>Ga0209233_1000814_pt1 | contig 13897 bp, 13 predicted proteins | sample AraplaCL_Cvi_mCL_FD_184269 | JGI IMG/M metagenome (GOLD analysis project Ga0209233, IMG submission 184269) | Arabidopsis root microbial communities from the University of North Carolina, USA - plate scrape CL_Cvi_mCL (SPAdes) (version 2) | ecosystem: Host-associated > Plants > Roots > Endosphere...
CCGCCACCTCGTCAACCTCGAGGTGGTCAACACCTACGAGGGAACCCACGACATCCACGCCCTCATCCTCGGCCGCGCCATCACTGGCATCGCCGCTTTTGCGAATTGAGGTCCGTCTTGGCGTTCAAAACCACCAGACCCCTGCGCTTCGGAGACTGCGACCCCTCGGGGATCGCCTATTTCCCATCCTATCTGGACATCCTCGTCGGGGTGCTGGAAGACTATTTCGCCTCGATCGGCTTTTCCTGGCGAAAGCTGATCGACGAGCGCCGCATCGGTGTCCCGACCGTGCGGCTCGATCTGACTTTCATGAAGCCGGGCCTTCAGGGCGACGACCTCGAATTCCTGCTGACGGTGCGCGGCATCGGCCGCTCGTCGCTGGACCTGGAACACCAGGTCTCGGCGAACGGCCATGTGCTCTGGACTGCCAGGCACCGTGTCGTCGCCACCTCGCTCGATAACCATCAATCGCTTGCCTGGCCGGATGATATCCGCGCCGCACTGACCTCTCATCTGGAGACGACCGATGCACACCATCCTGCAACCTGAAGGCTGGGCCAAGCCGATCGGCTATGCCAACGGCATGACGGCAACCGGCCGCATGGTGTTCGTCGGCGGCCAGGTCGGCTGGAATGCCGCCTGCGAATTCGAAAGCGACGACTTTGTCGAGCAGGTGCGCCAGACATTGAAGAATGTCGTCGCCATCCTGGCCGAAGGCGGCGCCGAGCCGAAGCACATCACCTCGATGACCTGGTATTTCACCGACAAGCAGGAATATCTTGGTAGCCTCAAGGCTATCGGTCAGGCCTATCGCGAAATCATAGGCCGGCACTTCCCGGCCATGGCCGCCGTGCAGGTCGTCGCTCTGGTCGAAGATCGCGCCAAGATCGAGATCCAGGCAACCGCCATCATTCCGGAATAATATCGCACAGGCGGTCAAGATCATGTCGGCACTGCGCTTTTCGGACACCATCTCGGCGGCGCTGACTGACGGGGTCATCGTCGTCACCATAGACAATGCGCCCGTCAACGCGCTCTCGGCCGATGTCCGGGCCGGCCTGATGGCGGCGCTCGATCATGCCGAGAACGAAAGCGCAATCGCCGGCGTCGTACTGACAGGCGCGGCCAACAGCTTCATCGGCGGCGCAGACATCAAGGAATTCGGCAAGCCACCGGTCGAACCGCTCCTGCCTGACGTCATTGCCCGCATCGAAACCTTTCCGAAACCCGTCGCCGCGGCGATCAATGGCGCAGCGCTCGGCGGCGGCCTGGAAGTGGCGTTGGCCTGCCACCGCCGCCATGCGGCTCCATCAGCCAAGCTCGGCCTGCCGGAAGTCAAGCTCGGCATAGTCCCCGGCGCCGGCGGCACGCAACGCCTGCCACGCCTCATCGGCACCGCTGCCGCTATCGATATGATCGCCGGCGGACGCATCGTTTCTGCCTCGGAAGCCCTCAAGCTCGGCATTGTGGACAGAGTCTCCGAAAGCACGCTGCTCGCAGACACCATTGCCGATATCAAGCATGCCGACGCCTCATCTTTGCGCCGTACCGGTATGCTTTCCGTTCCATCTGCTCTCATTGAAACCATCGAAAAGGCAGCCGCCGATGCACTGCGCAAGGCACGCGGCCAGCGTGCCCCAACGGAAGCCGTCCGCCTCGTTCGCCTCTCCGCAACCGCTCCCCTGGCCGAGGGGTTGGCCGAAGAACGCCGCACCTTCCTAGCGCTTCGCGACAGCGAGGAGGCGACCGCGCTGCGCCATGTCTTCTTCGCCGAACGCGCAGCCGGCAAGGTCGAAGGTTTGGAGGCAGTCACCCCACGCAGGATTGAAACCGTCGGCATCGTCGGCACCGGCCTGATGGGATCGGGCATCGCGGTCGCCGCGCTCAACGGCGGCTATCGCGTCATCGGCGTCGAGCAGAGTGCCGAAGCAGCCGAGAAGGGCCGCGAACGGATCGCCGGTATTCTCGACAAGGCGATGCAATCCGGCCGCCTCGACGCGGCGGGTCGCGAGGACCGTTTAAGTCGATTGAGCGTGACCGCCGATATGCAGCAACTCGGGCAGGCCGATATCGTCATCGAAGCCGTCTTCGACGACCTCACCGTCAAGACCGAACTGTTCCAGCGCCTCGATACGATCGTCCGCGCCGACGCAATTCTCGCGACCAATACCAGCTATCTCGATCCTGACGTCATCGCTGCGGCAACTGCGCGGCCCGAGCGGGTCGTCGGCCTGCACTTCTTCTCGCCCGCCCACATCATGCGGCTGCTGGAAGTGGTGAACTGCAAGAAGACGGCGCCGGAGGTCCTGGCGAGCGCATTGGCATTCGCGAAACGCTTAAGCAAACTGCCCATCGTCTGCGGCGTCACCGAAGGCTTCATCGGCAACCGCGTCTTCTCGGCCTATCGCCGCGAGGCCGAATACATGGTCGAGGACGGCGCTTTGCCCGACGAAATCGATGCAGCTCTGGAAGCCTATGGTTTTCCCATGGGTCTTTTCGCCGTCTACGACATGGCAGGCCTGGAGATCGCCTGGGCGCGCCGCAAGCGGCAGGCTGCAACGCGTGATCCTGCGGAACGCTATGTCGTCATCGCCGACCGTCTCTGCGAGGCCGGCCGCTTCGGCCAGAAGGCCGGGCGTGGCTGGTATGCCTATCCCGACGGCAAACGGACGATCGATCCCGACGTAACAGCCATGATCGAAGCCGCGCGCTCCGAGAAAGGCATTGTGCCAAAGCACTTCACCGCCGAAGAGATCGTTGGCCGCCTGCTGAAAGCCATGTCCGATGAGGGCGGCGCGCTGCTTGCGGACGGCATTGCTGCCCGCGCCAGCGACATCGATCTCGTCATGATCAACGGCTACGGCTTTCCATCGAGCAAGGGCGGCCCGATGTTCGCCGCCGGCCGCCGCTAGAGCGTTTCCAGGAAAAGTGCGAAGCGGTTTTCCATCTGGAATGCGTAAAGAAACAAAAAGATAGAGCGTTTACGCTGCCGAAGACAGCAGCGTGAACAGTTCCTGCGGTCGGTTGACCCCGCGCAGCGCGTAGCGACCGACGGAGACAAGATCGTTGCTGTTGTGTGTCGATAGCGCCTCGACGAAGTTCGACGACATCAGGACGTTGCGGTCGGCCGAACGGCACATGGAGGCAATGCGGCTCACCTCGTTGACAGCAGGCCCGATGACGGTGAAGTCCAGCCGGTCCATGCTGCCGATATTGCCGTAGAAGACATCGCCGATATGCAGGCCGAGATAGACATCCGTGACGGGCCTGCCTTCGATCTGCCGCTGGGCGTTAAGATCGCGCAACCGCTGGCGCAGCAGCGATTCCGCCATCAGTGCGGCCGCACAGGCATCGGCCGAATTCCTGGCCTTGAAGATCGCCAGCGTGCCGTCGCCGATCAGCTTCAGCACGTTGCCGCCCGCCTCGTGGATCGAGGAAATGACGGCATCGGCGTAAGCGTTCAGCATCGGGATGATCTCATCCGGCTCGGCGGTATCCGAGATGCGCGTATAGTTGGCGAGATCGGAAAACCAGAGCGCCGCTGAAATCCGTTCGGTCTTGCCGCGCGTGATCTTGCCTTCGAGAACATGGCGGGCGGCATCCTCGCCGAGATAGACCTCGGCGATCGTGCGGGCGATGCGGCTCATGCCAGTGCACTTGATTGCCAGCGCCAGCGCCGGCGTGAGCTTGCGCAGCACGTACAGATCCTCGTCGGGGAAACCGACTTCGGCAGCGGTGGCGAAGTTGGAATAGAAGCAGTCCATCTCGCCGATCGTACCGCCCTCTTCGAAACGGTGCACCATGGCAATGTAGTCCGTGTGACCATCGGCCTGCAGTGTATCGAGCCCGTAGAAATCGGCCGGCTCACCAAAACCGATACGCCGGCGCACCTCGTCCCCGCCTGTCGTCAACATATGATAGAAGGCGGAACGTTGCCAATTCTCGGCGGCGATCCCCTGATGCGACGGGCCATATTCGAACTCGCGCTCGATCACCCGGTTGCCGTCCCAGCGGAAGGCACGGCCTTCATAGACCGGATGCAGCGTGTCCATCAGCGCCATGGCTCGATCGAGGTTGAGGCCATGCTGGCGGCACTGCTCGCAGAAACCCGCCAGGATATCGGTTTCTGCCATGCCCTTGAGGCCTGCTTGCATGAGCCAGCTGGCGATTTCGCCGATGTCCTTCGCGTCCATGGATATCTCCCGACCCTCTAAAGGATTCGCTTTAGTACGAAACTTATAGGCTTGGAATGCCATACGACGCAAAATAGTCTCTATGGAAGCAAGTGATCGCTGCTCCTGTGGCACAGAAGCGGCGATTTGCCCCCCTGGAAGGGTGGTGGCGAAGCCTCAGCCCCTTACATGCGGCTTCAGCAGATCCTCCAGGCCGATGCGCCGGAAAAGCTCGGCGCGCACTCGGTCGGCGACGCCATTGACGATTTCCGCACCATCTTCCGACGGATCGATATGGATACGGAACGGGCGTGTGCCGAAGGGCATATCCACGACTTCAACGATCGCGGTCGCGACCGAGGCCGCATCGGCGTCGGCCGGTTCCAGCGAGGCGAGACCCTTCAATGCCTGATCAGGAACGCCTGCATAGGGACCGTTGTCGTATTCGGCAGCGCGAGCCTTGTCTGCGGGCGAGCCCGAATGGGCGAAATGGTTGGTGCCCTTTGTGAAGGCGCCGGGCACGATGATCGCTGTTTCGATGCCCCAACGGGTGAGCTCCGACGCATAGGAGACAGCCAGCGAATCCATCGCCGCCTTGGCGGCGAAATAAGGCGACAAGTAGGGCGGCGTGCCGCCACGGGTGCTGGACGAGGATACCCAGACAACCAGGCCGCTGCGCTGTTTGCGCAGATGTGGCAGCACGGCGCGATTGACGCGCTGGGTGCTGAGCACGTTGATGTCGTAGAGCTCGGCAAACTGCTCCGGCGTGAAGGCTTCCGCCGGGCCGAAGGACATATGGCCGGCATTGTGGATGACGGTGTCGATGCGCCCCTGCTGGGCGATGATCTCGGCAATGCCGGCTTCGACCGATGCATCCGAGGCAACATCGAGCTCGACAGCTCTAAGATCGACCCCATTCTCCCTGGCGAAAGCGGCAACGGCTTCGACCTGCGGCGCGTTGCGCCTCTTGGTTTCGCGAATGCCGGCATAGACGGTATGGCCTGCTCTGGCGAGGGCGCGCGCCGTCAGAGCGCCGAAACCGCTCGATGCGCCTGTTATGACGATGACTTGCTTGCTCATGATCCTGTTCCTTTTTGGATGGTCAGTTGCTGACGATGACATGATGTCGAAAGGGGTGGTGGCGGCAGGCATTGCCCTACCGCCAGAATGGCTCAGATCATGCCGCCGTTGGCGCGCAGCGTCTGGCCGTTGATCCAGCCGCCATCAGGACCGACGAGGAAGGAGACGGCGGCGGCAATGTCCGCAGGCGTGCCCAGTCGCTCCAGCGGATTCATCTTGGCCAGCCGGTCGATGAGTTCGTCGCTCTTGCCATTGAGGAAGAGGTCGGTGGCCGTCGGGCCGGGAGCAACGGCGTTGACAGTGATCGAGCGGCCGCGCAGCTCCTTCGACATGATGCCCGTCAGTGTTTCAACGGCCGCCTTCGTGGCGGCGTAGACGCCATAGGATTCGAGCTTGAGCCCGACGACGCTGGTCGAGAAGTTGACGATGCGGCCGCCGTCGCGCAGGCGCTTGCCGGCTTCGCGCAGCGTGTTGAACGTGCCCTTGAGGTTGATGGCGATATGATGGTCGAAATGCACGTCGTCCGCATCGGCGATCTTGGCAAGCTGCATGATGCCGGCATTGTTGATGAGCACGTCGACGCCGCCGAAAGCCGCCTCGGCTGCATCGAACATGCGGCGCACGGCATCGACATCGGAAACATCGGCCTTGGCGGTCAGCGCCTTGCCGCCCTTTTCTTCGATCTTGCGGGCCAGCTCCTCGGCGGCAGCTTCGCTGCCTGCATAGTTGATGACGACGGTGAAACCGTCTGCGGCCAGCCGCTGCGCAATGGCTGCGCCAATACCGCGGGACGCGCCGGTGACGATCGCTACCTTGTTAGAATTATTGCTCATTTTCTTCATCCTTGCTGGTTTTGCGCCTCAGCGCCTTTCGACGAGGAGAAGATGCCTCTTTTCATGGTGCGGATAATCGGCCATTAATCGGCATCACTATCCGAAATAAGCGAACAAATAAGATGGACAGATTCGATGCCATGCGCGTATTTTGCCGCGTCGTGGAGCGGCGCAGCTTCACGCTGGCGGCCGAAGACACCGGCCTGCCGCGCTCAACAGTGACGGATGCGATCAAGCAGCTGGAGGCGAGGCTCGGCGTGCGGCTGCTGCAGCGCACGACGCGGCATGTGAGCCCGACGCTCGACGGCGAGGCCTATTATCAGCGCTGCCTGCGCATCCTCTCCGACATAGAGGATGCCGAAGGCGCCTTTGCCGGCGCCAAGCCGAAGGGGGTGCTGCGCGTCGACGTGCATGGAACTCTGGCTCGGCACTTCGTCTTGCCGAACCTGCCGTCCTTCCTCGAAACCTACCCCGAAATCGAATTTCAGATGACCGAAGGCGACCGCTTCGTCGATCTCATCCGCGAGGGAATCGACTGCGTGCTGCGTGTCGGCACGCTGCAGGACAGCGACATGATCGGGCGTCGCGTCGCGATGCTGGAAGAGGTCACACTGGCAGCCCCGGCCTATGTGGAGCGTCACGGCATGCCCATGCATCCGGATGCGCTCGACGGCCATCGCATGGTCGGCTTCCGCTCCTCGGCGACGGGCGGCCTGCTGCCGCTGGAATTCGAGGCAGGCGGCACGCTGCGCGAGATCACCTTGCCCGCAACCATCTCCGTCAATGCGGCTGAGAGTTATTTTGCCGCGGCCAAGCTCGGCCTCGGCTTGATCCAGGTCCCGCGCTACCACGCCGAGGATGCCCTGGAAAAAGGTCAGTTGCTGCATATTCTGAAGGACTTTCCGCCGACCCGGACGCCGGTATCCATGCTCTATCCGCGCAGCCGCCAGCTTTCACCGCGCGTGCGCGTTTTCATAGACTGGCTGGTCAAGGTCTTCGCGGGGCAGATCGGCGCGGAAACGCAGGCTGGAAGAATATTCCGCGCAAGCGATCAAATAAATGAAATCGGCTCTTTGAATGCGTGAGGAGCACGCCTACGTCGTAGTGCATATTCCGCTGACGACGGCGTCGCGATGTTGTGGCGACCCGGCAATTTTCGAGAGAGACTGAGCCGATGACCGAACAGAAGCAATTGAAGCTCGGGGCCTTCATGCGCCCCGTCAGCCTGCATACCGGCGCATGGCGCTATCCTGGCGCCTATCCCGACGCCAATTTCAATTTCCAGCATATCAAGAGCTTTGCGCAGGAGCTCGAAAAGGCGAAGTTCGACGCCTTCTTCATGGCCGACCATCTGGCGGTCCTCAACATGCCGATCGAGGCGCTGAAGCGCAGCCACACAGTAACCTCCTTCGAGCCCTTTACCCTGCTTTCGGCGCTGGCCGCCGTCACCGACAGGATCGGCCTCGTCGCCACCGCGTCGACCACCTTCGACCAGCCCTACCATATCGCCCGCCGTTTCGCCTCGCTCGACCATATCAGCGGCGGCCGCGCCGGCTGGAATATCGTCACGACATCCAACCCGGACGCAGCCCTCAATTTCGGCCTCGACGAGCATATGGACCATGGCGAGCGCTACCATCGCGCCCGCGAATTCTACGATGTCGTCACCGGCCTCTGGGACAGCTTCGCCGACGACGCCTTCATCCGCAATGCCGAGACCGGCATCTTCTTCGACCCGGAAAAGATGCATGTGCTCGCCCACAAGGGCGAGGAGCTGAGCGTTCGCGGCCCGCTCAACATCGCCCGTTCTCCTCAAGGCTGGCCTGTCATCGTACAGGCCGGACAATCCGATGCCGGCCGCCAGCTTGCGGCCGAGACGGCGGAAGCGGTCTTTGCCGCACCGCGCAATCTCGGCGACGGCAAGGCGATTTTCGCCGACATCAAGGGACGAATGAGAGAGATCGGCCGCAACCCCGATCATCTGAAGATCCTGCCGGCCGCCTTCATCGTCGTCGGCGATACAGTTGAAGAGGCGAAGGCCAAGCGGGCGAAGCTTGACAGCCTCGTTCACTACGACAGCGCCATCGCATCTCTGTCGATTGCGCTCGGCCATGATGCCTCCGACTTCGATCCGGATGGCCTGCTGCCTGAAATTCCGGATACCAATGCCAGCAAGAGCGGACGCGAACGCGTCATCGCGCTTGCCGAAGCGGAGAAGCTGACCGTACGCCAGCTTGCCCAGCGTCTCGGCGGCTATGCCGGCCTCGCCTTCGTCGGCACGCCGCAAACCATCGCCGACGAGATGGAGCAATGGCTGCACGAGGAAGGCTCCGACGGCTTCAATGTCGTCTTCCCGTTCCTGCCGCAGGGCCTCCTCGACGTGACGACCCGCGTCGTTCCGGAGCTGCAGCGCCGCGGTATTTTCCGCCGCGAATACGAAGGCACGACCTTGCGCGAGCATCTGGGCCTGCCGCGCCCGGACAATCGGTTCTTCAAGGCAATGCCTGCGGCAGCGCAGTGAGAGATACCAATGAGCCATATCACGCCGATCGATTACGAGACCGCCTCCGACGCCGTGCGTGCCGAGCACGACCGCGAAGTGGAGCTGCGCGGCCGCATGACGAATATGAAGCGGACACTGCTGCATTCGCCGGTGGCGCATCGCATCTATGCCGAATGGTTCACGCTGCGCGAGGAGCTGCGCCCGGCACTTGATGATCGCGCCGTCTGGCTTCTCTGCCAGGCCATTGCAACGGAATGCCGCTCGATCATCCCGGTCGGCTTCTTCCGCCGCGCGTTGATCAATGCGGGGCTGACGCCCGAGACCATCGTGCCGAGCGAAGACGAAGCCCTGCTGATCGATTTCGGCAAAGCTATCGTCAGGGATTCCAATGCCGTTCCCGAGGAATTGTGGGAGCGGCTGAAGGCGCGCTATGACGAGCCCACGCTCGTCAACCTCGTCGCCTTCGCCGGCATCATGATCGCCACGGCGATCTACACCAACGCCGTGAAGGTGGATATCGACCCGGAGCTTGGGCCTTATCTGGAAGGGTTTGAGCTGCCCGCCAAATAACGGAACGGCCCCCTCACCCTAGCCCTCTCCCCGCTCGCGGGGAGAGGGGACAACCTCTATACCCTCGCTTAGACCAGAGCTGAAAGAGGGATGGTGATGGTGCTTCTATCCCCTTCTCCCCGTCAAAACGGGGAGAAGGGGCCCGACAGGGCGGATGAGGGGCCCTCTCCGTCTGCGCCAACCCTACCCCGAAATCACCGTCTCGAACTTCGGATTGCCGCGGATCGTGTTGCTCACGGTGCAGATCTTGTCTTCAGCGGCATGCGCGATCGCGTTGCGGATCTCGTCGCCGAAATCGCCCTTGATGGTGAAGGCGATGTTGAACTTTTCGACGCGGGAAAGCCCTTCCGTCGCCTTTTCGCCTGTTACGACGGCGGTGACTTCGGTGAGCTTGTCGAGCACGCCGAGGCTGCTCGCCGCCATGCGGGCGCTGAGAACCAGGCAGGCCGACAGCGACGAATAGAGCAGATCGAGCGGGTTGAATCCCGGCTGCGACGGCGAGGTGACGATGTCGATTTCGCCACCCGTCACCGATGTCACGTGCGGAAGACCGGTGCGGCCAACCGTGGCGGTGGCACCGGTCTGTCTCGTCTTCACCTTCAATTCGGCCATTTCGAAAATCCTTCAAATCGTGCAATAAAACCCATGCTCAGAACATAGGGATTCACATCCTCGGACACAATTGCCGCTGTGGCCCCTTGCGTGTCGGCGCGAGTTAAGCCACCAAATGGTTACAAGCTCATCGCAGACAGGCACTTTGACATGACCGTTTCCGATCCCCGCGCCTTCCTCACCTCCCTGTTCGACGCAGCCGTGCGTGCGGCCGATCCGCTGACCGGCATTCGCGCGCATCTGCCGGCCAAGCCGAAAGGACGGACGATCGTCATCGGCGCCGGCAAAGGCTCGGCACAAATGGCGGCGGCACTGGAGCAATGCTGGGATGGTCCGCTCGAAGGGCTGGTGGTGACGCGATATGGTTTCGCAGCGCCCTGCCGCCAGATCGAGATCATCGAAGCTGCCCATCCCGTGCCCGATGAGGCAGGACTGATCGCCTCCGGCCGGCTGCTGAAGTTCGTCGAAGGCCTGACGGAGGACGATCTGGTGATCGCCCTCATTTCCGGCGGCGGCTCGGCGCTGCTGCCCTCGCCGGCCGGCTCTTTGACGCTGGCCGACGAGATCGCCGTCAACAAGGCACTGCTCGCTTCCGGCGCGCCGATTTCGGCGATGAACGTCATCCGCAAGCATCTGTCGACCATCAAGGGCGGCCGCCTCGCAGCGGCAGCACATCCGGCCAAGGTCGTCTCGCTTGTTGTCTCGGATATTCCCGGCGACGATCCGGCTCTTGTCGCTTCCGGGCCGACCGTGCCGGGTGCCGGCACGCGTGCGGAGGCGCTCGATCTCATCCGCCTCTACCGGATCGAGCTGCCCGCCGCCGTTCTCGCGCATATCGAAAGGCCTGAGGCCGATGCGCCTCGGCCTGATGATCCGCGCTTTGCCAGTCACGAGGTGCATCTCATCGCCTCTGCCGGCGTCTCCCTGGAGGCGGCTGCCGAAGTGGCGCGCGCCTCCGGCATCGAAACGGCCATTCTCTCTGATGCCATCGAGGGAGAAGCCCGTGAGGCCGCACACATGCATGCCGCCATCGCCCGCGAGGTGCTGCACCGCAACCGGCCCTTCACCAGGCCGATCGTGCTGCTCTCGGGCGGCGAAACGACGGTGACCCTGAGAGGCAAAGGCAAGGGCGGTCGAAACTCCGAATTCCTGCTGTCGCTGGCGATGGACATAGACGGCCATGGCGGTATTTATGCCATGGCGGCGGATACCGACGGCATCGACGGCAGCGAGGACAATGCCGGTGCCTTTGCCGACGCCGGCACGGTGGCGCGGCTGCGCAACGCCGGAGTGATCCCTGCCGAAATGCTTGTGAATAACGATGCCTGGACGGCGTTCAACGCCATTGGCGATCTCTTCGTCCCCGGCCCGACGGGAACGAATGTCAACGATTTCCGCGCCATTCTGATCGTGTAAACGCTAGGGTAGATGCAAGTCAGGTGCCAACGGTGCAGTCGTCGCAGCGCCAGTAGGCGGCCGCCATCGATGTCCATCGAAGAAAGTGGCGGCTGCAATGCATGCACTCGATTTCGACGACATGCGTCTTCTCGGCAATGACGTGCGGCTTGGCCTTGGTCTTGCGTTCGTTCTTCCACTGTTCAAGCTTCGTGACGGCCATCATTACCTTCCGCGCAACACTTCGGCCTCGACAAGGTCTTCACTAAAGTAGGCTTAACTAATGAAAAAAATATTGCAAGTGCGAAGGCACAGCCAATTCCTACACCCAGGAAGGACGAAAGGCGCCGTCCGTCGCACGCGCTTGACTTAATAATCGGTCAGTTGGCGGCCGCCGCGGTCTCTCGCGAAAGGTGGGCGTTTTACTTTCGATTCATCTCTCGACGGCACCGTCAAAAAAATCACAACCGCGGATATCGCCATTTTCGCGCTGAACACCATGTCAATGATGGGTTCCTTTACCCCTAATACGGAAACGAGAGGCATCATCATCATGCGCCAATTCCGCCTGCGGGCGATCTCCTCGGCCACTCTGGTCACATTCGCTCTTTTCTCCATCACGACAGCCCGAGCCGCGTCGCCGCCGCCGGTGGAGGCCGAGCATGGCATGGTGGTCACCGCCCAGCATCTGGCCACAGATGTCGGCGTGCAGGTGCTGAAAAGCGGCGGCAATGCCGTCGATGCCGCGGTCGCGGTCGGCTATGCGCTGGCCGTGGTCTATCCGACCGCCGGAAATATCGGCGGCGGCGGCTTCATGACCATCCGCTTGCGGGACGGCAAGACCACATTCCTGGATTTTCGTGAGCGTGCACCGCTTGCAGCCACCAAAGGCATGTATCTTGACGACAAGGGCAATGTCGTCAAAGGCGCAAGCACCGATGGCTATCTTGCCGTCGGCGTGCCAGGCTCGGTCATGGGTTTCGAAATGGCCCGCGAGAAATACGGCACCAAGTCCCGCCAGGATCTGATGGCGCCCGCCATTCGCTATGCCAAGGAAGGCTTCACGCTCAATCAGGCCGATGCGGCCGAGCTGAACGGAGGCAAGAAATGGCTCGCGCGCGATCCGGCCACGGCCGCGATCTTCACCAAGGTGGACGGAACGCCCTTTGCAACCGGCGACAAGCTGACGCAGCCGGATCTCGCCAATGCTCTTTCCGGCATTTCGGAACAGGGGCCGGATGGTTTCTACAAGGGACCCATCGCCAACGCCATCGTCAAGGCAAGCCAGGACAAGGGCGGCATTCTCGCAAACCAGGATTTCGAGCAATATAAGGTCCGCGAACTCGATCCCGTGAAGTGCGACTATCGCGGCTACGAGATCATTTCCTCGCCACCGCCCTCTTCCGGCGGCATCATCATCTGCGAAATCCTCAACGTGCTGGAAGGCTACCCGCTTTCCTATACCGGCTATGCCTCGGCTGATACGGTGCATTTCATGACCGAAGCCATGCGTTACGCCTATGTCGACCGCAATTCGGCTCTCGGCGATCCGGACTTCGTCGACAACCCGGTCAGCAAGCTGCTGGACAAAGACTATGCCAAGAAGATCCGCGACAGCATCAATCCCTACAAGGCCGGCATTTCCAAGGATCTGATGCCGAAGGGCCTCGGCGAAAGCCATGAGACGACGCATTATTCGATCATCGACAACGATGGCAACGCGGTTGCCGTCACCTATACGCTGAACGGTTCCTTCGGCGCCGGCGTCGTCGCGCCCGGAACGGGCATCCTCTTGAACAACGAGATGGACGACTTTACCTCCAAGCCGGGCGTGCCCAACCTCTATGGCCTGGTGCAGGGCGAAGCCAATGCCATCCAGCCTAAGAAGACGCCGCTTTCATCCATGAGCCCGACGATCGTCGCCAAGGACGGCAAGCCCTTCATGGTGATCGGCAGCCCCGGCGGCTCGCGCATCATCACCATCACGCTCGAAGCGATCATCAACGTCATCGATTTCGGCATGAATATCCAGCAGGCGATCGACGCGCCGCGCATCCATCATCAATGGCTGCCGGATAAGATCTATACCGAACCCTATGCGCTTTCACCCGATACGATGAAGCTGCTGGCCGGCATGGGCTACACGATTCAGGTCGGCGGCGACTGGCCGGTCTGGGGTCAGGCCGCAGGCATTCTGGTCGGCGGCAAGAGCCTCGGCGATATCGCCAAGGGCGGCGGCGCCCGCTACAACGGCGCCATGGACAGCCGCGCCGGCTCGGGCCTTGCCGAAGGCTACTGACCGCTTCCCCACGTGCCATATCGACACTACAGGCCGGTGCCGTCATCGTTCGGCACCGGCATTTTTGCGCGCAACGTCTAAGACCGAAACGCTGACGCGCGCGCACCATCTTACGTGGTAAAATGAACCGTGAGCGCCACAACCACGGCATAATGCCTCATCTATTCATCTGGCATTCATCCGTTGTTGCATTCCTGCCCGGCTGCGTCATTTTTTCCATTTCGATCAATAAGTTTTGCGATTTCTGATATAGAAATCGCGCGCGAGCGGGAGTATACAGGCGGCTATTCGAACCGGCCTTGGCGCCGCGACCAGACCTGCGGTTCTGTCTCCGGACCCCTCCGCACCATCGAGAGCGATCCCCGACAATGTCGGATCAGATATTCCAGGCCGCCCCCACCCGGCGGGCCGCACCGAATTTTCGTGTAGTAGC
>Ga0209233_1000821_pt1 | contig 13806 bp, 5 predicted proteins | sample AraplaCL_Cvi_mCL_FD_184269 | JGI IMG/M metagenome (GOLD analysis project Ga0209233, IMG submission 184269) | Arabidopsis root microbial communities from the University of North Carolina, USA - plate scrape CL_Cvi_mCL (SPAdes) (version 2) | ecosystem: Host-associated > Plants > Roots > Endosphere ...
TAGAGATCGCGAACGGCGGTTTCACTGGCACGGGAGAAGGCGATACGTTTGCCATCGGGCGAAAACGCCGGGGTCAGGTCGCCTTCCCAACCATCGGGTGGGGTCGTCAGTGTCTGCGATTGGAGCGTTTTCAAGTTGAGCAGGACGATGGAAGACGATGGATTGCTTCCGGCGTGGTCTGGAAAGGCGAGCGACTCGCCATCCGGCGACCAGGTGAGTGCTCCCTGTTCCCACTGCGAAGCGGATTGCGGAACGAAGACCTTGCGCGAGGCACGGGTCCGAACATCCACCAAGTAGATGCCCATGCCTTCAGTGGAATTCGATAGATACGCAATGTGGGTTCCGTCGGGAGACCAGGTGGGGCTGAAGTCGTCGCCCGGACCGGAGGTGATTGGCGCAGAGGTCTCCGCGGTAATGGACTTTATATATATATGCTGCGGGCCACCGTTTTCAGGAACGGCGACGTAGGCGACGGTCTTGCCGTCTGGCGAGAAGGCTGGCTGCAGTTGTTCGCCATCGCGGCTGGTGAACGGCAGCGTCTTCAGGACGGTTTCGCGCGGAGCCGTCCACAGAAAACGCCACACGGCGAATGCCAGGACAGCCAGGACGGCGATTGCCACGCCTGCAAGAACTGCCGGGTGCAGCATGATGTGCCGATCCTGCTTTTGGACGAGAGGCTCGGGGGACGTGATGGTTGGGACTTCCATGTGAGGCACCGGAGATGCCTCGACTTGCTCCTCGACCGGGTCGGCTGGCAGTTCATGGATGGGCGCGAGCAGGCGGTAGCCCACCTTGGGGACGGTCTGGATGAAGCGCGGCATGGTCGCGTCATCCTGCGTCATGCGGCGGAGCACAGAGATGCAGCGAGTCAGCACATCGTCGCTCACAAAGGTGCCTGGCCAGACGGCTGCGATCAGGTCTTCCTTCGTGACGACGTGATTCGGGTGTTCCGCTAGCGCGAGCAACACCTTCATTACTTTGGGCTCGAGGTGCTTCTCCTGGTGGTCCTTCCGCAGACAATTCAGCTCCGGCTCCACGATCCAATCGCCTGCCTGAAATGGCGCTCTGTGTTCGGTACTCAACGCGACGCGCCTGCTGACTGGTTCATCAAATGATTGACGATGAACGACTTGTTAACCATCAGAAAAACCTCAGTGAACTCTCGGCACGCTCTCAGGACAATCGTTAGCTCGCGTCCATACCGTGTGGAGCGTTCGGAAAAAGCAGTTGAAAGCAGGTAGCAGAACCGTGACATCTTTTCGATCCAAATTTTTGTTGGCCAGTAATCCCATAATTCAAGGACCGCTTAGCCGGCTCTGCCCCATTCCGGTGGCATGTGTTCTGGCGCTTGGTGCGATCTCGACGGCGGGAGCTCAGGTCACGTCGGGCACCATTTTAGGCTCTGTACAGGATACAACCGGAGCCCTGATCCCGGACGCCACCGTGAAGGCCGACGCGCCCGCTTTGGGCGTTAGCCGCACAGTTACTTCCACCGGAAACGGCACGTTCTCCATCCCCAATCTGCCCGCCGGAACGTACACCATCACCGTGACGCGTACCGGCTTCCAGCAGCTGAAGAAGGATGGCGTGATCCTGAGCACTGCGGACCGCTTGAACGCAGGTACGTTCCAGATGCAGGTGGGTGCGGAAAGCACGACGGTGAACGTCACGGCCGAAACTGGCCAGATGCAGATCCAGGCAAACTCCGGCGAACGCAGCGATCTGATCACCGGTAAGCAGTTGAACGACATCGCTCTGAACGGCCGCAACGTTCTCGATATCGTCCGCGTGATCCCCGGCGTGTCTGGCACAGGAAGCTTTGGCGTGTCCGGCACCGGCGGCCTGGACAGCTACTCCATCAACGGTACCCGCGCTAACCAGCATGAGTTCACCCTGGACGGCGCCAGCAACGTGGACACCGGCAACAACGGCGGCACGCAGGTAACGCTGAACACTGACGCCATTGCTGAAGTGAAGGTGCTGACCAGCAACTACCAGGCCGAGTTCGGCAAGGCCGGCGGCGGATCCATCGTGGTGACCAGCCGCGGCGGCACCAACGACATCCACGGCAACGTGCACATCTTCCATCGCAACGAAGGCATGGATGCGCGTTCGTGGATTGAAAACCACAACAACACACCCCAGCAGCTTTACCGCTACAACACCGTAGGCGCGCAGATTGGCGGACCGATCAAGAAGGACAAGCTGTTCTACTTCTTCTCGACCGAGTGGTATCGCCAGTTGGTTCCCGGCAGCGTGAACCAGTACCGTGTGCCCACGGCGCTTGAGCGCAATGGTGATTTCAGCCAGAGCCGCGACTCCAACAACAATCCGATCACCGTCTACAACCCGAACACCGGTCTGCCGTTTGCGAATAACACGGTTACGGCATCGCAGTTGACGACAGCACAGGCCGCGAACTTTGCGCAGATTCAGCGCATTCTGAATCTGTATCCCCTGCCCAATGTGGCGGGCCAGTCCACCTATAACCGGCAGGATCCTCTTAGCTACTCGCACCCGCGTACTGAATACGTTGGCCGTATCGACTGGCAGATCACGCCGAACGAGCGTTTGTTCGCGCGTTACATCAATAACCAGGACAGCAGCACAGGCCCCTTCAACAGCTTTGGCAGCCTGAACTGCTCCAGCAACCTGCAGTTTGCCGGTGGTTGCTCCAACCGCCAGCCCGGCTGGAATCTTGCTGTCGATCTGACCAGCACGCTTTCGCCTACGATTGTGAACGAAGTCAGCGTTGGTCCCAGCGTCTATCGCTCTGAGACGCAGGGTGTGAACGGCAATATCTCAGTTGGCGCGAACAACATTAACCTGCCGTTGCTGTACCCGGTCACTTCGGATACGTCGATTCCGGATTTCTCTTACACCGGCAATGGACAGAACTATCCCAGCAGCTATCTTGGCGCTACGCCTTGGCACCAGGCGAACACGACCATCAACGCGAATGACAACCTGACCTGGACGTTGAAGAACCACACCATGAAGTTTGGCGTGTTCTACCAGCGTTCGCGTAAGGACCAGATTGCGTGGGGTAATGCGAACGGGCAGTTCAGCTTCAATTCCTGCTCCACGTCCCCTGCGGGCTGCTTAAACGGTTCCACCAGCAACAGTAATCAGGGTTCGCCGTTCGCCAGCGCGCTGGCCGGTGCGTTCAGCAGCTTTGATCAATCGTCGTCTCGTCCTACGGGCTACTTCCGCTACAACCAGCTGGAGTTCTACGTTCAGGACACGTGGGTGGTCAGCCCGCGCCTGACGCTGGACTATGGCATGCGCTTCGCATGGATTCCGCCGCAGTTCGATGCGAAGAATCAGATCGCGCTCTTCACTCCGTCTGCTTATAACGCAGCGAATGCAGTCACGATTGATCCGACGAGTGGTGCGATTGTTGGCAACGGCGGCAATCGTCTGAACGGTATGACCTATTCCGCGAACGGCACACTGCCGAAGGGCGGATGGAATGGCCGTGGCATTCAGTACGAGCCGCGCATTGGCTTCAGCTATGACATGTTCAACGACCGCAAGGGCGTTCTGCGTGGCGGCTTCGGCATCTCGCATGATCGTTCGCAGGGCAACCTGGTATTCAACACAGTGTTCGGCAACCCATCGTTGGTGACGACGCCGACGATCAACAACGCCAACATCACCAACATCGCTACCGCAGCGCAGTCGAATCCTGGCGTTCTGGGCGGCATCTACGGTGCAGATATCACCGGTCAGGTGCCGACGACGTATAGCTTCTCGCTGGGCATTCAGCGTGAAGTCGCTTCTGGCACCACGCTGGATGTGGCCTACGTAGGAACACAGTCGCGCCACCAGGTCACCGCACGCGATCTGAACACGATTCCGTACGGCACCACTTTCACCAAGGCTGCGCAAGATCCGAGCCAGTACGCCGGTGGTGTAGTGCCCGATGTAGAACCGAACCTGCCCCCGGAATATGCTGCCGCCGGTTATTCCTTCGCTGGCGACAAGGCATACAACCAGAACTACCTTGCACCGTACAAGGGCTATGACCAGCTTGAGTACTACAAGTTCGATGGTACGGCTGGTTATAACTCACTACAGATTTCCGTGCAGCGTCGTTTCTCGCGCGGTCTGACCTTCGGTGGAACCTACACGTGGTCAAAGGCCATGACGACCTCCACGGCGGATGAGACCTTCGTGGATCCGTTCAACCCCAAGAAGTACAGTTATGGCCCGGCTGGCTTCGATCGTCGCAACATCGGCGCCATCAATTACGTGTATGACTTGCCGAAGTTCACGCAGCACTTTGGTGGACCACGCTGGCTGGAATACGTGACGGACGGCTACCAGATCAGCGGCCTGGCGAACTTCCAGAGTGGCAATCCTGTACGTAATCCGCTCTGGGTTGGTGCGAATGTGTTGACGGGCGGACGCCAGTGGAGCAAGGTTGCACCGGCGTATGTGGGTGTGGATCATCAGGGCAACCTGCTTCTTCCAACCATTGGCCAGCCGACGCAGTCCGCGCCGGGCAGCATCCGCAACGATGCTCTCGTCACGTGGGATAACTCCATCTTCAAGAACTTCCCGCTGGGTCACTCCGACAAGGGCCGTTACATCCAGCTTCGTGGTGAGTTCTTCAACATCCTGAACCACACCAACATCAGTGGCCGTGATTACAGCGCGAATCTCACGCTGCCGTCCTACAACAGCAACAACAACACCTACACACCGATGTCCATCACGAAGAGCAACTCGTGGGGAACGCCTACCTCCGTTCGCAACCCAACAGGGCCCGGCGGACCGCGTGTGATCCAGCTTGCGGCGAAGGTCTACTTCTAAACCAACAGCTTTCTCCATGTGGGCTGGCCATAACATCGGCCAGCCCATACTTTCTTGCACTACCATTTCCCTACCCCGTTAAAGGATGTCTGCGTGATTCCCTACCGCCTCTTGGTGATGTGTTCATCGTCCCTGCTTCTCTCCGCCGCTTCTGCACAGACGGTTCACGGTGTTCAGACATCCGTTGATCTTAGTAAGACACTTGCTCCACTTCCCGTTGCCAAGTTCGCAAACTCCGCTGCAAAATCTGACGTGACCATTACCGTCGATGAGACGAAGCGGTTCCAGACAATGGATGGCTTCGGTGCAGCCTTTGTCGAAGGCTCCGCCTATCTCTTGCAACACGATCTGACACCGCAGCAACGCAGCGACGTGATGACGCGTCTGTTCGATCCGAAGCGTGGCATTGGTCTGAGCGCAATGCGTCTTCCCATTGCCAGCACTGATCTCTCACGCACGCATTACAGCTATGACGACATGCCCGAAGGACAGAGCGATCCAGAGATGCAGCACTTCTCCGTTGAGAAGGATCGTGCTGATGTCTTCCCCACGGTACGTGAAGCGTTGAAACTGAATCCACGCATGATATTGATCGCTTCGCCATGGAGCATGCCTGCGTGGATGAAGACAAAGCCAACCATGAACGGTGGTGCATTGCGCGAAGATGCAGAGGCCGCGTTTGCGAAGTATCTTGTGAAGTCGCTTCAGGCATTTGCGAAAGAAGGCATTACGCCACAGTATCTGACGATTCAGAATGAACCGTTGAACGAAACGAAGAACTATCCCGGCACATTGTTACTGGCAGATCAGGCAGCGCGTTTCATCGGCAAGGATCTCGGCCCCGCTCTGCGCGCGGCCAACCTGAAAACGCAAGTGCTCGCGTATGACCACAACTGGGATCATCCGGAATATCCGCTCAGTGTTATTGCCGATCCAACTGCGCGTCCTTATATGGCTGGTTCCGCTATGCATTGCTACGGTGGTAATGCTGACGTGCAGGACGGGATGCATGCCAAGGACCCGCAGATGGGCATCTGGATGACGGAGTGCTCTGGCGGTACATGGCAAAAGGAAGCGCCGCTGGCAGTCACGGCCCACCTTGTCATCTCATCCACGCAACACTGGGCAAAAGCCGTAACTCTTTGGGGCATTGCACTCGATCCGAAAGGCAATCCTCATGCAGGCGGCTGTGGTACTTGCCGAGGTCTGCTGACAATTGATGCAACACAGAAACCATCTGCCATTACATGGAACGGCGATTTCTATGCTTTAGCGCACGCCAGCAAGTTTGTGCATCCTGGTGCGGTACGCATTGCATCTTCCACGACGACTGATGGCGTAGACCAGGTCGCCTTTCAAGACACTGATGGGACCGTTGCTTTGATTGCATTCAACAACACAACTGAAGCGAAGACCGTGGATGTGCAGTGGCATGCACGCACAGTTCACCTCTCTCTTCCAGCGACATCGCTGGTGACTTACACATGGAAAGCAACGCGCTAACTATCAATTACTGCTTCCTGGATACATAACGCATCATGCCCTGCCATTGCTGATGGCAGGGCATTTTCTATGCGCTTATGACTCTTCGACGCCTTTGTCTTCAGCAGTGCTTGGCATTCGGATTGTCGAAGGTATCGATATTGTCCGCATCGTTACGATCAAGGCAGGCAAAATCTTTTTCAATCGTGATCTGCAACATCTCACCACCGTAGACTGCTTGTTTCGCATACAAGCCGACGGCGCTGTTGTCCCTGGCCCACGCAACAATATCTTCTGTGGGCGCAGTGACTCGAATGGAAAGACCGTCCTGCTCCGCTGCGATTGCCTTGTAATGAATACCGTGTTCAATCGAGTAGGACAATCGACCAGCAGGATCGCTAGCACACAGCAGTGTGTGCGATTCGATTCTTCCTTCCTCCGCCAACGTTTGAACTTCTGTTCGCAGCAGACGGAAGCGTATGGAATTATCTTTGATCCTCAATTTCATACGATGCAACACGCTCCTAGAGACATCATCATCCCTTCACGACTGCCTTCACCTGGGGCGATGCAGCGATACCATTCTTCACGGCATCGTTGTTCTCCATGTCGTGCAGCAGGGTGTGAATCATGGCTTCATCCGTGGCTGACGCGTGTTTAATCTCCACCGGAAATAACACGGCATACTGCAGACCTGCGTCCGTAAGCTGGAGACGCGGTTCGATGCCGGGTTTCTCTACGGCTGCGTCCATCCACTCCTCCACGCGCTGGTGCTGGGATTCAATCGACGCGCGATACGTGTTGTACGTCGTGGTCACTGCGTTCAGGATGGCATCTGTTGCTGCGCGATAGTCGGCATCCGGCTTTAGTTTTACCGTCAACTCGTGCCAAGCATATTCCGTGCCGGGCATCTGCTTGTACAGCGGCGTACCGCTTTGAAACAACACGGAATTCGCAAATACCGCGACACGTCCAGTGGGATGCAATTCCGTTCCCGTGCCAGTCAACTCTGACATGTAAAAGCGCACCAGGCCTACCTCAATCACATCGCCCGTCACACCAGCAACGGTAATCCGATCACCGACTCGCACGCCATAACGACCTACGATAAAGAAGTATGCCGCAACGGAGAGCAGAATCGTCTGCAATCCAACGGCGATGCCCGCCGTGATAAACCCTGCAAATGTTGCCAGCGAGCTAAACTGCGTCACAAAGCCGAAGATCAGCACCACGCCGGTCAGAAATCCCAATACCGTCCGCCGGATAATCAGAATTTGTCTACGACGCCGGATATCACGCACATACTTCACCGTTAACCGTTGCCATATGCCACTCACGATGAACAAAACGAGAAGCGCAAGCGCAATGAATACCACGCGTGCCAGCAGTGAACGCAAGAGTGTGCTGTATTCCGCATTAACAACAGTGCGCCAACTTACCAGGTTGGCACGCGCAGATTCCAGCAAAAGCACTTCCTGTGACGATGGCAACGTTGCAGTGCTCAAGACGCGAAAGGTGGAACTAAGCGTGTCGTAATGCTTTCGCGTTGCACGCAATGCCTCTGCGTCCGAAAGATTCGCAGGTGATTGCAGGGCTGCGTCTCCCTGCTGAATCGTTGACTTCAGCAGAGAGCGTATCGGTGCACGCAGATCAGTTGCTTGCTTCTTCAATGTATCCAGATCACGAATGCGGTTGTCGATGTCTGTGCGCGCACCGAATAGTTGGAACAATGCAATGGCCTGCGTGGAAACTCCCGAATCACGAACTGCCGATAGACTTTCCAACACAGGGGGCGCCGCCACGGGCTTTGTAGCAGTAGCCAGTTCAGGGGCAGCACGCAACAAGCGTTCCACATCACCGGCCAATCCTGTTGCAGTTTGCGCATCGGCAATGGAAGACAGCCTGCTCATTGCATCCAGCATGGCCTTCTGCAACTCAAGCTGGCCTTCCAACTGTTCATCACGCTGCTGCAGGGCGGTGAGCGTCTTACCTTTCGCAGTGCTGATCTGTTTGTCCAAAGCCGCATCCTGCGCGGTCAGATCGGCAATGCGCGCCTGTACCCGCGCACGCGCGGCAGTTAACCGTTGCGACGTGGTGGGTTCCTGTGGCCGCGTGGCGTCAGCATCAGCGTCGTCTGTGGGTTGTGCTGATTGCGCTCCATCCGATGGCGTACCACTGGGCTGCAGACGATTAAACAACGCCGCCAGATTACGAGCTGATTGAAATGCTGTCTGTCCAATCTGTGCGGCATTCTGGCTCGCTTGTTCGCCATATAACGCGTCACTCGGCTCGCCTACCTTTTGAATCTGCGTAGTGGATACACGATAGAACCGAAGCACGTCGTTCAGGTGCTCCAGTATGGCTTTTCCCTGCGCTGCGGTATCAATGCCAGGATTTGCAAGTCGTGGCAATGCGGCTATTTGCTGCGGCAATGCTTGTGTCGAGGTTGTCGATTTTGCTGGAGCCGATGACTGCGCCGTGGCATTAGCAGGTGTAGCTCCAGCCGTGGTCTTCGCCGCATCGGATGTTGCAGTTGACGTCTGGCCAGCTGCGGACAAAGAACTCAAAATCAGGACAGCGGCAAACTTCAACGTGAACGATGAAACGCACTTCATCCGAGGTTGGATGCGTTTCGACAAAACAATACTGTTCCATCTCGGCTGCAATCTACAACTGCCCCCATTTCGCGTATGACCGGGAATGAAAATTGAATCAACAAGATAACGAAGCTTCACATTATGAAGGCTAGCAGACGACACTTTCTGCCGTAAGAGATCGAACGCGATCGCCTCTCGTTAGAGGAACAAGTCGCCGTCCAGGACGCTAGGTTGTAGATCTGCAATGTTGAGAAATTATTCCAACACTAACCAAGCATCGGCTGGGTCTGGCTTGGAAATCCGCTTTCTACATGACCTGCAAGTTGTATTCTCAACGCCGTTGGAGTGCCAGCTTCCGTGATCGAAAGTTCGTACCAACCTGCACTGGAAGCTAACGACACATCAAACGATGCATTGCTATGCGACGCCACAGACACGTTTTGTCCTGCTGCTTTGGTGTGCTTCTCTTCCCAAACTACGGATGCTGCTACTGCTGAAGGATTCTTCAGATTCACTCGCAGCATCTGCTTCGTGACATCCTGATGAAGGTCCACCTGCAGTTGCTCGGCCTGCGATATGCCTGCGTGGCGTGCAAAGAAACCATTCGGCCCATGCACCTGCAGATCGAACGCACCGTCGCCGGAAACTTCCCAGAAGTCCGACAACGTATCCCCTGCTGCCACGCTGTATCGACGCGGTTGTATTGTTGGATTCTTCTGGTCGTAAAGATAGAACGCTGCACCGATGCTCCCGTCGTTACGCAGATCGAGCCAGAGCTTCTTGTCTTCATGGCGTATCTGCGTTCCCAGTACATAGCCAATCGCGCGTGCAGGCCGTGTGCCGGGTTCCTGCTCTGGCATCTTTTGCACAGCAGGGATGCTGTATGGCTGGTGCGATGACGCAATGGGCTGCGGCGCAGGATAAGACACGATGCGGCGATCGCTTGTCTGCGCGAAATCAAAGGCCGAGGTGAGATCGCCGCAAATGGAGCGTCGCCATGGCGAGATATTCGTCTCCTCCACACCGAAGCGTTTCTCCAAAAAGCGCAGAACCGATGTGTGATCGAAGGTCTCCGAACACGTCCATCCGCCCTTACTCCACGGCGAAACCACCAGCATGGGCACACGTGGCCCAAGCCCGATGGGTTGACGTCCGCCGGGGTCCGCACCCCGAATCAACGGATGCATCTCGTGCGGATATAAATCGAGGTTCAGGAACTCGTCCTCCAAATTCGACTCCAACGCAGCGGATATCATGCCACCACCATTGCGATGCAAAGTTGACGGTGGCATTGGCGGAACGATGTGATCGAACAGGCCATCGTTCTCGTCGTAGTTGATGAAGAAGACCGTTTTACTCCACACTTCGGGATTCGACGTAAGCGCGTCCAGCACTAATGAGATGAAATATGCACCATCGGTCGGTGAAGCTTCTGGATGTTCACAGTATTTGTATGGCGCAACAACCCAGGAAACCTGCGGCAGATTTCCCTTTTGCACGTCTTCCTTGAATTGCACCAGGGTGCGATCTGTAACGCCGCGCCGGACTAATTCACTCTTTGGCGATGCACCTTCCTTCACCTGATACTGCGCGAAAAATTCGAGTGAGTTGTCTGTGTAATTATCGGTAGGAGTTCCGGGAACACCGGTACCGCCCTGATACACACGCCAGCTCACACCGGCTTTCTGCAAGCGTTCGGGATAGGTAGTCCATGTATAGCCATTGGTCTTGCCGCGTTCTTCAATCCCCGGCCCGTTCTTGCGTTTGCCAAGGCGGTTCTGCGAATCAATCGTTCCGCTCCACAGATAGATTCTGTTCGGACACGTATTCGAGTGCACCGAGCAGTGATACGCATCACACAGCGTGAAGGCATCTGCCAAAGCGTAATGAAAAGAAACATCCTCACGCTTCAGATAGCCCATGGTCATAACGTCCTGCTTCTGATTCACCCATTGGTTATAGTGGCCGTTATTCCATGCAAGGTGCCCACTGCTCCATCCATGATCCGTACCAGCCTGAAACTCCGTCGTCTGCATCGGATTCAGATAAAACGGCAACACATGAGTCGCACTGGCCGATAGACCGCGATCGTGATAACGCTTTGTCTTCACCTGCGCCGTTGGTTGATACCAAACGCTCTTACCGTTCGGCATAGGAGACGGATGCGGATCACCAAAACCGCGCACACCGCGCAGCGATCCGAAGTAGTGATCGAAGGAACGATTCTCCTGCATCAGGATCACAACATGTTGCACATCCTGAATGGTGCCGGTTCTGCTATCCGGCCCGATGGCAAGAGCTCGGCCAATCGCAGGTGGCGTCATCCCCATGCCCGCTGTTGCCGCTGCCATCTTCAGAAAATCTCGCCTGCTTCTCATTCACTCACTCCTGCACCATCAGACCAAAGCGAGCCGGAAAGATTCTCCGACTCGCCTCGGCACTTCGTTGTTGTTTTTGGTTGATAGTTAGAACTGCAGACGCATCGATACCTGTCCTGTACGCGGCCCGCCGAAGTCCACACCAGTGGTCGACGTAATTTGGCCAAACGTCGTGCTGGAGATGTTCATCACCGGATTACCCAGATTCGTGTGATTCAACACGTTCGTGAACGTACCTTCAGCGCGCAGCGACACCCGCTCTGTAATGGCGAACTGTTTGCTCAAACCGGTAGACAGATTGACCAGGCCAGGCCCAACAACGGAACCATTCTGTGCGTTGCCGAATCGTCCAATCGGAGCAGGATCTCCGGCTTGTCCGCGTCCAGTATGGCACTGTGTTCCCGCTACCCAGTTCGGAGTACCCGGGCATGTGAAGGCGGCTGAGCTGAACCACTTTTTAGCAGAACGCTGCGTGGGAACAACACTCATTCCCACCACACGGTCCACCTTCTGCGAACGTCCTGGATAAGCCGCACCAATCTTAGAGGAGCTGAGACCCGAGCCAGTACCCGAAGGATCGCCCTGGCCGCTAGAGAAGTACGGCGACAGGAATGGTCCAGTCTCTACTACGAAGATGCTGCTCAACTGCCATCCGCCAACCAGCAAATCAGCATAGCGGTTCATCTTTCCGCCAAACTGCTTGCCGCGACCAAACGGCAGACCATACACCAGCGTGGTGTTCCAGCGATGACGACGCGTTCCATAGGCCTGACCGAAATCAACATTAGGATCCTGACCATAGCTTGCGCGCGAACTGGCTTCACTTGCGAAACCCGTGGAATTCGGTCCCATGTTGTTAGCCAGGTTCTTCGCCAGTGTGTAGGTAGAATCAATCGTCAGGCCATTGCTGCTGGCGCGATGGAAGTTGATCTGACCCGACTGATAGTTCGAATCAGCTCCCGTAGAACGAGAGTTAATGACACCCCAGTTCGGGAACAGACGCGCAGACAACGGCTGGTTGTATGCAGAGGTGGTCGACGAGTAAGGCAAATCATTCAGGTTCGGCGCCCACACAAGGTGCTTCGTCGTCATGCCGATGTAGGAAACACGCAGGCCATAGCCCTTTCCAAGATCGCGATCTACAGACAATGAGAACTGGTGCGAGTACGGATCGTTCCAGTGAATATCATTCGCTGTACCAAAGTAAGCCTGGCCATAGCCACTCACAGCATTGGAGCTGGTGCCTGCACCTGCATAGATAGCTGGCCAGGTGTAAGAAGGACCGCTTGCCGTCTGCGTATTCGCATATTGCGTCGTGTTGGACTGCAGCGTGCCCGTCAGCGAGTAGAAGTTGGAACCCAGCAGGGTGATGTTGTACAAGCCATAACCGCCGCGGATAACAGTACGGTTGCTGCCGAACGGACGATACGCAAAGCCGAAGCGCGGAGCGAAGCGGAATTTCACTGCAGTACGCAGGCCATCTGGCAGGCCCGCTTGTGTGTTATCGACCGTTGGTGTGCACGCTGCGCCATTTTGCGCTGGCACACCAGACGTCTGTCCCAAACCACAGGAGTTGAAGCTGGCAAGGTAGTCTTGGGAAACAAGTGCCCCCTTACCCGTCGGATAGATCACACGGCCTGACTTTGCAACAGAGGGATCAAAGTTACCAATGTTGCCAGATGGATCGTGATACGCCGGGTGGTACTCGTAACGGATACCAAAGCTCAGCGTAAGGCTATCGGAAGCGCGCCACTGATCCTGCGCGTAGAAGTGATAGTGCTTTGCCTTTCCATCGTTATCCGACTGCACAACGTCGTAGAAGGTGGTGTTCGGCGTGCCAATCAGGAAGTCCGCGAATTCATTTCCGGTGAAGTTTGCTGAAGAGTAATCGAACGTTCCGTAGTTATCCGCACCATTAAAACCAAGCGGCGTGATTGCTTCAATCCTACGGATATCCAGCCCGAACTTCATCGTGTGGCGGCCCTTCACCCATGTCAGATTGTCTGTAAACACGTGCGTACGAGACTGCGAAACAGATGTCAGACGATCAGCATCGAGATTTGTCAGATACGAGAAGTCCAGCTCTGGCAGACCGTTGTAGAACAGGTTCTGTAGACCTTGAAGGCCTGAATTCTGAGTGAAGGTTTTGCCGTCAAACGGGTTCGAATTACCGGTAGTAGAGAAAGTAAAACCATACCGGAATTCATTGATCAGGCTCGGTGTGAAGTTATAGTTTCCGGCAACGAGGAAGATGCGATCCTTCTCAGAGTTTTCGCTGGAAGGAACGTTCAGCTTCTGTGCGCTGTGCGGATTGTGGTTCTTAAAGGAGAATCGACCAAAAACCATTGCCTTCTGACCGAAATACTGGTCACCACGAACATCAAACTGCTCCGAAAAGAGCGACGTATCTTTGTTCGTGGAGTAGTTGTACTGGCCTGGAACATAGGTTGAGGTATCGCCAATATTCGGATCAGGGAAGAACTGCAGAAACTTCGCGGCAACAGCATTGATAGGCACTGCACTCAGAGCAT
>Ga0209233_1000822_pt1 | contig 13801 bp, 11 predicted proteins | sample AraplaCL_Cvi_mCL_FD_184269 | JGI IMG/M metagenome (GOLD analysis project Ga0209233, IMG submission 184269) | Arabidopsis root microbial communities from the University of North Carolina, USA - plate scrape CL_Cvi_mCL (SPAdes) (version 2) | ecosystem: Host-associated > Plants > Roots > Endosphere...
TGTTGCCACTACCGCCGGGTAAGTGGACGGATCGCATGACAGGACGTGTTCACAACGGTGGTGTGTCAATGCGTATCAGCACGCTGCTGGATGATTTTCCTGTTGCGCTCCTGGTATGTGACAGCGAGACGACGGATGGTCGTGACGTGAGAAAGACATACGGTCGCGATTTGGCCGCCTAAATAGCAATTGCATCTGAGAAACAGAAGCGGCGCACGAAGAGCCGCGGAGGGTAGGCGAATGCATCATTTTTCGGTTTGGGCGCCACGGCGCAATAAGGTATCCGTGCGTGTGGATGGCGTGGATTATCCGATGGAAGGGCCGTCCCAGCGTGGCTTTTGGAAGGCCGATGTGGAGGCAGCGGAGCATGGCAGCAACTATGCCTTTCTGCTCGACGATGACCCGCGGCCCTATCCTGATCCGCGTTCGTTCTGGCAGCCGAAGGATGTGCATTCGGAATCGCGTGTGCTGGATCATTCTCATTTTCCTTGGACCGACGACAAGTTTCGGCCTATCCCTCTTCCTTCTGCAGTGATCTACGAGATGCACGTAGGCACCTTTACGAAAGAAGGAACGTTCGATTCGGCGATTGAAAAGCTTGACTACCTTTTCGAGCTTGGCGTTACCCATATCGAACTGCTTCCTATTTCTTCGTTTGAAGGAAGGTTTTCGTGGGGCTATGACGGTGTGTCGCCCTATGCACCGGACGAAACATACGGCGGCCCAGATGGTGTGAAGAGGTTTGTGAACGCGTGCCACGCAAAAGGGCTCGGCGTGATTCTGGATGTTGTGATGAATCACTTTGGCCCCGCAGGCAATTACACGCAGATGTTCGGACCGTATTACACCGACCGCCATCACACACCATGGGGTGCGGCGATCAATCTGGAAGCGGGCGGCAGTGATCAAGTACGTCGCTTCTTCATTGACAACGCCATCATGTGGTTACGGGATTATCACTTCGATGGCCTACGATTGGATGCTGTCCACGAACTGATCGATCGTTCCGCCATGCACTTTCTGGAACAGCTTTCACGTGAGATTGAAGATTTATCAGCATCATTGGGACGCTGCTTGTTTTTGATCGGTGAAACTGATCTGAATGACCCTCGCTTTGTGACACCGCGCGAAGCGAATGGCTTTGGTCTGGACGCGCAGTGGAGTGATGACTTTCATCATTCGCTATTCACGCTGCTGAAGCACGAACCGCATGGTTACTTTGAGGATTTCGGCAGCATAGAAAACCTGGCGACTACACTCCAGCAGGTGTTTCTGTATGACGGTCGATATTCCCGCTTTCGCCAACACAATCATGGTCGGCAGATCCATAAGATTAGCTTTCATCGCTTTTTGGGCTATATCCAGAACCACGATCAAATTGGCAATCGTGCGCGCGGCGAGCGAGTGGAGCATCTGGTCGGCATGCGCAAGGCGAAGCTGGCTGCAGGAGTTGTTATGACCGCTCCGTTTCTTCCCATGATCTTTATGGGGGAGGAATGGGCCGCTTCTTCACCGTGGATGTATTTTGCTGACTTTCAGGACGAGGAACTGCGCAAGGCGGTTCGTGAGGGCCGAAAGAAGGATTTTCAGGCTTTCGGCTGGGCGGAAGATGTGCCTGCACCCGAGGATCCAAAGACATTTCAGGCCTCTATCTTGAAGTGGGACGAGCTGCATGAAGCGAAACATGCCGAAATGTATCGCTGGTATCGGGATCTGATCCATCTTCGCCGCAGAATGTTGGCTTTAAACCTGGGTGATTTTGCGCGGATGACTGTGCGTTGCAATGAAGAGGAGCGCTGGATTTACACGGACCGCGGCAATGTTCGGACAATGATCAACTTTGCCGAGACAGCGACCCGCTTTGCCGTGGAGCCCGGATCCGAACTACTGCTGTGCAGTGATATCGCTCCGGAGCGAAAAGAGGATTGGGTGGAACTACCCCCGTTGAGTATGGCCGTGTATCACTGGCCGCCGCAGCCGCTGGATCAGGACCCGCCGGAATAATATGACGTTGAATTGCCGAGCTGACAGGTTGCGCCGCTTTTTGCCAGAAATCGCTTTTTCTAACGAAACTTTCACAAGACACGTCCGTATTTCTTAGTGAGTACAGGATTTCCTCATCCTGGAAGACCCTTTCATCACTGGAGCAGGACGTTGAACCATCGCTGGATACAGTCGGAAACGCTACAAACGATTTCACGGAGACTGGCTCTGGCCGCCGTCATGGGGGCTGTAACCGCGCCTTTGGCATTGACTTCTGTCGCGTCTGCGCAGGCCGCACCTGCTGCGGGGCGCGTGCTAGGCACGGTGAAGAGCATCTCCGGTAACACTCTTACGGTGGCTCCAGACGGCGGGGCCGCTCCAACAACAGTAACGGTAGGCGACGGTGCCCGAATTCAGCAGAGCGCTGACATGAAGACCGTTTCCGCTGCAACACTGGATCAGCTTGCAGTCGGTGATCGTGTTCTGGCGACCGGCACGCCCGGTGACGGCGGGGCTCTGACGGCCACACGCCTCATCATGATCAAGTCGGCAGCCATCGCCCAGCGCAACGCAGCTTCGCAGGCGGATTGGGCAAAGCGTGGTTCGGGCGGCATCGTGAAGTCCGTGGATGCCGGGGCGAACACCATTGCCATCAGTTCCGGTAAGAAGGACATTACCGTTACAACCACGGGCAGCACGATCTATCGTCGCTATGCTCCGGGGTCAGTCAAGTTTGAAGAGGCGCAGCCGAGTACGCTGGCTGCGATTCAGCCTGGCGATCAATTGCGTGTGCGTGGCGACAAGTCGCCGGACGGCGCGAACATTACAGCCGATGAGATTGTGTCCGGTACCTTCAAAAATCTTTCCGGCACCATTGTTTCCATCAACGCGGCCGCGAACAGCTTTGTGATCAAGGATCTGGCTACCAAGAAGAACGAAACCGTGATCATTAGCGATGCCAGCGATCTGCACGCGATGCCTCCTGAGATGGCGGCTCGGTTTGGCGGTGGCGGTGCGGCGGGTATGCGTCGTCCGGGTGGAGAGGGTGCTCCTGGGGGCGGCGGACAGGCTGGCGCTGAGCGTCCGGCGGGTCCTCCGGCCGGAGGATCTCCGACTGGCGGACCTCCCTCAGGTGGTACGGGTGGTAGTTTTGGCGGACGCCCCGGTGGCGGACGTGCTGCTGATTTAGCTACCATGATCCCGCGTCTTCCCAAGACAACTCTGGCTGCACTGAAGCCAGGTGAGGCTCTGATGATTGTGGCCTCAGGCAATGGCAGTGCCGGTCCGTTTACGGCAATCACGCTGCTCAGTGGCGTGGAACCCCTGCTGACCGGACCTGCGGCCAGCGAGATGACAATTTCGCCGTGGAGCCTTGGCTCTGGCGGCGCCGAGGGTGGTGGTGGCGGACCGCAATAGCGCTTCGCCTCTCAACCGCGAGATCGACCAATAACTTCTGTGCTGCGGCGGAAACTCCGAAGCATTCACACTTCACCTTCTTTGAGGGTCATGATGAACTTTTGCCTTACAAGCTCTCGACGACTGTCGATTGCACTTCTTTCGGTAAGCCTGGCGGGTAGCGCAACTCTCTGCGCGCCGATGGCCTATGCCCAGACGGCATCTGCCGCTACGGTTACCGGATTTGTGCTGGATCCGGATCAGGCTGCGATCCCCGGCGCCACCGTGACTCTGACGCCTGCCAAGGGCCAGGCGCTGACCACCACTTCCGGTGCGGACGGCGCTTACACGTTCCGCAATGTTCCTGCGGGTACGTATTCGCTGACGGTCACAATGCAAGGCTTTGCCTCGTTCGTGCGCCAGGGTGTGAAGGTGGGAACTGCAACCGTCAACATCAACACCGCGATGACGGTTCAGGCGGAGTCCACAGAAATTAACGTGACCACGCAGAACACGCAGGTGTCCACAGATCCTGATTCCAATGGCAGCTCAGTGGTCATCAAGGACAAGGATCTGGAAGCCCTGTCGGACGACCCGGACGAGCTTTCCAGCGAACTTTCGGCTCTTGCTGGCCCTTCGGCAGGTCCGAATGGCGGACAGATTTACGTAGACGGTTTCACCGGCGGTACGCTTCCGCCGAAGTCCTCCATCCGCGAAATCCGCGTGAACCAGAATCCGTTCTCGGCTCAGTTCGATAAGCAGGGCTTTGGTCGTGTGGAAGTCTTCACGAAGCCGGGTACGGACAAGTACCACGGAAACTTCAGCCTGCAGGGCAACGACAAGTCGTTCAATACTTCCAGCCCGTTCCTTGGCGCCGCGAACCAGCAGCCGGATTACCACCGCATCTTCTTCATCGGATCGTTGACCGGTCCGGCGACCAAGAGCAGCTCATACTCCATTGCGGGTAGCTATCGCGACATTGAAGACAACAGCATCTTCGCGGGCAATATCATCAGCACCGGCCCTACCTCCAGTGTGCTGTGCCAGCCGGGTGATCTCACCTGCGCTTTGAATCAGTTTCCGGATGCGGCGCGCGCTACGTTCCATCCGCAAAAGCGTTGGGATCTGACGCCGCGTTTCGACGTGGCTTTGGGCGAGAAGAATACGCTGACGATCCGCTACCAGTTTGAGCACAATACCTCAAACAATGCGGGTCTCGGTTCCACATCGCTGAACACTACGGCTTACAACAGCGGAAGCCACGAGCATCAGCTCACCATCAGTGACACGCAGATCATCAGCAGCAAGTTGATCAACGAAACGCGTCTGCAACTGGTTCGTGAGATCACCTCACAGGCACCTCAGAACACGACACCTACGTTGACACTTACCGGCTACTTTAGTGGTGGTGGTTCCAGCGCAGGCACGCAGAACAGCACGAACGATCATCTGGAACTGCAGAACTATACTTCGATCGCTCTGCAAAAGAACTTCATCCGTGCGGGTATGCGGTTGCGTGTTAACCGCGAAGCCTTGTATTCCAATGCGGGTTCGAACGGTTCGTTTACCTATGGTCCCACTACGAACTGCACAACCACAAATACGGTGACGACCTGCACCCCTACGGCATCAGATTACAACTACATCCATGGTCAGCCCTTCCAGTACCGCATCACGACCATCAACAATCCGCGAGCGGAACAGTCGCTGACCGATGTTGGTTTCTATGGCGAAGATGATTGGAAGATCAAGCCGAACATGACGCTGAGCTACGGCGCACGACTGGAGTCCCAGGGTGCGATTAATAGCAAGGCGGATATCGCTCCGCGTGTCGCTCTTTCCTATGGCGTTCCTTCCAAAAAGGGGAATCCTGGTACTGTGATTCGCGCCGGCTGGGGCGTCTTTTATGACCGTTTCAGTCTGAACGACGTTATTCAGACGCAGCGTCAGAACGGCATCAACCAGATCACCAATATCTACGGTGCTCCTCGCAACGCCGATGGTAGCGTTGCTGCGATGACAAATTGCGGCCCTTCGAATACAGGGAATTGCGGTGTAGGAACGGTCGGTTCTAAGACGATCTATCAGCTTGGTCCGAATCTGCGTTCTTCTTACAACATGCAGACGGCCCTGGGGGTTGATCAGCAAGTGGGCAAGCGGTCTACGATTTCGTTCAACTACCTGAACACGATCGGCGATCACATGTACATGTCGCGTTCGATTCCGACCGCATCTGGAAACTACGTGTATCAGTACCAGTCGGGTGGCGTGTATCGCCAGAACCAGATCATCGTGAACGTACGCACGCAGCTTAGCCCGCGCTTCTCGCTCTTTGGCTTTTATGTCTATAGCAATGCGAAGGCGAATACGAACGGAGCAGATACCTTCCCGACGGACAGCTTGAATCCGAAGACGGACTACGGTCGTGCGCTGTTCAACGCATCGAACCGCGTCTTCCTCTTCGGTAACTGGAATGCGCCGTACGGTATCAATCTGAGCCCGTTCTTCAGCGTGAACTCCGGTAGCCCGTACAACATCACGACTGGATCGGACGTGAACGGCGATACCATCATCAATGACCGCGCGGGTTTTGCGAATGGTGTCTCCGGAAACTGCAAAACGGCTACGGACTTCATCGCCACGGGCATCGGTTCCGCAAACCGCGTACCCCAGGGTTATTGCACCGGGCCATCGAACGTGCAGGGTAACCTGCGTGTTGTGAAGGTCTTCGGCTTCGGCGCAAAGACTGGTGCAGCGGCTCGTCAGGGTGGCCAGAACGGTCAGGGTGGTCCGCAGGGTCCGCCTCCGGGAGGCGGCGGTGGAAACCGTGGTGGTGGCGGCGGCCGTGGCCCCGGCGGTCCTGGTGGTTTCGGCGGCGGTATGTCCTCGGGACACAAGTACACGCTCAGCGTAGGTGCGCAGATTCAGAACCTGTTCAACTACGTGCCGTACTCCACGCCCAACGGCTCGCTCAGCTCGTACAACGCGGATCCGTCGAAGAACCTCTTCGGCAAGTCCACCTCGTTGTCCAGCATGGGACCGGGCGGAAGCTCTGCCGCAGTCCGTACGATCACACTGCAGATGAGCTTCAACTTCTAATCTGCGGACACAGAACAAAAGAGGCGCACCCACAAGGTGCGCCTCTTTTTTGTTCTATAAAAAAGACTATTTGCCGAGTGCCACGGTCTTCGCGACCAAAAACTCGCGCATGCCCTGGGTGCCAAGTTCCCGTCCATATCCAGAGCGCTTTGCACCACCAACCGGCAGCCGAGGATCATCTTCGGGAAGCGCATTCAACGCTACAAATCCGGCGTCCACACCGTGGATGAGCTGTTGTTGCTCTGCGGGTTCTTTCGTCCAGACAGAAGCAGCACGTCCCATCGGAGTGTCATTCGCGATTGTAATGGCATCCTGCGGATCGTGAGCGCGGAACAAGAGGCAGACTGGACCCGAAAAAGCATCGCGCGCTACAGCAGAGTTTCGTGGGACGTCAGCGAGCAGCGTCGGCTCAAAGAAATTCCCGCGCCCCACCATGCGCGCTCCACCTGTCAGAACGCGGCCACCAGCGGTTACTGCCGCCTTCACCTGCTCTTCCAGAAGTTTCACTGCATCAGCTGTTCCCAGAGGTCCTACGCGCGTTTCTTCCCGCAGAGGGTCTCCCACAGACAGGGATTCCACGGCAGCGATGAGTCGACCCATCACAGCGGTGTACATCTCAGAATGCAGGATTACGCGCCGAATACTGTCGCCCTTGCAAATGGCGTCAATCACGGCAGCAATAGCGGCATCTTGATCCGCCGAAGGCATCACGATCATCGGATCGTTACCGGGAAGATGCAGAACGCTTTTCTTCAGTTGCCATCCTGCTTTTGCTGCCAGAGCCCGTCCTGTGGATTCCGTTCCGCATATAGATACCGCGGCAACTTGATCGTCTGCCAGCGCCGCTTCTACTAGATTGTCTTCAATCAAGAGGGCGGTGAGAGCGCCGCGTGGGAATCCTGCGCGGCGTACCAGTGCTTCTACCTGCAGTGAACTTTGCGGAACACTTCCTGCGTGTTTCAACAACACGGTGTTGCCTGCAACCAGAGCAGGTACACAGAAGCGGAAGGCATGCCAGAAAGGGGACTCCCATGGCAGGACAGCCAGCACCACGCCGATGGGACTCCATTGCACATAGGCATGTTCTCCCTCACCGGGCAGAAGTTCAGGAGCCAGCATACGTACGGCATGTTCGGCATAGTAGCGGCATGCCTCAGCGCATCGTGCTATTTCGGCCGTAGATGCAGCAATGGTTTTCCCTGTCTCCTGCGTGATGGTGCGTGCCAGTTCAGTACTCTCTTCTTCCAGAAGAGAAGCAAGTTTCCGCAGGCACAGCAGACGGTGCTCCAGGGGAAGTGCGCGTTGAGCTGTGGCTGCTTCATGGGCCTGCGCAATGCGTATCCGCAACGCATCTTCATCCCAGGTCGCAAAGGTGCGGAGCACATCTCCTGTTGCCGGATTAAGGGACTGCAGTGGCATCAAACTCCTCGGCTGCAAACGTCTGAGGGCATGCTGGCAATGACTGCGGCATACCTATACACCGGTGTATAGCTCCGGCCTCTATCGCATCTACGGTAGCAAACCCGCCCGCAGATGGCTTTCTGCGGCTGCGTCAGCCGCAAAGGTTTATAGTAACGGGCCGGGCCATGACAGCGAGCTGAACTCGCCATTCTCATTGCGCCCTGCGATACTTAGGGGGAGGCATTACCGAATGAGCAATACCGTTTCTCCCGATCCGAAGTTCATGCGTATGGCGATTGAGCTGGCCACAGACAACGTTATTACGGGGAAGGGTGGACCATTCGGCGCGGTAGTCGTGCGCAATGGTGAAGTGATTGCGGCTGCAGCAAACACCGTCACAAGCGCGAACGATCCCACAGCACATGCTGAGGTCAATGCAATTCGTATGGCGTGTTCAAAGCTGGAGACTTTCCAGCTTGAGGGCTGCGATATTTACACCTCATGCGAACCCTGTCCCATGTGCATGGCGGCACTTTACTGGTCGCGTTGCCGGTCAGTTTTTTATGGGAACACCAAAGCCGATGCTGCAGCCGTTGGGTTCGATGATCAGTTTCTGTATGACGAAGTCAATCGGCCGCTGGAGCAGCGCCGCATTCCGTTTCAACGCATGTTGCCGGACGAAGCTATCCGCTCGTTTCAGGCATGGCAGAACAGCAATGAAAGGATCGATTACTAAACACTATGGCGAAGCAGACTGCGGCAAGCACGGCAACAAAGGTTGCAATTCTCGGCTTCGGCACGGTGGGGTCGTCGGTGGCGCAGTTATTGCGCGCACAGAAGTTCCCGGGCATCGAACTGACACACATCTACAACCGCGGTGTAGAACGTAAGCGCACCGGTGCAACGGCCAAAGGCCTGCACAGCGGCATTGTGTGGACTGAGAACATTCAGGACATTCTGAAGTCGGATGTTGATGTCGTCATTGAGACCATCGGTGGTATCGATCCCATTGAAGGTTGGCTGCGTAAGGCTCTCAGCAGCGGCAAGCACGTCGTCACTGCGAACAAGCAATTGATTGCCTATAAGGGCGCAGGGCTCGCAAAGCTGGCTCGTGAGAACAACCGCGTGCTGGTTTACAACGCTGCCGTTGCCGGCGGTGTCCCGGTCATTCCTGCTACGTTGCATGGTTTGCAGGGCGATCGCATTACGCGGCTCAGTGGCATTCTGAACGGCACCTGCAACTTCATGCTGTCACACATGGAGCAGGGCGCGGAGTATGCAGACGTGCTGAAGCAGGCGCAGGCGGCAGGATACGCCGAAGCCGACCCTACGGCAGATGTGGATGGTTACGATGCGCGCGCAAAACTGTGCATCCTGGTGAGTGCCGCCATGCAGATTGGTATCAATCCCGACGAAGTGCCAGCGCAGACCATTCGCAACGTAAGTGCGGTGGACTTCGCCTACGCTAAGGAACTCGGCTGCACGGTTCGCCAGATTGCGCGTGCAGAGCTTCGTGGCGGCGTGCTTCGTGCCCGCGTCGCGCCCATGCTTGTGCCGAAGAGTTCCCCGATCGCATGGTCGCACGGTACACAGAATATGGTCGTAACGTCCGGCGAGTTTGGCGGCGACGTGGTCTTCAGTGGGCACGGCGCAGGTGGAAATCCAACGGCTGTAGCCATCGTGAGCGACCTGCTGGCCGTGGTGCACGGATCGAACTCTGTTGCCCTGCCGGTAAAGAAGAAGTCCGTTACGGGGGAGTTCCTGGCACCGCACTATCTTCGTTTCATCGTGCGTGACAAGCCCGGCATAGTGTCGGCCATCTCTGGTGCTCTGACGAAGGTCGGCGCGAACATTGACAGCATCCTGCAGCGTCCGGGATATCCAAAGGATGCGCTCCCTTTCGTTGTCACGACGGAACCCACGTTGACCTCTACGGTGGAGGCTGCGGTAAAGGCCATTGCCAAGATGAACACAATGCTGGAGGCGCCATTGTGCCTGCAGATGCTGGTAGAGGATGACCGGGCCGAAGATTAGCCCGGTCTATTCTGGCTTCTGCGCCTCTTCCACGGCGATGCTTACGTTTTCGTGCTTGATATCAAGCCGGAGCCGGTTGTAGAGGCTCATGTAAACGTTGGCGACGTACACTAGCGCGAACTCTCCCAGCACGTAACCTCGCCAGCCGGAGTACAACAGTTGGAAGCGGGTAAAAATCAGCACTAGTGCGGTGACGTAATGGCTGAAACAGTATTCGCAGGTAAAGAGGTAGAAAAATTTCCGTCGTGGCAGGGAACGCGCATGTTGGCTGCGATCTTTGCAATATTCGCGCGGTTCACGGAAGACTTCTTCGTGCGTGACCGTCCAACTCATGCAGGCAATGGGGATCGCCAGCAGAAGTAAAATAGCGGCCTGTCGGGCCAGGGGTTCTGGTAGGAGTTCCGGAATCATCTCTCTCGCAGCAGACGCGCATTGCCGTTATGGCATCTTTACCGTAGGATGCGTTTTGCACCATTGGGATTGTGATCGGATGGACTGGAAAAGCAGAAAAGTTGCAGCAATCGTGGAAGCCGCACTTGCGGAAGACAAAGCTACCAGCGATGTCACAACAGCTTTGGCAATTGACCAGGATCTGCGTGCCTCTGCAGCGATCCTCGTCCGCCAGGACTGCATCATCTGCGGTCTGGGCGTGATTAACGCAGTCTTCGATGCATTTGCAGCAATGCAGGCACGCGGTGGACAGAAGAACAGCGGACGCTATCAGGTCATTAGTCATCCGGAAATGTTTGACGGTGTACGTGTGCGGAAGGGCCAGACCGTGGCCGTGATACGGCATTCGGCAGCGGCCATATTCTCCTGCGAACGCGTCATACTGAACCTTATGCAGCGGATGAGTGGTATTGCCACGCTGACGAACGAGTTTGTGCAGCTCACCAAGGGAACAGGCGCGAAGATTCTTGATACGCGTAAGACGGTGCCGGGGCTGCGTCTGCTGGACAAGTACGCCGTGAGTTGTGGTGGCGGTGCGAATCATCGCCTGGATTTGCAGGATGGCATCATGCTGAAGACGAGCCACGTGGTCATCGCGGGCGGCATTGCAAAAGCCGTGCAGAAAGTGGCTAACGCTCGTAAACCGGGACAGAAGATTGAAATTGAAGTACGTAGCCTGCAAGATGCGGAAGACGCGGTTGCGGCGGGAGCCGACACCCTTTTGCTGGTCGGTCTGTCGCCCAGGCAAACTGCTGAAGTCGTGGAAGTAATGCGTGCGAAAGCGCCGAAGGTGGTGCTGGAAGTGGCGGAACATATTTCACTGGAAAACGCACGTGAGTATGCAGAAACGGGAGTGGACTTCCTCTCAGTCGGCGCCCTCACACGGTCGTCCGTTGGTGTGGATCTGAGCATGCGTATCACGGCAGATGTGTTCTGACAGCAATGAGCGGTTTTGATACGCAAGCTGTGAATGATGCTCTACTTGGGACGATCTTCCATGGCAGAGTGCAGCACTTCGCCACCATTGGCAGCACAAATGTACAGGCGCTTGCCGATGCGCAGACGGGTGCTGAATCTGGTCAAGTTTATATTGCAGATAAGCAGACCGCCGGTCGTGGTCGCGGTGGCCACACATGGCATTCAGAGCCGGATCGCGGCCTGTATCTGACCATGCTGGTCCGTCCCGCACTGCGAAGTTCCGATGTGTTGAAGCTGTCTATGATCACGGCTCTGGCCGCCATGGAAGCTGTTGCGGAGGTCACGGTATCGCGCATCATGGATATCCGCTGGCCGAACGATCTGGTGATTGGGGAAAATCCCGCGCGCAAAGTGGGGGGCATCCTTACGGAGGCTGTTTCCAGGCCATCCGGTGAACTGCGTCATGCTGCCATCGGAATTGGAATCAACCTGAATCAGACAGAATTTCCTGCAGAACTGGCTGATATCGCAACGTCGTTACGGCGGGAGCTAGGGTTCAATGTCAGTAGGGAAGAGCTTGCCGTTGCCTTGCTCCTGCAGATGGACAAGGAGCTGCTGCGACTTGATTCGAACAGCAACGAAGCAGAGGATGTCTTCCATCGGGTTGAGCGCGAAAGCACGTGGATACGCGGCAAGCGCGTTCGTGTCGCTGAGCAGGAAGGCTATACTGGCAAAACCGCTGGACTCACAGCCGAGGGCCTGCTGCGCATCCATTGCGACGATGGCACGGAACGTGTGGTGCGTCACGGCGGGGTCCGCGAGTTGTGAATCAACCGACGACAAGCAGGGAGTAAAAGAATGCTGCTGGCGATCGATGTAGGCAATACCAATACCGTGCTGGGACTATACCGCCTGGCCACACCTGAAGCACCTGCGCTCCAGGCACACTGCTGGCGCATTGCAACCCCCGTACAACGCACCCTGGATGAACTGCGCATGGTCCTTCGCGGTCTGTTCATCATGGACGGCGTAGACATCGCGTCAGTCACTGGCGTTGCAGTCTCGTCCGTTGTTCCTCCGATTGATTCGCTCTTTCGTGAAGTGATTGAAAAACTTTTTGGAGTGAAGCCGCTGTTTGTGGAGCCGGGTGTGAAAACCGGGCTTCCCGTACTGGTGGATAATCCGGCTGAGGTAGGAGCAGATCGCATCGTAAATTGCGTTGCCGCCTTTGAACGCTACGGTGGACCGACCATCGTTGTGGATCTCGGGACTGCGACAACATTTGATGTGATCTCGCAACGCGGCGAATATCTGGGCGGTGCGATTGCCCCAGGCATCGGCATTAGTGCAGATGCATTGTTTGAACGCGCGGCGAAATTAGGCCGCGTGAATATTCGGAAGCCGGGCAAGGTGATTGGCACCAACACAGTCGACCATATTCAGATTGGTCTTTATTACGGTTACATCGGTCTGGTAGATGGCATCTGTGAGCGGATGATCGCTGAGTTAGCCACGGAGACGAAGGTGATTGCTACCGGAGGTTTCGCTCGCATGCTGGCAGAAACCTCGCGCACAATTCGCCATGTGGACGATAACCTGACGCTGGATGGTGTCCGTTTGATTTACGAGCGGAATCAGGATCGTGTGCGTCGCCGCGCCATGGCCACAACACAGCGCCCGGAGTAAATGCGCGTTGCTGAATTACTTCAACTACTTCACAGAGATCGAAACCCGCTTCCAGCAGCGCAGAGGAACCCTGCTACTGCTCAGTACGCTGGATTGGGCGCTGATTGAAACGTGGAGAGAGGCCGGTGTGCCTCTGGAAGCTGTGTTGCAGGGCATCGACGACGCGTTTGATAAATACGATCAACGTGCCCAGAAAACTGCTGGACGTCTTCGCAAGGTCAATGGTCTCGCGTGGTGTGCGCAGGCAATCATGGCTGCGACGGAAGCGATGCGCGATGCTGCCATTGGCTCAGCAAAGCCTGCTGTAAGCGCGGAAGAGAGCGGGTTTCAGCCACAGCGCATCGCTGCTTATCTTCGTCAGAATGCAGCAGTGCTGGAATCGCAATCGGACGCTGCACTCCTCTCGCTTGCGCAGCGGTTGCGCTCTCTGGCGGATGAAGCAGAGTCGCAGTCACCGCCATCTACAGAGGATTTGGAAACGACGCTGACCGCATTGGAAGAGCGCATGTTTGCTGCGCTCATGCTTTCGGCTACGGAAGATGAGACTGTAACTTTACGTGCGCAGGCATCGCGGGAACTGGCTCCGTATCGCGGTAAGATGTCGGCTGTGCAGTTGAAGCAGGTGACAGAGCAATTTGTTCACAAGCGTCTCATGGAATCGCGTGGTGTGCCGCGTTTAAGTCTCTTCTATATGAGCGTCGAATAAGTGATGAGATACGCCGCACAGATCGCACCGGAGCAGACGTTGTTCTCCATTACGGAGGCTATGCCACAGCGAATCTCCGCGCGCTGTCAGCACTTTGGTCAGTGCGGAGGATGCCAGTTGCAGGACATT
>Ga0209233_1000823_pt1 | contig 13758 bp, 14 predicted proteins | sample AraplaCL_Cvi_mCL_FD_184269 | JGI IMG/M metagenome (GOLD analysis project Ga0209233, IMG submission 184269) | Arabidopsis root microbial communities from the University of North Carolina, USA - plate scrape CL_Cvi_mCL (SPAdes) (version 2) | ecosystem: Host-associated > Plants > Roots > Endosphere...
GCCAAGCCTGTGATGATCGCTCAGCTCTTGGTCATGCAGTCCTGCATGTAGAACCAGCGGTCGTCGCCGGCGAGCCCCTTGGCTTTCACCTCCTGGCGACACGCCTTCATCTTCGGCTTGTTGGCGTTCCACTTTGCCTTCATCTCTTTCAACTTCGCAACCGTGAGCTTGATCCGTGACGGTTTGGCGCCGTCTGACGAGGCCGCAGTGGCGGCGGGCGCTGATTGGGCCATTGCGGCGGGGAGCGGGGTGGCCACGAGCGCGGCGGCGACAAGACAAACGGAAATCCGGAACATATGAAAATCCCCCAAAATCTCATCACATCGTCCGAAAAATAAAAAGCTGCGGGAGCCGAGCGCACGAAACGCAGGGTTCCCGCAGCATTAGCGATCAGAAGATCTTGACCGCGCTCTGCAGCGTCATCCACACGCCCCACAGCAGCGGGACGCTGACGAAGGCCCAGAACAGGGCGGCGCTGACATCGAGACCACCGGTCCCGATGCCGTACGAGCCGTGCTGAACCGCGGCCTCGTTTTCGGCGCTTTCCGCCTGCAGCCGCGCTGCCTCTTCCTTGGTGAGGTGCCATTTGTCGGCAACCGGCCGGACCAAGAGATTGCAGATCAAGCCGATCACGAGCAAGCCCACCAGGATGTACATGGTGCGGTCATAGACCAGCGACCGCTCGACCCCGGCCTGCAACTGCGCGTCGCGGACATAGCCGACCAGCAGTGGGCCGATCACGCCGGCCGTCGACCATGCGGTCAACAGCCGGCCGTGGATGGCGCCGACGAACTGCGGACCGAAGAGGTCGGCAAGATAGGCCGGGATGGTGGAGAAACCACCGCCATACATGGTCAGGATGATGCAGAACGCACCGACGAACAGCGCCCGCGAACCCATATGGGCGAAGCTCGGCACTAACGCGTAGAGCACGATGCCCAGGATGAAGAACGTGTAGTAGGTCGCCTTGCGGCCGATGTGGTCCGAGAGCGAGGCCCAGAAGAAGCGGCCGCCGATGTTGAACAGCGACAACAGCCCGACAAAGCCTGCTGCGATCGTGGCGATCGCGACCTTCTGCGAGCCATCGAGGGCAGTGAAGCCAACCTCAGGCTTGCCGATCAGCGCGCCGCCGAAGATCTCCTGCAGCATCGGCGAGGCCATCGCCAGCACGCCGATTCCGGCGGAGACGTTCATGCAGAGCGCCAGCCACAGCAGCCAGAACTGCGGCGTCTTGTGCGCATCATCAAGATGGACGTTGCTGCGCGAGATCATCGCGTTGGTTTTGGACGGGGGCGTCCAGCCCTCCGGCTGCCAGCCGGCCGGCGTGACGCGATAAGCGAAAGCGCCGATCATCATGAACACGAAATAGATCGCGCCCATCACCAAGAAGGCCTGCCACACCCCGACCGAGGTCGGCGTCTTGAAGCTGTTGATCAGGTAGTTGGCGAGTGGCGAGCCGATCATGGCGCCGCCGCCGAAGCCCATGATGGCCATGCCGGTGGCCATGCCACGGCGGTCTGGAAACCATTTCACCAGCGTCGACACCGGCGAGATGTAGCCAAGGCCAAGACCGACACCGCCGATCAGGCCGAGCCCGATCCACAAGATCCAGAGCTGATGGACGTAAACGCCGAGCGCGGAGATCGCGAAGCCGCCGGCCCAGCACACGGCCGCGACCGCGCCTGCCTTGCGCGGGCCGGCACGTTCGAGCCAACCGCCGAACACGGCCGCCGACAATCCCAGCATCACGATGCCGATCGTGAAGATCATCAAGAGATTGGTGACCTGCCAGTCGCAGCTTACGGTGAAGAGATCACTGAGCATCGTCTGGCCTGCACAGGCCACCGGTTTGTCAATCCCGATCGCGCGCGACAGCGGCAACCAGAACACGCTCAGTCCATAAGACATGCCTATGCACAAGTGAATGCATAGCGCTGCCGGCGGCACCAGCCAGCGATTGAACCCTGGCTTCGCGATCGTGTGCTCGCGATCAAAAATTCCTGTTGCCGCGCCGCTTGCTCTCCCGGCGCTCTCAACGACTGCCATGCCATCCTCCCCTACAGGCATCGATCCCGTGCCTTGATATCATCATCGGTCCCCTTGATCTGAATCAACGCGGAAGTCTCCGCGATGTCCCGTAGTGTTGCTCCGCGACATTTTCGCGATGCACAAGAGGTGACCGGTGTTTTCAACATGCATAACACCCCCTCGGCTGACTCATGCCGCCATCTACAGACCGCTCGTACTGGTCCCCGGTAGGCGCGACAATCGCCCGCAACCTCCGCGGAACCCCGATTGGGGCAGAAGCGATCGCTGTTGTCGATAGATAAAACGTAGAGGGGCGCGGAATCACCGGGGATACACTGCGCCGCAGCGATCCAGAGATCCGCCCGCGACTAATTGGCGCATGTAGTCAGCCCCAGCACATTGCTGACGGGATCGCGAGAACGTGATCAGGAAGAGTGCCGCCGCCGATCCCTCGGAGATCGCGAATTCCGGGATCGCCTGCGCGTCACATCCGGCAACAATTGATCTACTCTACTAATCAGTCCATTTGAATTCCAAATGGACTTGCCAACGGCGCGACCTCCCCGCGCATCCGGGCCCGAGCCATCTACAATCACCAGCGCCCTCACCAGGGCCTCGACATGTTTATTCCCGCGGATCGCTTCCGGCCCAGCTCTCGCGCCATCAATCGACTTGAAGGATGGCAATGCCTCAGCCAGGCCTCCGACCAGCTGTCGGCTATGTCTCCGGGCTAAACGCTTCGCGGGCGACGACGGCCCTCGGAGAACATCCTTCGTGCCTCACAAGGGCCAGGTCGATCACCTCGCAGCCGCGCCGGCTTGCTTCTCGATCAAGAACACGATCCGCGTCTCGCTGCGTTCGGTGATCTCGACCTTGTCGCCGGTCTCACGGATCAGATTGGGGATGTCGATCACCGACAACGGATCGGTGCAGTACACCTCCAGCCGGTCGCCGGCTGTGAGCGGCTTCAGCGCCTTACGCGTTTTCAAGGCCGGCAGCGGGCATTTCAGTCCGGTGAGGTCGAGCGTGGTGGTGGTCATGCGGCGACCATGGCGAGCCGACCGTGCAGCGTCAACCGTCCGCGTCCACTCATATCAGCTCGGCATAGGACAGAAAGCCGACGCTCTGTTTCGGCTCGACCCTGGTGACTTCCTCACCGAGCTCGGCGAGACCGTGGGTCTCGATCAGCGATGACAGCAGTCCGGCGCCTTCGCGCGGAAACTTGAACGCATCGAGGTGGCCGTCAGCAGCCCTGCGCAGCGAGACCCGGACATATTCGCGGCGACCGGCCTTCTTCTTGTAGGTGAAGGCCGCGCGCACCGGCAGCGGCGTGAGCCGCTCCGGCAGGCTTCCCGCCAGCGCCAGCACGGTCGGGCGCACCACGTGGACGAAGGTGACGAAGCTCGCCACGGGATTGCCGGGCAGCCCAATGAAAGGCGTGCCGGCGATGATGCCCATCGCAACGGGCCGTCCCGGCTTGATCGCCATCCGCCACAGCACCAGCGATCCGACGCTCTCGACCGCGGCCTTGACGTGGTCTTCCTCGCCGGTCGAGACGCCGCCGGTGGTGAGCAGAAGATCGTGCGCACCGGCGGCGTCGCGCAAGGCGCTCGCCAGCGGCGCTTGGCTGTCGTCGAAGACGCCGAGATCGGAGACATCGCAGCCGAGACGTTTCAGCATCGCGAGCAACATCACCCGGTTGGAATCGTACAATTGCGAAGGCGCGCGCGGCGTGCCCGGCGACGCCAGCTCGTCGCCGGTCGAGAACACGGCAACGCGGATGCGCCGCCGTACCTCGAGCTCAGTGAGGCCGAATGCGGCCGCGACCGCGACGTGCTGCGGCCGCAGGCGCTGGCCTGCTTGCAGCGTCACCGTCCCGAGCGCGATGTCCTCGCCTGCGGGGCGTACATTGGCGCCGGGCTTGAGCCCCGCCGGCAACACCACACGACCGTCCTCAGTGAGGCGGACGTCCTCCTGCATGAACACGGTGTCGGCGCCCTCGGGCATCGGTGCGCCGGTGAAGATGCGCATTGCATGCGCCGCGGCGACCCGCGCTGCCGCAGCGCCGGCCGCCACACGCCCGGTCACCGGCCAGACCGCTTCAGATCCATGCGGCAGGTCGGCCGATCGCACGGCGTAGCCGTCGACCGCGGAATTGGTGAAGGGCGGCAACGGCAGTGGCGCTGCGACATCGCTTGCGAGAATGCGGCCGTCCGAAGCGAGCAGCGAGACCCGTTCGATCTCCGCGACCGGCTTGACGCGATCGATGATGATGCCGACCGCCTCGTCGATCGACATCAGCGGACCGCCGAAGGCGAAGCAATCGTCGGACAGTTGCGCCATCGTCGCTCCCTTCAAGTCCCGAGTGAAACCAACAGCTCGGCGATTGGCATCGCCGAGCGCAGCATCATCGCAGCCACGGCCGGGATGTCATCGAGATGGACCACCGGCAGCGACGTTGCAACCTCGACATCGCTGGCGATGCCGACGATGGCGGGATCGTTCGGGAACAACAGCGGCTTGCCATTGGCAGCGCGATGCACCTCGATCTTGCGATGGGGATCGGTCTTGTAGCCCTCGACCAGGACCAGATCGACCGGCGACAGCTTGGCCAGCAGCTCCGGCAATGCCGGCTCGCGATCGCCGCGCAGCTCGTGCATCAGCGCCCAGCGGGCACCTGAAGAGACCAGTACCTCTTCGGCCCCCGCCTCGCGATGCCGCCAGGAATCCTTGCCCGGCGTGTCGACGTCGAACTTGTGATGGGCATGCTTGATGACGGACACGCGCAGGCCCTGCCCCAGGAGATGCGGGATGGCACGCGTCAACAAGGTGGTCTTGCCGGCGCCGCTCCAGCCGGCGAGGCCAATCACTTTCATCTCGGTCTCCGAGACCGGACAGCGCGTCTGCCGTCATTGCGAGGAGCGACAGTGACGAAGCAATCCAGTTCTTGATGGCGGCTCCTGGATTGCTTCCGCCGTCGCCCCTCAGGCTATGGCGGACGCGTCGCTGACGCTCGCAATGGCGGAACCCATTCGTGTTCGTGTCTGGGTAAGCTTTATATCGGTGCACCGTCAATGTCATGCTAACCTCCCGGCATGACGACGTTGCTGAAATCGCCTGCCCCGCGCATCCTGCCCGACCCGCACGACCCGCGGCTCACCCGGCGCGTCGGCGGCATCGACCAGACTGGCGCGAGGGTCGAGATCAACGTGCCGGTCGAGCGGCCGCTGACGCTGTACCTGAACGCGCAGGAGATCGTCACCATGATGACGATCGGCGACTATCCGGAGTATCTCGCGCTCGGCTATCTGCTCAACCAGAACATGCTGAAATACGACGACATGGTCAGCGAGGTCGAGTATGACGACGACCTCCAGGTGGTGGTGGTGCGCACGGCGCATCACACCAATTTCGAGGCCAAGCTGAAGAAGCGGACGCAGACCTCGGGCTGCGCACAGGGTACCGCGTTCGGCGACCTGATGGAGGCGATCGAGAGCATCGCGCTGCCAAAGGCGGAGCTCCGGACATCCTGGCTCTACCAGATGACGCAGACCATCAACACCATGCCATCGCTCTATCTCGAAGCCGGCGCGATCCATGGCTGCGTGCTGTGCGTCGAGGGCACGCCGATCTGCTATACGGAAGATGTCGGCCGTCACAACGCGGTCGACAAGATCGCCGGCTGGCTCTATCGCCACGGCGTCGACCCGGCCGACAAGATCCTCTACACCACGGGGCGGCTGACCTCGGAGATGGTGATCAAGACGGTACGGATGGGGATTCCGATCCTGGTGTCGCGCTCGGGCTTCACCGCCTGGGGCGTCGAATTGGCGCGGCAGGTCGGCCTGACCTTGGTCGGGCGCACCCGCGGCAAGCGCTTCATCGCGCTCTCCGGCGAGGAGCGCATGGTCTACGACCAGGATCTCGCTTATGTCGAGGAGGAATCGGCCAAGCACCGGCGCAAGGGCGAAGGCGGCGATGACTGAGCTTCCGCAAAACAGCGCAGCGCGGATTCCCTGCGTGCTGCTGGCCGGCGGCCTCGCGCGGCGCATGGGCGGCGGCGACAAGCCGATGCGCATGATCGGCGGCCGCACCATCCTGGAGCGCGTGATCGCGCGTCTCAAACCACAATGCGGCGCGCTGATCCTCAACGCCAATGGCGATCCGGCGCGGTTTGCCGCTTTCGGCCTTCCGGTCGTCGCCGATAGCGTCGCTGATTTCCCCGGCCCGCTCGCCGGCGTCCTCGCCGGGCTCGACTGGGTGGCGGCTAACCGCCCCGATGCCGCGTGGATGTTGAGCGCGGCCGGCGACTGCCCATTTCTGCCGCGCGATCTGGTGGCGCGGCTCACGGTGGCGCGCGCGGCTGAGGCCGCAGAGCTTGCCGTCGCTTCCTCCGGCGGCCAGTCGCATCCGGTGATCGGGCTCTGGAAGGTCGCGTTACGCGACGAACTGCGCCACGCGCTCGTGGTCGAGGATATCAGGCGGATCGACCGCTTCACCGCGCGCTATCGGCTCGCCACCGTGACCTGGCCGACCAGCCCGCTCGATCCATTCTTCAACGCCAACACCGCCGAGGACCTGACTGAGGCCGAGCGGCTTGCGGTACAGGACGGCGACTGACGTGATGGAGGCTGCCAAGCCTGACATGTCCGCGGTGCGGCGCACGGTGATCACGGTCGCGGTGCTGAACCTCGCCTATTTCGGCATCGAATTCGCGGTCGCGCTGCAGATCGGCTCCGTGTCGCTGTTTGCCGACAGCGTCGACTTCCTTGAAGATGCCTCGGTCAATCTGCTGATCCTGCTCGCCTTGCGCTGGAGCGCCCGGGCGCGCGCCTACGTCGGCATGGTGCTCGCGGCAATCCTGCTGGCGCCGGCGCTCGCTGGCCTGTGGACGGCTGGCGAGAAGCTGCTGACGCCCGTGGCGCCCGAGGCGCTGCCGCTGACCATCACCGGGCTCGGCGCGCTCGCGGTCAATCTCACTTGCGCGCTGATGCTGGCGCGGGTGCGCGATCATCACGGCAGCCTGACGCGGGCGGCGTTCCTGTCGGCGCGCAATGACGCGGCGGCCAATGTCGCGATCATCGCCGCCGGCCTGATCACCGCAACCCTCTGGCACTCGGCCTGGCCCGACCTGATCGTCGGCATCGGCATCGCCGCGATGAACGCCGACGCGGCGCGCGAGATCTGGGAAGCCGCCCATCGCGAGCGGCAGGCGGCAAGGGCGTGATGGGCTCCAATGCCGAGCTACAACCGCGCGGAAGGTGTGCTCCTTCTCCCCGTTCTTACGGCCGCGACGAGCTTGCGCTCGCGCTGAGAGGGTTGGGGTGAGGGGCAGACGCCCGAGTGGTGCAAGTTGTTAGACCTGCACCCGGACTGCATCTGGCGATGCAATCCGACCTTTCCCCGCAAGCGGGGCGAGGTTGCAGCGAGGGCGCCGCGACAGCGAGCAAACAACGACTATGGCTTGGCGTTCGGGAAGAACAATTGCTGGCCGTCGATCTTGTAGTTCGCGATATCAGCCTGCCCTTCGGGCGAGATCAGCCAGTCGACGAAGGCTTGGCCGTCCTCCTTCTTCACATGCGGGAATTTCACCGGGTTCACCAGCATCACGCCGTATTGGTTGAACAGATGCGTGTCGCCTTCGACCAGGATCGCAAGCTCGCCTCGATTTTTGAACGAGATCCAGGTGCCGCGGTCGGAGAGCACATAGGCGTTCATGGCGCTTGCGGTGTTGAGCGCTGCGCCCATGCCCTGCCCGATCTCGCGGTACCACGGCCCCTTATGCGCAGAGAGGTCGATCCCGGCCTCCTTCCATAGTGCGAGCTCGGCGGCATGCGTGCCGGAGCGATCGCCGCGCGAGACGAAGGGCGCGGCCTTGGCTTGGATGCTGCGGAACGCGGCCAGGATGTCGTGACCCTTCACACCTGCGGGATCGCTCTGCGGACCGACCAGCACGAAATCATTGTACATCACGTCATAGCGCTTCACGCCGTATCCCTCGGCCAGGAACTTCTCCTCCTGCGGCTTGGCGTGGACGAACACCACATCGGCGTCGCCCCGCCGCGCCGTATCGAGCGCCTGGCCAGTGCCTTGCGCCACCACCTTCACGTCAATGCCGGTCTTCTGCTTGAACAGCGGCAAGAGATAGCCGAACAGGCCGGAATCCTGGGTGGAGGTGGTCGAGGCGACCACGATCGAGCGATCCTCCGCCCGTCCTGGCGCGGCCACCAGCATTACAGCGAGGACGAGCAATGGGGCAAGCCGCAGGCGCATCAGGCATCTCCTTTCATGGGCTTCAATTGGGCGGCTTCAGATCACGAGATCGCCGCGCACGAAACGCGCCGCGTCCTCGCTTGCGGGGTGGTCGAGAAAATCGATCGCGCCGCTGTGCTCGCGTAAGTTCCCGCGCACCAGAAAGACGACGTCGCCGCCGAGCCGGCGCACCTGGCCGAGGTCATGGCTCGCCATCACCACCTTGATGCCGGATCGCGCGGCGGCCAGCACGATGTCTTCGACCGCGCGCGTCGCGGCCGGATCGAGGCTGGCGGTCGGCTCGTCCAAGAGCAGGATCTCCGGCTCGCGGGCGAGCGCGCGCGCCAGCGCCAGCCGCTGCTGCTCGCCGCCCGACAGTCGTCGTGCCGGCCGCCCCTCGAGCCCGTCCAGCCCGACTCGCACCAGGAGCTCTGCGATACGCGCCGGACGCTGCCGCCTGATGACGCCAGCATGCGCCAGTGCGTAATCGAGATTGGCGGCCACGCTCCGCCGCAGCATCACCGGGCGCTGGAACACGAAGGCGCGCCGGAGCGGCGGCGCATCGAGGCGGCCGCCCCAGCTCACCGCGCCTGACGTCGGCCGCACCAGTCCCATGCAGATCCGCAGCAGGCTGGTCTTGCCCGAGCCGTTCGGGCCGACGACCAGCGTCGGCGGTCCCGCCGCGATGGTCAGACTCAGCCGGTCGAGGATTTCGGTCGCGCCAACGGCGAACGAGGCCCTGTCGAGCACCAGCGGAAGATCGGTCAGGGGCGCGCGCATGGTCTAGGCCGCCAGCCGTTCCGCCACCGCGCGCACCGCCCAGACCGCGGCGTTGATCGCCACCACGATCGCAAGCAGGACCAGGCCGAGTCCGAGCGCCAGCGGCAGATTGCCCTTGGAAGTCTCGAGCGCCACCGCCGTGGTCATGGTTCGGGTGAAGCCGTCGATGTTGCCGCCGACGATCATCACCGCGCCGACCTCGGCGGCGGCCCGGCCAAAGCCGGCGAGCAGTGCAGTGAGCAGGCTGAAGCGCGCATCCCACAACAAGGTGATCATGCGGTCGATCGGTCCGACCGACATCGCCGCCAGCTCGTCACGATATTCGTATGCGAGGTCCTCGATGGTCTGGCGGGTCAAGGCGCCGATGATTGGCACGATCAGGACGGTCTGTGCGATAACCATCGCGATCGGCGTGAACAAGAGACCAAGGTTCCCCAGCGGGCCGGACCGCGACAGCAACAGATAGATCGCCAGTCCCACCACGACAGGCGGCAGACCCATCATCGCATTGAGCGCGACCAGCAGGCCGGCGCGACCGCGGAACCGCAACAGCGCAAGGCTGGCGCCGAGCGGCAGCCCGATCACGGCCGCAAGCAGCACTGCCGCCAGGCTGACAGCCAGCGACAGCTGCACGATCGCGAACAATGTCGGATCGCCGGTTGCGATCAATTGCCAGGCGTTGGCCTCGTCCATGGTGGCTTCCTTTTGGCCTGTTCGGCAGAAATTCCGGTCTTTGTCAATTAATTGAAGCGGACCCTCTATATGCATATAGATGCAGGATGGAATTTTTGACCACGAGCGAGGCTGCCGACTACCTGCGGCTGGGGGAACGCAAGCTCTACGAGTTGGTGACGCTGGGCGCGATTCCCTGCAGCAAGGTCACCGGCAAATGGCTGTTCCCGCGCCACGAGCTGGACCTGTGGGTGCTCGCGGGCATGGCGCGGCCGAACGGCATGGTGCCGGCGGACCCGCCGCCGATTGTCGGCGGCAGCCAGGACGACCTGCTGGAGTGGGCCTTGCGTGAATCCGGCTCGTCGCTGGCCTCGTTGAACGAAGGCACCATGCGCGGTATCGAGCGGCTGCAGCGCGGCGAGGTGATCGCGACCGCGGTCCATTTTCACCGCCTCGACGAGCCCGACGGCAACACGACCAAGGGCGCCGTTGACTCGAACGTCGCAGCGGTCCGCGCCCTCTCCGGCCTGCATGACACCGTGCTGATCGGCATTGCCAAGCGCGAACAGGGCCTGCTGCTGGCGCCCGGCAATCCGAAGAATTTGCGCAGCCTCGCCGACGTGCTCGCCACAGGCGCGACGGTCGCGACGCGCCAAGCGGGCGCGGGCGCACAGCTCCTGCTCGAGGTTCTGCTGCAGCGCGCGGGCGCAATGTTGAAGGATCTGAAGCGGCTCGAGCCGCCCTGCCTCACCGGGCCGGACCTCGCCGCCGCGATCCGCAGCGGCAGCGCCGATTGCGGCATTGCAACCCGCGCCGCAGCCAAGGCCGCCGGGCTGGATTTCATCACGCTGACCTGGGAAAGTTTCGACCTGCTGAGCCGCCAGCGCAGCTACTTCCGCCCCGCGATGCAGGCGCTGATCCGCTTCCTCGGCACCCAGCGTCTGGCCCAGCGCGCGGGCGAACTCACCGGATACGACCTCGGCCCGGCCGGCCAGATCCGATTCGCCGCCTGATTGACGGCGAGCGACGAATGGCGGCAGATGGCCGAGCCGCTTCCCCGAAACAGGGGACGCGCGGCCAAGCAACGGCGCCACGCCGATATTTTCCGGGAGGACAAAGTTGATTTCAGCAAGAGGGTTGATTTCAGCCACACGAATTGTGCTGCTCGCGGCCTGCGCGAGCGCCATGCTGTCATCATCGGCGGCGCTAGCGCAAGTGTCCGACGAGGTCGTCAAGATCGGCGTCCTCACCGATATGAACGGGCCGGCCTCGACGCCGACCGGGCAGGGCTCGGTGACCGCGGCGCAGATGGCAGTTGACGATTTCGGCGGCAAGGTGCTGGGCAAGCCGATCAGCGTCATCATCGGCGACCATCAGGACAAGCCGGACATCGGCAGCGCAATCGCGCGGCGCTGGTACGACACCGAGCAGGTCGACCTGATCGTCGACGTGCCGGTCTCTGCGGTTGGCCTCGCGGTGCAGACCATCGCCAACGAGAAGAAGCGGCTGTTCATCACGCATTCGACCGGCGCGGCCGATTTCCACGGCAAGTTCTGCTCGCCGTATGCGATGCAATGGGTGTTCGACACCCGCGCGCTCGCGACCGGCACGGCCAAGGAGGTGGTGAAGCGTGGCGGCGACAGCTGGTTTTTCATCACCGACGATTACGCCTTCGGGCATTCGCTGGAGCGCGATGCCTCCAGCGTGATCACGGCCAATGGCGGCAAGGTGGTGGGCGCGGTGCGCCCGCCCTTCGCCACGCCCGATCTCTCCTCCTTCATCCTGCAGGCGCAGTCGTCCAAGGCCAAGATCATCGGCATCGCGGCGGGTCCGCCGAACAACATCAACGAGATCAAGACCGCAGCGGAGTTCGGCGTGCTCAAGGGCGGCCAGCAGATGGCCGCCTTGCTGGCGCTGATCACCGACATCCATTCGCTGGGACTGTCAGCCGCGCAGGGCCTGTTGCTGACGACCTCGTTCTACTGGGACATGGACGACAAGACCCGCGAGTGGTCGAAGCGCTATTTCGCCAAGATGAACCGGATGCCGACGATGTGGCAGGCTGGCGTCTATTCCGCCGTCACGCATTACCTCAACGCGGTCAAGGCTGCCGGCACCGACGAGCCGCTCGCGGTGGCCGCGAAGATGCGCGACACGCCGGTCGAGGACTTCTTCGCCCGCCACGGCAAGCTTCGCGCGGACAATCTGATGGTGCACGATCTGATGCTGGTGCAGGTCAAGTCGCCCGAGGAGAGCAAATATCCCTGGGATTACTACAAGATCCTGGCGACGATCTCGGGCGAGGATGCGTTCGGGCCGCCGGATGCGGCGTGTCCGCTGGTGAAGAAGTAACGCTGCCGCAACGATGAAGATATCGTCCCCGCGAACGCGGGGACCCATACCACCGGCGGTATTGGTGAAGCGACGATGGAGCAACGAGCACTTTGCTCCACATCTGCCATCACGCGGTATGGGTCCCGGCGTTCTCGGCGCGCAATTGCGCGCCTGACCGGGCCGACATCGAACTACTTGGCTACGCCAATCTCGCGCAGATACTTCATCACCCCCGGATGGATCAGGTCGAGCCGCGGTGCCGCGGCGACGGTGTTGACCGCCGTGGTCTCGCAAGCCTGCGCCAGCGTCTTGCACAATGTCACCTCGGCGCCGTGCAGCGTCTTGGCGAGACGGTAGGCGACATCCTCGGGCAGATCCTCGCGGACCAGCACGAAGCTCCACGAGCCGATCGAGTTGATCGGTTCGCTCTGGTTCGGATAGCTGCCGGCCGGCACGGTCAGGCGCTTGAGGAAGCTGTGCTTGGCGAGCACCTGCGCGATCTCGTCCGCTGACGGCGCGATGAAGCGCGCGCCGGTAGGGCTTTTCGCCAACGCCTCGAAGCCGGGCCAGCCGACGCCGGCGCCCCACAGTGCCGCGGCGCGGCCGTCCAGCACCATCGCCGGTCCGTCGCCGGCGCGGTCGAGATAGACCGCCTTGAAGTCTTCGTCCTGCTTCAGGCCGAGACCGTCGAGCATGTAGCGCGACATGATCGGCAGGCCCGAGCCCTTGGCGCCGAACACGACAGTCTGCCCGACCAGGTCGCGGATGGTCCTATCGGGACTGTCGGCACGCACGACGAACAGGCCGGGGCTGGAATAGATCGCAGTCAGGATCTTCACGCGTGTCGGCGGACGGTCGAGCCCCATGAAGGCCTGATAGGCCGGCTCGCCGGCAACGAGGCCAAGGTCGAGTTCGCCCTTCTCCAAGAGCGGGATGTTCTCATTGCTGCCCTTGGTGTTGCGGGTCGTGATCACGAGCGAAGTGTCCGCGTCGTTCATCACCTTGGCGAAGGCATCGCCATAGAGCGGAAAGCCGCCGCCCGGCGTCGCCGTGCCGAGACTGATCGTGGTCTTAGCGATGGCCGCCTCCTTTTGTTGCGCTGATGCGTTGCCACCGAGCAACGTCAGAGCCAGAAAAACGATCGTCGTGAACCGCATGACAGTCTGCTCCGGAAGGCCGCCTGCCAGCTTGTAGGCAAATCTGCCGATGTTGGAAAGCGTCGCGCGATCGGATACGGCCGCGGCCCTGCGTCATTGCGCAGATAGGCAAGCTCGCCGATTTGTGAAACGATCGGCCGAACGACGACAGAAGCATCGGGGGGAGACCATGGGAAGGCGCTCGCGCGCATTGTTGTTGGCGCTGGTTGCTTTGGTGGGCGTGGCCACGCGGGCGCAGCCTGCATCGGCCGCCTATCCGGACCATCCGGTGCGCTGGCTGATCGGCTTCACCGCCGGCGGTCCGGTCGACACCGTCGCCCGCATCATGGCGCAGTGGCTCTCGGAGCGGTTCGGCCAGCAATTCGTGGTCGAGAACCGCGCCGGCTCCGGCGGCAATCTCGCCGCGGCGGCCGCGATCAACTCGCCGCCGGACGGCTATACGCTGCTGTTCGTGGCGCCGAACAACGCGATCAGCACCTCGCTTTACAAGAAGCTGCCCTACGACTTCATCCGCGACACCGTTCCGGTCGCGAGC
>Ga0209233_1000824_pt1 | contig 13746 bp, 5 predicted proteins | sample AraplaCL_Cvi_mCL_FD_184269 | JGI IMG/M metagenome (GOLD analysis project Ga0209233, IMG submission 184269) | Arabidopsis root microbial communities from the University of North Carolina, USA - plate scrape CL_Cvi_mCL (SPAdes) (version 2) | ecosystem: Host-associated > Plants > Roots > Endosphere ...
CTTTGACCTTCCTGCTCGCCGCAACGCTGCGCTGGTGGCGCGAGCGGAACGAGCGCGGAAGACTGATCTTGCTGGGCGCCATCCTCATTCCGCTGGGCTTGGCTGCCATGGCCTGCATACCAAAGATTCCCGCACATCAGCCACTACATTCCCAAAATGTAGGTGAATTCTTCTATGCCACCGCTGTAGCCCTCGTTTGGCCGTTCCCGGGAAACTGGTGGTGGATGATCCTTCTTTGGGCGCCATTTGCCTGGGCTTGCCTACAGGTACTTCGTCAACGGCTGGTTGACCCGATTGGGATCGCGGCTTTCTCTATCGGAGGCTGGGTAATCCTGCAGGCAGCCGCAATGTCGTACGCTCGCGGACACGAAGCCAGTGAAGTGTCTGTCCGCTACACAGACATCCTCGTCTTCGGGTTGCTGATCAATTCCTACTTCGCCATGCGTTACTACTGGGAAACACCGCAGAGATCGCGTCTCGTTGTACTCGGCATTTCCAGTCTGCTGGCTGTGTACACCGCCGCTGTCTTCAATCGCACAAAGGAAAGTCTGGATTTCATGGCTGTGCATGCGACTCTATCTCGCATCCAGATCGACAATGTTCGGCACTTCCTGAAGACCGCAGACGTGGCCGAACTGCGCAGGCAGCCACTGTTTCATATTCCCTACCCTGACCCTAACGTCCTGGCCATGATGTTGGGGAACCCTGCCATACGGGATGCTCTGCCTGCCAGTGTGCGTACTCCCATACCGCTTCAGGGCAATTCTGCGTTCGTCACAAACGGCTATTTTCCAACCACGCCGGTAGGTACAGGCCCATTGGTACTCGGAAGCTATACCCCGACGGATGGAGACCACAACATCGGACAGTTGAGAGCGGCCTTCAAGACGCGGTTCCCCTATCTCAGCTTCGACATCGCTGGATATCCCAACCAGCCAGGCATGAGGTTATCGCTGGTTTCGACAGATACTCAGCACGAGGAGCCGATCTTGCCGCCGCGCGATCCCGGAGAGTCATGGTCCCGGGTTACCGTGCCTGTGCCAGCAGCGGAATTTACCCTGGCAGCCGATGACTCCAATCCAAAATCATGGTTTGCCTTCAGCGCACCGGTGGAAGTAGGCAGGCTCTCGCAATGGGTGCCGAGGCTGCTTAGCCATCTCTTGCTGATTGCTATCGCCTATGCTTTCGTCGTTGCGCTGTTGGCCCTCTACTTCTGGTTCAGTTTTTGGTCGAAACAAGATCTGCAGGGCGAAGATTCAACTGGGGCAGTTGTATCAAAATGCTCGGCGCAACCATTGGCAAATGCTCATGCCGCAGAAAGCGGAAGGGTCTTGCGTGCGAGAAATCCTTCCTCCACCCCTGCATAAGGGTGGTGCAAGAACCGGAGCCTGAATTGCGGCAGGATTTCGAGGTCAATATTTTATGGGCTCGCGCTCGTCCGCTAGGACGGGCGACATAAGACGAATCGTGTAGCCATTTGGATGGTGTGGCCTGAGACGGGATTTTGTAGCCAATCAGGCGGTGAGTCACTGATCGATGTTATCGCGTTCGGACCAGCTTCGACGAACCTGAGCCGGTCGCTGATAACGATGCGCCCTGTGCAGCCGCCGCTCGTTGTAGAACTGCCGTCAACGATCGATCAGCACTTTCGCCTCGGCACGCATGGGGGCTATTTTTGAAACTTGCGATATCACAAGTTATCGCACGATCTCTGTCGAACCAGAGTTTGCAATAAATCCGCCGCCATTTACCCATTCTGGATACGAGGATAGAAAAAACCTTTCGCTATTTGGATACGGAACATCAATATTATTTTTAATAAATTGCGGAAAAGGAACCAGTATGTGCTTGTCCATTATTTTTTTACACCAAAAAATTGGAATACTGTATGAGACCTCCACATTCTTATGTTTTATATCGTAAAATTTATCCAAATAGATACTAAATGCAACAGATTCTCCAGGCAGCAAAATATTAATTACAGTAGGAGCTAGCTCTAACGGCTTTATGTTTTGCCCAACGTACTTAATATTTTTATGATCGCTTTTGTTTAACACATATAACGAGTCAGCACTTAAATCAAGATCCAAATCACGATGCCTAATACACTGAGTCTCCATCGATTTGTTTTTAAAAACAAATTGAATGAAATTCGCTTTTCTATCTATGACCTCGGCCAAAAAAGAATAAGCATCATTCTCCGCCAAATGCCCAGAGGCGATCGTGAGGTTAGGCAACACTATAATCATCCACATCATCGACGCCATGTTCATTTCTAGTACCCGCAAGAGGTTGGATACAAAGCACATGCATAGGTGTCTGCATTATTCCAGAGAGCCTTCTCGTCATTTCGAATGCTCTCTATCCCCCCCTTATTATAGGCTTCACCAGGAATGCCGATGGCATGTGATGTTTCATGAATTGAATACTCTTGCCTCATATCATCCCCGCCAGACAAATTAAAGTAGCTGGCGTTGAAATCTACTTCATTGCCGGTCTGCTTGAACAATCCAGAAACTGGAGCATACGCAGCCGGCACGCTCCCATCTATCGGCTTATCGTCGCCGCGATTTAATACGATTCCTTTGCCGGGATCGCCAATTTTGTTTGAAATTTCCCCTAATTTACTGGAGAACCTTGTCAGTCCCTTTGTCGAAGTGAAGCTGCTTCCGAATTTTTCGCCAATCGCAGACACCAATTTTTGTTCTCCTGAAGATAATTTTTCACCACTCGTCATTTTATTAACTATGCCTTTTATCGCGCTTGTGACTTTGTCAGCAACTGCTTTCGCGTTTGACATATCAGTCATTGCTGTGTCGCATTGCTCCCCTGTTAAAGTACCGCATTTTGCAAGACCAGTTGGATCAGTCTTGTTTAACGGATTGTTTCCGACGTACGCATAGAGATTGAAGCCGGCTTTTATTCTGCTCGGATCGACAGATATGAAGCGCGTTGTAATAGGGTCGTAGTATCGGGCTTGCATATATGTCAGCTGAGTATCGATATCGTTGAAATGCCCCGTAAATCCCGGTCCTAACACATCACCTCCATACACCTTCAGGCCGTAAGGCTTATATTCTGTGCTCCCATTGCTAGCAAATGTCCCGTCCGCGAATGAAGTCAATACCGGGCTACCAAGATGATCAACGTGGCGATATAGCGTCTGCGCGCCTGCTGCGCTTGTAATTGTCTCAGCTATCAACTGGCCATTTAGGTAGACAAAATCATAGAGCCCATATTTGTCGTCTGCCTGATACATCAAGCGCCCAGATTGCGAGTACACCATTGCACCTGAGTACGTAGGCGCTCCTAGGGGGTTCAGAGTTGCGCTGTTCAACCGGGTTCGCCTTCCTTGTGCGTCATAAATGTAGCTGGACTGGATTGCGCCATCGCTGTAACTCGTTAATCGATTGGCGACATCAAATGTTAACGTCGCAGAACCTCGAGTCTGTACGTTTCCTCGACCGTCGTACGTATAGTTGATCGAGATGGTCCCGGTGACACTACTAAGCCGGTTAAACCCGTCGTAGTTATAGGTCAGTGATTCGCTCTGCCCGCTCACCGTACCGTTCATGCTCAGCAGGTTGTTGACCCCGTTGTACGTATAGCTTTCATTACCCCAACCTGCAGTAATCGATTTCAGACGATCCAACCCATCGTAGGTCATCGTCTTGCTGCGCCGGCTGTCGACTGAATCTGTCGCCTGTTTCAGATTGGCGTTCTTGTCGTAGCTGAAGCTTTCGTTGAATACCGCGCTGCTGCCGGCCATGTATTTGAGGCTTTGCAAAATCTGACGAGAGTTTTCCTGTGCCGTGTATTGGACACCGTTAGCGAGCGTATAGCTGCTCATCTTGCCATCGGCGAAATACTGGACGTTGCTGGCGTAGCCCCCTGCTTGAGTCGGGCGACCGAGGACGTCGGGGCTGTAGATGAGCGCCGTACCGTCCGGATAGGTGATCTGAGACAGGTTAGCGTTGTTGTCGTAGTTGTAGCCCAACGCATAGGTGCTGCCGCTTTGACTAAGTGTTTCACTCTGCAATGGACCGAGTTTCGTGTAGCTGTAGGTCCAATTGGCAATTCCAGAGTTCGCGGTAAGAACGCCGCCGCGCCCGTCATAGGTATAGTAAGTATTGCTGGTGCCGCTGGGGTAGACGATCGATTTGACGCGATTCATCTCGTCGTAGGTGCGAGTGACTAAAGCACTGGATGGCAGGCTTGCTGCGTTCGACACGCACGATGTTGCAGATTGCCCCTGCGCACTGCCGATGAGGTTATTTGCCGCATCGTAAACGCGGAACTCGCTTTGAATCTCTGGATCGTCCAAGCGACACAACCGCTTATAGGAATCGTAGGCATAACTGCGCGTCACGCTGACAGAAGGTGAATTACCCGACTGTGTGATAGACCATGGATTGCCATACGGATCACGGGAAATGATCTGGCTGACGCCTTCGGGCGAACTAATCGTCAACGGAAGGCTATAGTCCGGCTTGTCATAGGCGAGATAGCTTGCCGTAGTCACGTTGCCGTTGGGGTCCGTCACTCGCCGCGTAGCACCACTGAGATATTGAGTCGTAGTCGTGAGCTGGCCGAGCTCCGAGCTTTGACGCTGCCCGGTGACACGCCCCAGCCCGTCATAGTCGGTCCAATTTCCTGTCGAGCCTCCATTTGAGCCATTCTGCGGGTACGACTTGAACGTGACGTCGCCGCGCCAGTTATAAGCCATGCTCTGACTGACGGTGGTGGCTGTGTTGCTGGGATTGTTGCTGTCTAACGTTACCGTGAGTGTCGGCTGCCACCTGGCGTCGTACGTCGTAACTTTCTCCATGGCACCACGCGTTTCAGTGCGCTGCCAATAGAGATTGCCACCAGCATCCGTGGACATGGTGTAATTGGTGTTCGTAGCATTCCACGCGTTCGAGTCGCCGGTCGGGTAGGTGATCTGACTCACACGACCCATGGCGTCATAGCCATAGTTGGTGGTTGCTCCGTTCTGGTCCGTGACGCTGGTCACCTGCCCCAAGTCATCGACAACAGCTGTAATTGTGGGATGTACGCCACCGACATAGTCCGGAAAAGTCACTTTCTGCGGAGTGCCAAGCTTATAGTTCGACAACGTCGTGCTGTGATTATTGCCATCTGTGAAGCTTGCCAACGTGCCGTCGGCGTTCCATGCGTAACTGATAAGAGAATTGCCGAAACTGGCACGACTGCTCAGCAAGTTTGTGGTTGTGGTCGTCGATGCGTTGTAAGCATTGCTCCGCTCAACCTCGCTGGTATCGGTGTTAGTTACGCTTTGCAATTGACCGATCACCCAATGCGACGTGTCGTTATAGAACACTGTCGATTCGTTGATCGCTCCGGTCGGACCGCTTCGTGTTACACCCGCTGGACGACCATAATTATCGAAGGTATTGGCAATCCAGGAATACGTATCGCCTGACTGAGTGAGCACCGTCTGCCGAAGCGGGTGCAGGACCTGCAACTTGGCAGAATTTACTTGTAGATAAAATGGATCTGTTCCGATTTGAGCCGGATACGGTCCATTGGATGCGGGCGCATACTGATACGAAATTTGCGAAAGTAGATTGTGGCTATTGTCATAACGCTGTACAGCCAATAGGTCGCCATCAGTAGGTGTATTCCATTGATTGTCGTAAGTGGAAACGACCGTGGTAGAATCCGGGTTGGTGACCGTTGTCGTTACTGCGCTACTGAGCGTGTACGAAGGATATGGATTACCCGACCCGTCATAGCGACGGTTCAACGGATCGAGTTGACTGCTGTTCACCCAGACGCGCGATCGATCCGCCGCCCAACCGGACAATGCGGGCTGGCTGGGCGTATACGAATAGCTCCACGTTAGCGGGCTACTTATTCCGGAGCCGGAATAAGACTTTGTCATAAGCGACGGAGTTATAAAATGTTGCTGAGTACTCGCCTTGTTGCAAGCGATATACGCGTACCACATGGACTGATCGGAGAACCCCGCCGCGGAATAGGGTACGCACCCCCCGGCGCCTCCATTTGCCCCACCTCCATAGTGCGAGTGCATTAGCTTCTGGACAGAGAAGCTACCTTTGAGGCCAGACGGTGCGGTAATTGTGCCAACGAACGACGTTGTATCTAGTTGCCCGTATGGCACGCAACCTTTTTCCCATGGGCTAACACCTGTTGGATAGACATCCATCCTCACTAGGTCGCAGATGTCCTCAAAATTAACCAGATTGAAATTCCATGCACTAGAGTCAGGAAGAACAACGCTCTGCAAGAAATAGCTCGAGCCAAGGGAGCTGCCGAAGAGCTGGGCTCGTGAATAATTATAGATCCATGTTCTCGGCGTCTGCGAGGCTTGCTGCACGGTGATAGTGCTCACCGTTGAGGGATATCCCCTTTCGCTGTTGTAACTTATCTTTACATCGCGTCCATCATCGGCGGAAACCTCAACAAGATTGCGAGTGCTATAGTCATTGTAGGCATTCCAAAGCGCCAGCCAACTTGATCCGTAACTGAAATGCAGCGTGTTTCCGAAGCGATCACGAATCTTCGTTACGAGCATGGACGCGTGGTAACGATTCACATATACGGATGAACCGTCATAACGAACGCTCGACACTTGGCCCGCCATGTCGTAGACAAGATTGTCAAACCAATATTGGGTTCCCTCCGGCGAGACCGCCAAGAAAGCTTCTCCGGGTTGGCCATTTGACGTCGTGGACAAACAACCTATCTGCCAATGCCCTGTCGTTACGAGCGGGAAACTCGTCACTCCACTGAATGAACTGCCTGAAACCGGCTGGATGCTGTTATTGGCTGAACGCAGCAAGACCTCCTGCGCGCCTTGACCAGGTATGACAAGTTGAACGCCGTCCGTGAACCACAAACCGGCAGGACTCGACATATCAACACCAAAAGCACTACAACGATTGGTGCTGTGATTGGCACCTACAGTCCACTGTCCGCCAGCGGTTCCAGTTCCCGGTGTCACGCCGGTAGCATCGGTCACATTGGCTGTTATTCGAGGAAGTTCCAAATTCCAGTCAAAGAATGCGCCTCCTAGCTCTTGATTCACGCGAGTGACATCAAAGCTGCGATAGATTTCGATATCGGGTCCGACACCGGAAAGGCTTATATCGCGCTGCAGGAAACTGAGCGATCCGGTCGAAGGCTCGATCTGTTCGCCAAATGCATTCTCTCCCAGTGGCGTAAGACTCGAATTCGGTCTGAGACGAACGGTATACAGTTGTTCAGGCGCGGTAGAGCCACCCGTGACGGTGGTCATACTGGAAGCGGTAGAGCCGGATATGGATGCCTTTACGGTCAACGTCGGCTGGCTTATAGCTACAGCAACTACACTGGCAGTTGTATTACCACCATAGGTTGGGTCGCTGCAGACATTCGTCGTCGTGCAGGCGAGAGCCCCATAATAGAAAGTACCTCCACCGGCCACTTGGTCGACATATTCAACACGTCCCGAATATGGGGAGAACATTTGTGGGCCTGGCAAGGATTGGTTCACAACTAGCCAAGGTCCAGCAGTGGAAGCTTCTCTGAGAATTTGATAGTGGTCGAGTTGCCCACCCCAGGCGTTGTAGTCGCTGATGGTGACGGCGACGTCAACCAATGCGCCCGATGACGAAGGAACGGAGACGAGCCCCGGCGGAATCGGATACGGCGTGTATTGGAGCAACGATATTGAACTAGGCTGCACTTTGTTGGCAGCCGGCGCTGGACTATTGTCGGCGACGGAAACGGAGGCGGTCAGTACGGATTTGCTTGTATTCGAAGCAATCTGCAGCGAGAAGCTACTGCTACCAGTCCCAGACGTTGGTGCGAGAGTCACGGCGCCATTGGGCATAGCCACCGTTGTCAGCCCGTTCCTTCCATTCAAGCCCGCGAAAGTTTGCACCGTACCAACTGCAGAAACTGTCCAACTGCACCCCGCAGGAGCCGAAACAGTCACAGTCGTCGCGGAAGTCGAACCGGACGCACCAAATTGCAGATTTGTCGGCGTCGACGTAATGCCCATCCCCGTGCAAGGCGCTTGCACGGTAAAATTATCCAGACTCGTAGTCGGTGTCCCACTCACTGTCACAATGATGGGCCCTGTCGCCACCGGTGCGTTGACGGGAACAAGAACGGTCAATTGCATACCCGTTGCTGTCGTAACCACGGTCGATGCCGGCACCGGCGTAGTCATACCGCTGAAGGTGATTAAATTCTCCGACGCGACAGCACTGAAATCGTAGCCGGTGATCGTAACAGTCGTGGTTCCAGCAATGCCGGTCAACGGACTGATCCCCGTGATCGTAGGATCATCATCCATAAGCAGCATCATGAGCGCAGCCGATACCGCGGTTTGCGATGCCGTAGTGGTTGTACTTGCCGCTGTACCCACCGAAACACTAATCATCGGACCTATCGCGACTTTGGCGATTGCTTGCTCTGATGACGGCAAAAATTCAGGCGAGACCCATGGAACAGAATCGGTCGGCGCGAGAGATGAATCGCTTAGCGCGCGATAAGGACCTATGGCCCTGCCTTGAAGCATGGTAACCGTTTGCCGCCTAACCGACAGCGTCGAAGCCACATCGTGAAAATCTGCGACGGGCGAATCAGTGGTCGCATATGCGCCCATGCCCGCGAGCAGGATTGCCGTATAGATGACGATCGCGCCCAGCTTCTTGCGAAGGCTCAGTATCAACATATGTGGTTGTTTCCCTGTCCGACTGACAATCGTTACGCTTGACCTTGGAATCCTCATCTCATCCAATAGAGCCAACGAATCTCATCAGAAATGAATTCTAAACGTCGAATGAAAAATCATCTTGTCTACGGCCCTGGCATCCGAGGTTAGGGTGCAAAGTAAATATGAGTAATGTAGCAACCGCTGTTAAAGCCGGAAATTCCCACAGCCTTGCCCCGAGACATGGTCTTCATCAGACCCGCATATACGGCGAGGACACCGGTTTCATAGTCCACAGTGGTTGAGCCAGTCGCCGCTTGCGCAAGTCCTGCCTTGTACCAAACCCACCCGCCGGGTGCGGCGCACGTACCTACCTGCTGATCGAACTGGAGCGCTATCATCCCGGGCAGGTAACTCGCTTCAATTTGAGTTACGTGCACACCAGACACGGACCAGTCTTCCGCATATGCCGAGTTCAAATTCAGCAACGCAACCGATATCGCCAAACACCGTAAGATGCCACTCGCTTTCATAGAAGTCTCCGAACATAAAAATCAGAATTCACCTTCTAGACGCGCCCACAAGTCTAGCTTTGTGGGGCATGAGCCGTAGTCGTGAATGAAATGGTGCGTGTAGATATTCAGCCGTCGTTAGCAAAACTACGGCGGTTTTGGTACCGAAATTATCGTCAAGACGGAGCATTTACTATCAATAAGGCATAGCACCATCCGTTAGCATCGGTAACAGAATCGTCTATATAAACCACTATAGATTTACCGGTTAATTCCGCAGCCAAAAGAGCTTTGTACATCCTTTGCCCTTTGAGATCGTCTCGAATTCGAATGTTGGGTGTCTTGCAGTTACCAAACCCCGTAGGATTAGTGAACGAACTGATGCTAAACCAGTCGGTATTCGCACCATAACTGGAAGAATTAGTAATGATCTGTGTAACGGTGCCGGAATAGTTGAACTGCGCAGCTTGAGTATTGACGCAAAAAAAGAAAGCGCAGAGAAATATTAGAATTGTCCGCATGGTTTTCTCCTGGGTTATCTCGAAAATGCACGGATACGGGTGTTACGCCGCCGCATCAAGGAATGCAAATCTTGGCTTCGCAGCGATCTGTATCGGACACAGTAAGCTGGCCGTGGCGGCGACTTGACTTGGGAGGCCAATGTCCGGGCGGCGATTGTGATATTGGGATTGTCGGAAACCTTGGTGGCCGCTATAGATATCGGGCCGAAGAGTTTTTTTGAATAAAGCGACGGCGGGCTCTGCAAAGAAGCCAATTCGAGCGGTGCGTACAACAACGCGCCAAGCTCTCCTGCCAGCCCATATTGCTGCCGTTCCCCTGTCACATTTTCCTCGGATAGCAATGAATGCGCATCCCTGCTCGCACATCAAGCGAACAGCGGTTGATACGCTAGTTCTGAAATCGACAAGTGTCAACATCCACTTCTATCACGTGCCTGCTGAGCACTGCCGAAATGGGCAAGTCTGGCCGATCCGGGGAGATCGCCTTTGAGCGAGACGTAGTCGACCAAAAGGCAGCCCAAGGGACTCACGCCCTGCGCTCCCACATGTTTACACACATTCTCGGCGCTGAGGACGTCGAGGGAGCTTACGTTCGCACCACGCAGTGCAGGATTGGCAAATGACCGATCTCAAGACGAGGCACACCGACTAGCCCGGTTGCAAACTCTTGGCGGTTCCTCTCCGAGAATACTTGCCTGCATACGGGACGCCGGATGGGAAATTGTGTGCCGGCGGCTCATCCTCATGACAGATTTCGCAAATCTGAATGGCGCTTGCGGTAACATTGGACATTCAACTGCACTGGGAATCCAGAGTTCACAGGCATCTGCGCAGAATACGATGGATTGAACGTCGTCGACGGTTGCTCAGTTTGTTTTTCGACATTCATTACAAGCTGGCCCTAACCTTCTTCTACGCTTGTAGCAGATGGAATTCCGTAAGCAAGTTGTCTTCCTTCATTAGCCAATCCACACCAGAATGACGAAACGCAACACCCCGCTCGTCGAGGTGAGTCGAGGCCTCAAAGCTTCGCCCGACTTCAATCCACTCGACTGGACTGCCTGCTTCATGCAGCCCGCGAAGCTCAGCGACGTTCGCTCGTGGCAGCAACATATTCCGTTCGCGTTCTGGCTGACCGAAATTCTAAAGCCTTCCTGTTTTGTCGAGCTCGGCACGCACAAGGGCGATTCTTATTTGGCGTTTTGTCAGGCGGTCTCTGCACTGAAATTGTCTACTCGTTGTTACGCCGTGGATACCTGGCAGGGCGACGAGCATGCCGGCCTGTACGATGACAGCATCTATGACGAGCTCTCCGCCTATCACAACGTAGCATATGGCGGGTTTTCCCGCTTGCTGCGCATGACCTTCGACGAAGCGTCGGAGAATTTCACCGATAAGTCAGTCGATCTTCTGCATATCGATGGCCTGCACACCTACGATGCAGTCAAGCACGACTTCGAGACGTGGCGCAATAAGCTCTCCGAAGATGCCATCGTGATCTTCCACGACATCAATGTGCGTGAGAACGAATTCGGCGTATGGCGCTACTGGGCTGAACTCGAAAATACCTATCCGACATTCACCTTCACGCATGGCAATGGACTCGGCGTCGTGGCCGCAGGGCGTACTTGCCCGGAGGCGTTGGCTCCGTTGTTTTCGTTGTCTAAGCAAGACGCCGACGTCGTCAGGCAGCTGTTCTTTTCGCTCGGCAGCCGCGTCCAAGGCAATGCCGCGAGCGAAGCACTCGCCGCAGCGAGGTACACCATATTGTTCAACGGTGTGCGCGCGCTTGACGCGATACTTGATCAGCATGGTTTGGAGCACGATACGTTACCCGTGGCGCCCAGCGAGCATGAACTCGGCCGTCATTTGATTTGGACACACCGCGGCCTCGCCAAACTGTCGAGAAATTTGCACGAGCGGAACCTCATGGTTCAGCGGCTCTCCGAGGAATCTGCCCGCCTGCAGAAGCAATTGGATGACATCCGCGCGGCGAACGATGCTGCCAAAGCGGCCGCACGGTTGCACATTTTACGCAACACCATGCTGGCACTCGATCATGTATTGGATGCCGCAGGCGTTGCTCACGATGTGCTGCGAGAGGGTGCCGACGAAAACGAAATTGGTCGGCACGCGATTTGGACGCATCAGGGCATCGCCAAACTTTCTCAGGACGTGCACGAGCGCAATCTGCAGATCAATGCATTATCGGCACGACTGGAAGAAAATAAGGCAACTTTCGCCCGAGATATCGGCGAGCGCGATCAGACGATCCAGTCTCTTCGCAAGAAGCTGCAGGCTCTTGAGACAGCCTGCTCAGCGTCCAATACCACCATAGATTCCCTTCGCGGTGACGTTGCAAAGGCGGCAATCCAATTGCGCCGTCTGCACGAAGCCGTGGACGATCTGATTCCTTCTTTCGATGAAAAGTCTGACACAGACCAGTTGGTCATCGAGTACGAGGGCGAGCATGAGATCGAGCAGCGCTTGGCGGCAGCACGCCAAGCCGTTCGCAACCTGGAAGAGGATCTCCGCGATCGCACCGCCCACCTGCGCAGATCGGAAGACGAATCGCAGGTTCTAAGAAACGACATTACTTACCTTGCCGAAAACTTGAAGGTAACGCACCAGCACGTTGCGAATCTGGAAAACCAACTCCGACAGCTGCACCGATCCCTGTCCTGGCGTTTGAGCGCACCGCTGCGATGGCTGGGGAAGCCAATTGCTCTATTGACCGGCGGTCGAATGGAGCAGCTGTTGTATCGAACCTACTACGGACTGCCCGGACTAAGTTATGCGCGCAAACGCGCAGGCATCCTCTGGCTGCACAAGCATGTAACCTTCCTCACTCGACACACCAACTCGTTCCGTCTATACGAGCAAACGGAAGATTTGATTGCCCATCAAATCGCCGCGCGGCAGGCCGAAGGTACGGCGCCAAATGCAGATCGGCGAATGGATCAGGCGCGGGCCGATGCTCAGATCGCATCTTGGACGAGCCCGCCGCGCATTTCGATCCTCATGCCCGTCTACAACGTCGAGGAGAAATGGCTCAACGCAGCGGTCGACTCGGTACGAAACCAGTTCTACCCGAACTGGGAGCTGTGTATCGTCGACGACGGCTCGACGCGCAAGGAAACGCTGGAAGCATTGGAACGCTTGTCCGCAGACAGCGATTCACGCATCAAAGTCAGTCTGAAAGAGAAAAATGAGGGCATTGCCGCGACGTCCAACGCCGCGCTGGAACTTGCCACGGGCGACTACGTGGGACTGCTCGACAATGACGACGAACTAACGCGCGATGCGTTATTGGAAACCGCGCGACGCATCGTGAGAGACGATCCAGACGTCCTCTATTCAGACGAAGACAAGCTCGACGAGAACGGCTTTCTCGTTGAGCCACACTTCAAACCCGATTACAACGAGGAGTACCTGCAGTCGATCAACTATGTCTGCCACTTTTGCGTCGCCCGCACGGAGCTGTTGCGCAAGATTGGGGGCTTTCGTACCGGTTTCGACGGCGCGCAGGACTACGATCTGATCCTGCGCCTCACCGAAGCGACCGACAAGATCGCTCACATTCCGATGGTGCTCTATCACTGGCGCCGGATCGCTGGGTCGACGTCGGCCACCGCGGCGGCGAAACCCCACACGTCCGAGGCCGGCTTGAAAGCGCTAAGCGAGTCTCTCGCACGTCGCAAGATAGACGCGCGCGCGTTGCGCGGCCCGTTCCCGAATACTTACCGTGTGAAGCGCAAGATCAAGGGCACTCCGCTGGTCAGCATCATTATCCCGTTCCGCGACAAACCGGCGCTTCTCGATACGTGCGTCACGTCGATTCTCGCCAAGACTTCGTACTCCAATTACGAAGTGCTTTGCATCGACAACGGCAGCAGTACACCCGAGACTTTCCGTACGATCGATGAACTGCAGCAGCGGGACAAGCGCGTGCGCGTGATCCGGCACGATGTGCCGTTCAACTATTCAACGATCAACAATTTTGCTGCGACACAAGCGAGGGGCGACC
>Ga0209233_1000826_pt1 | contig 13712 bp, 15 predicted proteins | sample AraplaCL_Cvi_mCL_FD_184269 | JGI IMG/M metagenome (GOLD analysis project Ga0209233, IMG submission 184269) | Arabidopsis root microbial communities from the University of North Carolina, USA - plate scrape CL_Cvi_mCL (SPAdes) (version 2) | ecosystem: Host-associated > Plants > Roots > Endosphere...
GCAAAATCATCGATCAAATTTGGAATGGGATAAACTCGGCCAAAGTTCTCATTTGTGAAATGACCACGAGAAATCCCAATGTGTTTTATGAACTCGGCTTAGCTCACGCTCTTCAAAAGCCAGTTGTTTTGGTTTCTTCAAATAGTGATGACGTTCCTTTCGATTTGAAACATATCAGGGTAATCTACTATGACGTCAACGATCCATTCTGGGGAGAGAAACTGATGGAGAAGGTCGCGGAGAACATAATCTCAGCGATAAAGAATCCTGAGGAGGCCATTTTCGCTCGCGCGCTTGCAGCCGATTGAAAATGGCGTTTTAACGAAAACCGGCGGCCAGCGATACGACCTGACCGTCGAGGCCGTTGAAGCCGTGATGGCCATAGGCCTCGCAGGGATCGCCCTGCTCGGCCCCTCCCGAGAGCCAGCGCGCCCGCGCGCGGCCGCCGGCCCATCGGATGAAGGGCTCGACGCCGGCCGGCTGGGTGAATTTGCACGCGTCGGCCTGGTGATGGATCACCAGTGTGCGGGGAAGCGCGCTGGGCGAGCCGAGGATCGACATCACGTTGGACGAGCTGCCCGACTCCGGCGACAGGAAGCCCGAGGTCAGCACCAGCGCATCGGGGCGCGCCCCACGCGCGATGCCCTCCGCCGCGCGCTGCGTGCCGCGGCTCGTGGCGACGACCGTCACCGGCCGCTTGATCGCGGCCATGTACGCGACGGCCGCGGTGAGATCGGTGCCATAGTCGGCGACCAGCACGGCAAGGCCGCGTGCCGCATAGGCACCCCGAGTGCGCACGAGCTGATTGCGGGTCAAACCGTGAATATCGCCATGGTCGCCGGCACGGATCGCGCCGTCGCCGCCCGGTAGCAGGATCACGCTTGCGCGCACCACGGCCGCCCTGATCAACACCGCGCGCGAGCCGCCGATGGTGACGGTCTCATCCGCTGATGCCGCGACGCTGCCAGACAGCATCGCAGCCATGATCATCGCCGCGCGTCTCATCATCCCGCCCCTCCAATTGGCGCTGCAATTAGAGAGCAAGCCGATGTTGAAGACAATCCGCTCATCGGACGACGAGCCTTCAGAGGCTCCCGTCACGCGATCAATAGCAACGGGTGATGTTGACCGTCTGCTCGCCGCCGCGGCCCGGCACCGTCACGCTCTCGGTCGGGCAGCTCGACACATACGGCTTATCCGACGGCGTCACGTTCGGCGGATAGCGATGCGCCCAATCCCAGGGCACATCATAGGTATAGGTGTAACGGACATCGTTCGACTGCGGCGGCACCGCCTCGCCGACCGGCGCGCCAGAAGCACCAAAGCCGAAATCGTCATAGCCCGGCCAATAGGTCCAGACGCCGCCGATGAACCGGCCGTGATGATGGCGGAAGCCGCCAATGCCATGGGGCCGCACCATCGCATGCGCCGAGGCAAAGCTTCCCCGAGCCCCGGCCGCGCCGCCCGACCGCGCCGAGGCCATGTCCACGGAGACGAGGAGCGCGGCTCCGGCCATTCCAACACAAGCAAAAAACGTTCGAAATCCACGATACGCCATGGCACGCACCAACTCTTTTGACCAACCGCCCCTTGGCCAAAAGCTAGGCTTGGGGGTTCACGGCCGCAAACACACAATTAATTGTTAGTTAAGATAGATGGTTAATGGAAGCTTTTCATCTCACCAAATCGCCGCCCTTGCCTCCCCCGGAGCTTGCACTCACCAAAACCACGCGACCCGCATCTCGTGCAAGAAGGCCTCGGTGATCTCTATTCCGGAGGCATCCCCAATCACCCTGTCGATCCCGCACAGCGGGCAAATAGCGGTGTCATCCTCATCGACCCAATCTTGAATGAGACTCGGACTGAATATCTGCTCGCAGAAGAAGCAGCCGCAACGCTCGCTTTTCTCGATATCAGCCCGATGACGAATAGACTTCTTGTGCGCAGCGCGCAGGTGACCTTTGATCGAACCAAAGTTGCCGGCCATCGCACTGCCCTGAAGACTCGTTGCTAAGATACTGGTTCCTCAGTCAGGTAGCTCTACAAGGTAGTCAAGTGAACCGGGCTTTATCCTCGATAGTCTCACGGCCCCGTCATTGCGAGCGAAGCGAAGCAATCCAGAGCCAAGAAGCAAGTCTGGATTGCTTCGTCGCTTGCGCTCCTCGCAATGACGTCGGTCGGACGCTCAGCCGCTCTTCCCCTCCCTCACAACGGCAGATTGTCGTGCTTCTTGGCCGGCATTTCCATCTTCTTGTCGCGCAGCATGGCGAGGGCGCGGGCGATGCGGCGGCGGGTGGAGTGCGGCATGATGACGTCGTCGATATAGCCGCGCTCGGCCGCGATGAAAGGTGACAAGAAGCGGTCTTCGTATTCCTTAGTCCGTGCGGCGATCTTGTCGGGATCGGCCATGTCGGCGCGGAAGATGATCTCGACCGCGCCCTTGGCGCCCATCACCGCGATCTGCGCGGTCGGCCAGGCGTAATTCATGTCGGCGCCGATCTCCTTCGAGGCCATGACGTCGAAGGCGCCGCCATAGGCCTTGCGGGTGATCACCGTGACCAGCGGAACGGTACATTGCGAATAGGCGAAGAGCAGCTTGGCGCCATGCTTGATCAGGCCGCCATATTCCTGGGCGGTGCCCGGCAGGAAGCCCGGCACGTCGACAAAGGTGACGATCGGGATGTTGAAAGCATCGCAGAAGCGGACGAATCGCGCCGCCTTGCGCGAGGCGTCGCTGTCGAGCACGCCGGCCAGCACCATCGGCTGGTTGGCGACGAAACCGACGGTGCGCCCGGCAATGCGGCCGAAGCCGGTGACGATGTTTTTGGCGAACGCTTCCGAGATCTCGAAGAAGTCGCCCTCGTCCACGACCTTCAGGATCAGCTCCTTCATGTCGTAGGGCTTGTTCGGATTGTCCGGGATCAGCGTATCCAGCGACATGTCGACGCGCTCGATGTCGTCGAAGCTCGGCCATTCCGGCACGCCGTCGGTGTTGTTCGAAGGGAGGAAATCGATCAGCCGGCGCATCTGCAGCAGCGTCTCGACGTCGTTCTCGAAGGCACCATCGGCGATCGAGGAGCGCGTCGCATGCACCGAGGCGCCGCCAAGCTCCTCCGCCGTCACCACCTCATTGGTGACGGTCTTCACCACGTCAGGACCGGTGACGAACATGTAGCTGGTGTTCTTCACCATGAAGATGAAGTCGGTCATCGCAGGCGAATAGACGTCGCCGCCGGCGCAGGGGCCCATGATGACGGAGATCTGCGGAATCACGCCCGACGCAATGACGTTGCGGCGGAACACGTAGGAATAGCCCGCGAGCGCCGCGACGCCCTCCTGGATGCGTGCGCCGCCGGCATCGTAGAGCCCGATGATGGGCGCGCGCGCCTTCATCGCCATGTCCTGCAGCTTGGTGATCTTGAGCGCATGCGTCTCGGACAACGAGCCGCCGAACACGGTGAAGTCCTTGGCGAAGACGAAGGTCTTGCGGCCGTTCACGGTGCCCCAGCCGGTGACGACGCCGTCGCCCGGCACCTTGGTCTTTTCCATCCCGAACTCGGTCGAGCGGTGCTCGACGAACATGTCGAACTCCTCGAACGATCCCTTGTCGAGCAGCAGCTCGATGCGCTCGCGGGCGGTCAGCTTGCCGCGGGCATGCTGCGCCTCGATCCGCTTCTCGCCGCCGCCGAGCTTGGCGCCGGCGCGCCGCGCCTCCAGGGTGTCCAGGATATCCTTCATGCGTCGTTTCCGCCCTGTTCCATGTCTGTCGGCGGCGGTTCTAACACGGCATTTTCAAAGCCGAAAAGCCGCTTTTGCCCCACTTTGGGCATGGGCCGCAGCCAAAAAGGCGTTGCGAAATCAGCCGTCAACCGTCGGGAGATTGACGATGCCGGACAAAATGGAGACGCCAGCCATCGGCGTCACCGGCGGCCCGAGACTCCTGTTGCGAGTGGAGGGCTTGGCCCTGCTGATCGCCATGGTGGCGCTCTACGCATGGCAGGGCACCTCCTGGTGGCTGTTCGCAGTGCTGTTCTTCACGCCCGATCTGAGCTTTGCCGGCTATCTGCTCGGGTCGCGACCGGGCGCAATCGTCTACAACACCGTGCACACGACAGTCGTGCCGGGCGCCGTGCTCGGCATTGGCGTCGCGCTCGGACAGCCGCTCGCCGTCGCGCTTGCGCTCATCTGGCTCGCCCATATCGGCTTCGACCGCGCGCTCGGTTATGGCCTGAAATATCCTGACGGTTTTGGCTTCACCCATCTGGGGCGGATCGGCCGGGCCGCATCATGAGACCCGGCTTGCCGACACGGTGAGCGCCGGACGACGCTCAGTTCTCGCCGATCTTGAACGGCTCCTCCTTGCCGGGCGGCACCGTTTCCTCGGCCATCGCCAGCATCATCGCGACCATCACGTAATTGCCTGATACCGCGGTGAGATCGACAATCTGCTGATCGTTGAAGATTGCCTTGGCCCGCGCATAGGTCTCGTCCGAGACCTTCTTGATGGTGGTGAGCTCGGTGACGAAATCGTAGACCACCGCTTCGTCGTCGGCCATGCCGCTTGGACGCTTGCCCTGCTTCAATTCCGCGATGACGCCGGCCGAAAGGCCGGCCTTGGCCGCGAGCGGCGCATGCGCGAACCATTCGACCTGCGAGCGCCACTGCCGGCCGATGATCAGGATCGCAAACTCGTTCAGCCGCGTCGGCACCGAGGTCTGCCAGCGCAAGTAGTAGAACAGATCATACAGACGCTGGCCGAGCACCGGACTGCGGATCATCGGATTATAGGGTCCGCCGAGGCCGACGCTCGACACCTTCATGATCTGCTCGCCGAGCGGCTTCTGCGCCTCGGTGAGCTGATCCATCGTGAGCTGCGGAAAGCGCGGCTCCTTGCCGGTCGCAGGGCCTGCCGCGAACATAGTGGCGGCAACCCAGCCGCTCGCAGCTGCGAGAGCAAGCGAAGACATCCAGAGCGACGGCGCGTGCATGATTTCCTCCCGAGCACACTTGTTTGTGATGCGTGAAGCCTAGTGCGGCGGCCTTGCGCCAACCAGATCATTTTCAGTTTGGCGTGAACGCAAACGCGAATGCCGCGTTGACGCCGGCTCATCTTTCACCGGAGTCACATCGATGCGCGTCTCGTCCCTCGTCTCAACGTCAATTGTCCTGGCGTCGCTTCTGGCCGCCGGTTCGGCCGAGGCGGCATCGCCCTTCCGCGCCATGGCCGGCTCCTGGGTCGGCGGCGGCACGCTGAGCATGCAGAGCGGCGAGCGTGAGCGGCTGCGCTGCCGCGCCGCCTATGACACCGATGGCGGCGAGCAGCTGCGGCTGAACATCCGCTGCGCCAGCGACAGCTACAACATCGATTTGTCCAGCGACGTCGCTTATCGCGGCGGCGCAATATCGGGACAATGGAGCGAAGCCAGTCACAACGCCTCGGGCACCATCGCGGGACGTGCCAGCGGCGACCGCATCGAGGCGGAGGCGCGCGGCGAGACCTTCTCGGCCGGCCTGTCGCTGACGACACGTGGCAACCGGCAGTCGATCTCGATCCGCCCGGCGGGCACCGAGATCACCGGCGTCAATCTGGAGCTGTCGCGGCGCTAGATCGCGCCGATATCGGACAAGCACGCCTGAGCCAGCGTCATGCGGTCCGCCACGTGACGCGGCTCCTTGCAATCCATGTTCAGCGCGAACACGGTCGGCGCATCGCCCTTGTCGGCCCAGCCCACCATCCAGCCCAGCGAACCATGGGCGGCGTCGAGCAGCCCGGATTTGAAATGAATGACGGAATCTCCGACCTTGGTGGTCGGAATGATGTCGCGCACCAGATCCTGGCTGCGCTTGGAGACCGGTAGCACGCCGCGTCGCAGCCGGTCGATGAAATCGATCTGCTGTACCGGATCGATCCGCATGTCGCCCGACAGCCAGAACTGATCGATGCCGCCACCGATGTTACGATTGCCATATTCGAGCAGGTTGACGAACTTCTGCATCCGCTCGGGCCCAATCCGGCGCGCAATCTTCTGGTAGACCGGCACGGCGGATGCCGCGATCGCGCTGCGTAGCGTGTGGTCCTTGTTCCAGGCCTCGATCGGCCTGACCACACCGTCCCACTTGAAGACATCGTTGTCGGGGTCTTCGACGACACCGGTCTCAAGCGCGATTAGCGAGTTCGCAATCTTGAAGGTGGACGCCGGCAGCTTGGCCTCGCCCGAACGCACGGTGTCGCTGGCGATGACGAGATAATCCTCGACCTTGTAGCCGACGAACGTGCCTTCCGTGCCGTCATCCGTGAATCGCTTGGCAACCGATTCACGAATCTCGCTTCGCTGCGGCGCCACGTTGGCGAACGCGCGGGCAGGCAGAACGGCGGCGGCCGCGATAAGGCTGAGCGCATGGCGGCGATGGATCACGAGAGATATCCGTTGATGATGTGAGCGAGCCGGACGATGGCGATCACATCGCGGTCAAACCATGGCGCATTTTACCGCAGCCGCCCGGACAACCTCATCACGAAGATCAGCACCTCGGCGACCGCCTTGTAGAGGTCCTCCGGAATCTCCTCGCCGAGTTCGACATTGGAGAGCGCACCGGCCAGCACCTCGTTCTCTTCGATCGGAACGTCATGCGCGCGTGCGATCTCGATGATCCTGGCGCCGATCGCGCCCTTGCCTTTCGCAACCACGCGCGGCGCGCCGCCGCTACCCTTCTCGTAATGCAGCGCGACCGCGAGCCGGCGCTTGACCTCGGGGCTCATAGCGCGCGATCCAGAAAGTGCCCGGCCCTGGGCGGCACCGCGGCCGGCGGCGTCCCCAATTGCACGACGATATCGGCGGGAGGCAGTTCCGCGCGGCTCAGGGCCTGGCTGAGATCGGTGATGCCGGCGCGCAATTGCGCCGCGGTCGCCGGGCGCTCGGCCCACATCCGCACCGAGGTGCGCTCGCGATTGTAAGTGATCAGCGCATGCACCGGGCCGGCCGGCTCGACGTCGAGCGAGAAACGCGCCCGCCAGACCCGCTTGCCCGGATCGCGCTCCGGCTCCGTGCCGCCGCCATCGCGAGATATCTCGAACTGCGCCATCGCGGTACCCTGCTGGGCTAGAAACGGAATCTCGAAATTCCAGCGCGACGCGATAGGATCGACGCGCGCACCCGCGACATCGGTGCGATCGGGCAGCGAGGCCACCTGCAGCAATGTCTGCCGGGCCAGCGCCGCGTCGGTATCCTCCAGCAGGCGATGCGCGATCGTGTGCAGGGGCGTCTCCGGCGCAAGCGATGGCGAGGCGACCGACTGCGGGGTCGGAAGGCCGCCGCGGAACGGCGGCGGCGGCGTATTGGTGCGGATGACAACGTCGCCACGGCCGCCCTCCGGCATCGCAGGACGCGCTGCCGGCATGCCGGCCGCACGCGGGACCTGCTGCTGTGCCTCCTGCAGCAAAGTGAGCGCGGCAGATGGGGTGAGCGATTGCGGCTTCGCCTGCATGAGCGCGGCCGAGAGCGCCGCCGCGGTCGGCGTGTTGGCAGTGGTCCCGCTATCCGCGAACTGCAAGCGACTCGATAGTGCCGGTGTCGCCGCCATTTGCTGCTGCGGCTGTTGCGCTTGCTGCGGCACCGGCTCGGCATCGATCTCCGGTGCCAGCGACGGAGCCGCTGTCATCAGCGGTTCGGCAGCGACCTCGGAGGTCAACGCAAGTTGCGGCACTGCCGTCGGTGTCGATGGCGCGTAGGTCTTGGGACCGCCGGTCGGGGCGCCGCTCGTCTGTGCCGGCGACACATCGTCGGTGCTCTGCAGCACCGAGCTCAGCGCCTGACGCAGCACGACCAGTGCCGCCTTCAAATCCGGCGCGCTCCCTTCAGGCGCGGCCATGCTGCCGGTAGCCAGCGACGCTTCGAGCAAGAGCCCGGAGCCCTGAAATGCCTTCTGGACGTCCGCGCCGGTCAAACTCGCATCCAGCGGCGTCTGCTGCGCCAGCACCTGCGAGATCGCCGCCCGCAAGGCCGGTGGCAGGCTCGGCGAGTCGGCAACGGCATTGAGATCGGCAAAGAGCTGGCCCTGCCCGCCTTGCTGCGTGGCGGCTTCCTCGGTCGCGATCGACACCGCCAGGCGCTCGAGCCCGCTCAGCGGATCGCTGGCCGGCGCGATGACCGGATTGAGCGGCGCGGCGATCTCGACCACGGTCGGGGCCGTCGGATCTGTCGTGCCGACGATCGCAAGCCGCACGCCCTGATCGGTCTGCGACACCGCAAGCTGCACGGTCTGCCCGACCTGCAGCGGGATATCGCTGGCCAGCTCCAGCAACAGATTGCCAATCGCGACCTGGACGACGTTCTCGGCGACGATCTGCTGCACCTTGGCGCTGATCACCGTGGCCGATTGCGTCGAGGCGCCCGCCGTCGCGAGTGCCGCGGCGGCCGCATCGGCCGCGACCGTGCCACTCGCCGACGTACCGGCGCCGCGAACGGCGCTCACTGGAGGTGGCGGAGTGACACTCAGGACCATGATACGCAACTCGGGTTACTGCGCGCAGTTTAACCCGATGGCCTGAACCCGCCGTTAACCGGAACGGCGATCCGTCCCGTTAACCCGTCAAGACCTGCAGGATTTGCACGGCGGCGCGGAGGTGCCGACTGCCGCGCGACGCCGCGGCCGGGAGTCACCACCCCGCGCTGCAGCTGCCGCCCCCCGGGGGGTACGGCACCTGCAGACGACTTATCCGCGTGCGATCTGGTCGCCGACGAGGGCAAAGAACGGGTGATCGCAGAAGACGTAGTTCTCGCATACTTGGCCGTTCCGTGTGCGAACGCGATCGCAGCCGCCGAATTCGGCTTTGCCGTCCGGCCCGGTCATTGTCGCGACCCAGCGGATGAAAGTGAGGTCACCCGAAGAGGCATGCTCCTCTACGCGAACCGTGAAATCCGGAGCGACCCGGAGCATCGTCGCGATGACGTTGACGTAGTCCCTCGGGCCGCCGACATCGCCAATGGGACGGGGCCAATGGCCAACAATGTCTTCCGTCAAGACCTCTTGGACATGCGACGCATTGGGCTTCTTCCAGAATGCCGCGAAAGCTTCTACGCTCCAATGCCGGCTCATGGATGTCTGTGCCATTGCAGATTTCCTCCGTTGTCACGGTGCGTATCTAGTGCGCCGCCAGCAGACGATCGATTACGCGTCAGGTAATGATGAGGAACGCGCGTGTAGTGGTCGCAGATCGTGACGTCAAAGAAGCTGCCGACGGAACGATGGGCCACGCGCGCTATGTTCCGCGCCTGGTCAGCGGCCAAGTGACAGCGGGGAATTCCTGCCGCAGGCGCCGCGAACCTAGGGTTCGGTCAGCCGCACAGAGCTGGTGCTCGCAGCACGGCCATACGACGACCCGTCCCGTTAACCCCTCAACGCCTGCAGGATTTGCACTGCGGCGCGGAAATCGACCTGTCTGCTGGCGCGCCGCGCCGCGGCCTCTTCGTCCACGCCCCATTGCTCGGCATTCCAGTCCTCATCGACGTGAGCGGCCGCCCAGACCTGCTCCGGGTCGCGCACGTGATGAACAAGAGAGAGTGCCAATAATGCCGAGCCGGTTACCGTCGTCACCACATGGGCTGCTGCGATGGTCCAGGGATCATTCGGCAGTGCGAGGCGCCCGGCCATGACCGCGGCTTCGGGCTGACTGACATGCATGATCCCCTCGGCGAGGATGAAATGCGCGCCGAGGCTGTCCCGCGCCCAATCCAGCACGGGATCCCAATGCTCAGCTTCGCGCTGCACCAGCCCTTCCGGGTGGCCGGCGCGATAGAACACGAGGTCCGATTGCAGATATTTGGCGATATCGTCGCGGACGAGATCGGCGCGGCCGACCACGCCTTCGACGACGCTGTTGGCGAACCGCGTCAGCGGCATGGTCAGCGGATCGAGCGTCTCGCCCTGCGCCTGCCACTCGGCGGCGACAGCCTCGGCGAGCGGTTTCACGGGGATGGCGACGACGCGCCCGGAGGGCGTGCGGATCGGCCGGCCATCCAGGGTGACGACGAAGCCGTCCTCGGTCTCCTTCACGCCCGCTTCCTTGTAGAACCGCTTGCGCGATGGTGCCCGCATCCCAGCCCGCGCCGATTCCTGCGGATCGAGCGGCGATTGGCCGGCAACCTCGTCGAACAGTTCCCGCATCTCGATGTGACCTTCCGCGATGGATGATTTTCGAAGGACAGATGTTAAAGCGTTAAGATAGGTTTCGGATCAACCGTTTGCGAGCCGTGATGCGTATCGCTCTGTCCATCCTGGCCGTCCTTGCCGGCATGCCAAGCGCCATGGCCGGCTTCCGCTCGCCGGAATCGCTGGTGCGCAACGTCTACGCGCACTACGGCCACGGCGTTCCCGAGCTCTCGAGCGGCCTGCCGCGCGATCTGGACACCGCGCGGCAGTTCTTCGATCCGAGCCTGTCGAAAGACTGGACCGCGCCGAAGCACGAGCCTTACGATTTCCTGGTGCAGAGCCCGAGCTGGAAGCTCGGCCCCGTCGCGATCTCGGTCCAGCGCCGCCAGTTCGACAAGACCTATGTCGCGGCCGCCTTCGACAATGAGGGCCGCCGCGTCACGATGAACTTCATCGTCGTGAAGGGGCCCGATGGCTGGGTGATCTGGGACGTCGAGACGCCGCACGATTCCTTGCGCCTGTTCCTGGAGCAGTTCAGGAACTAGGCTGCACATTCAAACCCGCACGGAGACTCTCATGGTCAGCAACGCCACCCTCCTCACCTATGTCACCGTCGTGCTGGGCCTGTTCCTCATCCCCGGTCCTGCGGTGCTGCTGGTGCTCGGCCGCGCGACGGCCGGCGGACGGCGGGTGGGCATCGCGACGGGATTGGGAATCGCTTTTGGCGACCTGCTTCATACGCTGATGGCGACAATCGGCCTGTCAGCGGTGCTGATGACCTCGGCGCTGGCGTTCAGTCTCGTCAAATATGCTGGTGTGGCTTACCTGGTCTATCTCGGCATCAGGGCCTTCGTGGAGAAGAGCGGCGAGCTCGACATCGCCCCCGCCCGACTGATCGATGCGCCGCTCGCGTTTCGCCAGGCCGTGCTGGCGGAAGTCCTGAATCCCAAGACCGCGCTGTTCTTTCTCGCGTTCCTGCCGCAATTCGTCGATCCCGGCCATGGTCCGGTTGCCCAGCTCGCGACGCTCGGTCTGGTCTTTGTCGGCATGAGCGCCGTCTACACCGCGCTGCTCGCGCTTGCCGCCGGCTCGATCGGCCAGTGGTTGAAGCATCACCGCAGCATTGGACGCTGGCAGGGGCGCGTGGTCGGCACGATCTATCTGGCGCTCGGTGTCCGCCTCGCGTTGCAAGAACGCTGAGCGCTCACGCCGTCTACTCCTCCGGCGCGTTCTCGATCGGATCGAAACGGTCGGCTTCGAGGCCGAGCAGATTCCAGGACTGCAGCATGTGCGGCGGCAGTGGCGCGGTGGCGTCGATGACGCCGCCGCGCGGATGCGGAATCACGATCCGCCGCGCCAAGAGATGCAGCCGGTTCTGCAAGCCCCCCGGCAGCGCCCAATTCTCTTTGTTGAAGTATTTGGGGTCGCCGATGATCGGGTGGTCGATATGGGCCATGTGCGCGCGCAGCTGATGCGTGCGCCCGGTCACCGGCTTCAGCGACACCCAGGCGAGCTTGTTGGCGGAGGCCTCGACGACCGCGTAGTAGGTCACGGCGTGGCTCGCGCCCTCGTCGCCATGAGCGGCGACGCGCATGATGGTATCTTCCTCGCCTTCGTCCTTGGCAAGATAGGTCGAGATGCGGCCCTGCTTCGGCTTGGGAACACCGACCACCAGCGCCCAGTAGATCTTGCGCGCCGAGCGGCTGCGGAATGCACCGGTCAGATGCGTCGCGGCAAAGCGCGTCTTGGCGATCAAGAGGCAACCCGAGGTCTCGCGGTCGATCCGGTGCACCAGCCGCGGCTTCTGCCCCTTGGCGTCGCGCATCACCTCCAGCATCTGGTCGATGTGGCGCGTCATGCCGGAGCCGCCTTGCACGGCAAGGCCCGCCGGCTTGTTGAGGACGAGCACGTCATCGTCCTCGAACAGCGTCATCGCCTTCAAGCTGTCGAGCGTCTTGCGCTCGGCTTCCGACAGACTGCCGGCGACCTTCGGCGCATCGAGCTTGAGCGGCGGGATGCGCACGCTCTGCCCCTCCTCCAGCCGGTCCTTGCTGTCGGCGCGCTTGCCGTTGACGCGAAGCTCGCCTTTGCGGACGATGCGCTGGATGTGGGAGAACGACAGGCCCGGGAAACGCGCTTCGAGAAAGCGGTCGACGCGCATGTTGTTCTCGTCTGCGGTGACCACGACGGTCTGCACCTTGGTTGGCAGCGGGGCCGCTTCAGCTTCCTGCTTCTTCGCGGGCGCCGCCATCATCGGCTTGCGCGGCTCCGGCCGCTCCCGGTCGACCGCCAAGCGCGACGGCTTGCCGCCGGCACGTTTGGCCACCGGACGCTCGCGCTGCGTCCACTCCTCGCTGCGGCCGGCACGTTCGCCGCGCGGCGCATACGTGCGCTCGCCCGTCTGACGATCACTGTTCGCACGATCGCCTTTGGGCTGATCGGCCTTGAAGCGATCCTCTCTGGGACGATCGCTTGTGCGGCGGTCGGCCGGACGGTCCGACCTGGTCTGGGTTCGCTTGATACGGCGGCTCATGGGCGGTGCGTATCCCAAAAGCCACTGTCAGTCACGGCGAAATCGCTATAAATCCGCCCAGGAAGCATCTCACTGGCGGAGAGAATCGAATGATACGGACGGCGCTGGTCCTGATGGTTGCGACCGGATGGCTGGGGCTTACGTCCGCGCAGGCGCAGCAGAGCCCGATGCCCGACGATATCGCCTGGAAGCTGATCGAGATCGGGCGCGCGGTCGACTCGGACAAGACAGCCGCGATCTACGCACCGTTGCAGGAAAAGGAGCCGTATCAGGGCATCAAGGTGCAGCGCGACGTCAAATACGGCCCGGCCGAGCGCAACCTGCTCGACGTCTTCACGCCCGAGGAGGCCGGCGCGCCTCGCCCGGTCCTGATCTTCGTGCATGGCGGCGCCTTCATCGGCGGCAACAAGCGCAGAACGCCCGACAGCCCGTTCTACGACAACATCATGCTCTGGGCCGTGCGGCACGGCTCTATTGGCGTCAACATCACCTACCGCCTGGCTCCGAAATTTCCATGGCCGGCCGGCGTCGAGGACATCGCCAGCGCCGTGCAATGGGTGGCGGCGAATATCGCGCATTTCGGCGGCGACCCGGCGCGCGTGTTCCTGATGGGCCATTCCGCCGGCGCCATTCATGTTGCGACCTACGTCGCCCATCCCGAGTTTCACAAGGTGCCCGGCGGCGGGCTTGCCGGCGCGATCATGGTATCCGGCATCTATGATCTCACAGCGACGCCGCTCGGCGATCAGGAGATGGCCTATTTCGGCTCCGATCCCTCGCGCTATCAGGAGCGCTCGTCGCTCTCAGGCCTGCAGGCCACGGCCTTGCCACTGATGATCGTATCATCCGAGCTCGATCCGCCGCGCTTCGTCGAGCAGTTCGAACTCCTCAAGCAGGCCATTTGCAAGCGGCCGTCGGGCTGCGCCCGGGCGGTGATGCTGCCGCAGCACAACCATATGTCCGAGGTCTACTCGATCAACACCGCGGACGACCGGCTGACGCGCGAAATCGCGGAGTTCATGCAGAACAG
>Ga0209233_1000828_pt1 | contig 13696 bp, 14 predicted proteins | sample AraplaCL_Cvi_mCL_FD_184269 | JGI IMG/M metagenome (GOLD analysis project Ga0209233, IMG submission 184269) | Arabidopsis root microbial communities from the University of North Carolina, USA - plate scrape CL_Cvi_mCL (SPAdes) (version 2) | ecosystem: Host-associated > Plants > Roots > Endosphere...
GTGATCTTGTCGAGGCCGGAGAAGGTCGCCTTCTTGTTCACGATCTTCTGCGCCGGCGGTTCGGTCACGACCTCGTCGCCCGGCTGCAGCGTCGCAGGCGTCTGTGGTACAGCGCCATTCGGCGGCACGGCGGCGTTCTGAGAGCCCCCGTTCGGCGCGGCCCCCTTCTGCTGCGGCTGGCGCTGGCCAGGCTGCGCGGGCGCACCCGGCTGTCCTGGCGGCACTGCGGCGACCGGCGGATTCTGCGGCACAGTTCCGGGCGGCGGTGCCAGGGGTTGCGACTGCACCGGCCCGGGGAGCGCCGAGCCCTGCCCGGGCATCGCCCGCGTCGGCGGTGCTGGTAGCACCCGGCCCTGCGGCGGCAGTTCCGGCACGTCCTCTTCCTCCGCGTCCGGCGGCGGCATCGGCTCGCCACGGCGCGGAATATTGCCGGGCGGACGCGGAACGGGGTCGGAGAAAATCGTACCGATCTGCGCCCGCGCCGGCATGGACAGCGCGAGAGATGTGGCGGCCAGGAAGGCCGCGAGACCGGTCAGGGCAATGGTTCGATGCATCTCGCGCGGCTTTATCAGGCGAATCGGGGTCTGGACAGTCTCATGGCGTATGTCCCATCCGCCGCTCTCGATCAGGGTATCCCGTTAACATGCCGAATACGGCGGCGAAAGGGCGACCCACGCCCGCAGCACGGGCTGGTCAGCACCCACTCCGAATGAAATAGTCCCGTTAAACGGTTCCGCGCCCTGCGGACGCCATGCCTCCGGGCTCAACCGGACGCAAAAGAGGAAACGCGATGCCCGTCACGCTCGATGCCGATGCCGCCGCCGTCTACAAGGCTTTCCAGGAGGCCGGCCGGCCCCCCTATGAGACGCTGACACCGGACGAGGCTCGTGCCTATTATCTCGCCGCCCGCCTCGTCACCAATCCGGAACCGCCGGAGCTCGCTGACGTGCGGGATCTCGGCATTCCGGCGCCGCATGGGGTGATCCCGGCGCGGCTGTACCGGTCGCACAGCATCAGGCTCGTCGACGGCCTGGCACCGGCGCTGGTGTTCTTCCATGGCGGCGGCTGGGTGATCGGCAATCTCGAATCCCATGACGTGGTCTGCCGCACGCTCGCAGATGCCGGCGAGCTGATCGTGATCTCCATCGACTACCGCCTCGCGCCCGAGCACAAATTCCCCGCCGCGATCGACGATGCCGTAACCGCGACGCAATGGGTCGCGGATAATGCTCGATCGCTCGGCATCGATCCGGCGCGCCTGAGCGTCGGCGGCGATTCCGCCGGCGGCAATCTCGCGGCCGTCGTTGCCATCTCCGCACGCGACGGCAAGGGACCTACGCTCGCAAGACAGCTGCTGATCTATCCCGCCACCGACTTCGCCATGACGCATCCCTCGCACCGCGAGCCGGAGACCAGCGTACTGCTGACGCATTCCGTCATTCGCTGGTTTCGCGATCATTATCTTAACCGCGCCGCCGACATCCATGACTGGCGTGCCTCGCCGGCGAAAGCCGAAACGCTGATCGGCCTGCCGCCGGCCTATGTGCTGACCGCCGGCGCGGATCCCCTGCGCGACGAAGGCGATGATTATGCACGGCGGCTGCAGGAGGCCGGCGTTCCCGTTACCCACCGGAGCTTTCCCGGCCAATTCCACGGCTTCTTCACCATGGGCAAATTGCTGCAGCAGGCCAATGTCGCGGCGGCCGATATCGGGGCCTGGCTGAAGCAGGCCATTTGAGCCGGAGAATCCCTATCCTCCGTTCGAATGGCGCGCGGGCTCATTCGCACGAGCTACTATGATGACCAGCATTGCAATGTCAGTTGCGGGTCGAACGATGGCAGCCAAACAGAAATCGCTCGCGGAGCGCCTCGCAGCGTTTCCGCGGCTGGGTCTGGCCACCCTGCCGACCCCGCTCGAGCCGATGCGGCAATTGACTGCGCATCTCGGCGGACCACGGTTGTGGGTCAAGCGCGAGGATGCGACGGGCCTCGGTTTCGGCGGGAACAAGCTGCGCAAGCTCGACTACGTCCTGCACGCGGCGCTTTCTGGAGGCGCGGATACGATCGTGTCCGGCGGCGTCGTCCAATCGAACAGCCAGCGGCAGGTAGCCGCCGCTGCGGCGAAGCTCGGCCTGCCATGTCACCTCGCTGTTTATCACGGCCGGCTCGCGCCACCCACGCAGGACTATGAGACATCGGGCAATGCGTTCCTCAATCGGCTGTTCGGCGCTTATCTTCATGACATGCCGTGGACGGGCGACCGCAACGCAGCCATCCGCATGCTGGTCGGTGAGCTCGAAGCGCTGGGACGCAAGCCATATTTCGTGCCCTATGGCGTTTCGAATGCGATGGGCGCCATCGGCTATGCCACGACGATCTGCGAGATCGAAGCGCAGGCGGCATTGCTGGGCTTCAAGCCAAGCGCGATCGTGCATTGCACGGGAAGCGCCGGCACGCAGGCGGGCCTCATTGTCGGTGCGAGCGTGGCGATGCCTGATACGAGGATCGTCGGCATTGATATCGACGCTGAGCCTGCACAGGTGCAGGCCGATGTGATCGCGCTGGCACGGGAAGCATCCAACCTGCTCGATGTTCCGTTCAACGAGGCGGCCGTCGAAGTCGTCGCCGGACATGCGGGACCTGCTTATGGAATCCCGCATGCCGCAACGATCGAAGCGATCCGGCTTGCAGGTCGGCTCGAGGCGCTTGTGCTCGATCCGGTCTACTCTGGCAAGGGGCTCGCCGGCCTGATTGCGCTGATCGGCGCCGAACGCTGGCGCACGGACGAGGACATCATCTTCCTGCACACCGGCGGCGCGCCCGCGCTGTTCGCCTATCAAAGCGCACTCGGCATCTGAGCAGGCGCGCTCCGGCGACATCATCCGTAACGAGATGTGACTTTGCGTCAGCCGCATGCTGACGCATGGTCGCGCCGTTCATTGACGCCTTTCGTTCGGACTCTCGATGCCCTCCCCACTCCACTCGGTTCTCGCCCTACCCGTGCGAGCGCTTGCCTGGCTCGGCAGCCAGGGTACGCGCGCGATCGCCGCACTGGTCGTGCTCGGCATCGCCGTGCCGCCGCTCGGTGAGGTGCTGCGGCCCTACGTCACCGAGGCGATCTTTTTGCTGCTCATCATCTCCTTCATGCGCGTCGATCTCTCGAGCCTGCGCGCCTATCTGCGCCGCCCGGCGCTGGTGCTCGCGGCGACCGCCTGGACCACGATCGCCGTGCCGGCGCTGATCGGTGGAGCCGCGCACCTGATCGGCGCGGACGCGAACGCGCCGGACCTGTTCCTCGCTTTGATGCTGCAGGCCATGGCTTCGCCGATGATGGCCTCGCCCGCGCTCGCGGCGCTGATGGGGCTCGATGCGACGCTGGTGCTAATCACGCTTGTGACGTCGACCGCCCTGGTGCCGTTCACCGCGCCCGTGTTCGCCCACATCTTTCTCGGCGGAATGCTGTCGCTGTCGCCGTTTGCGCTCGGCGTGAAGCTCGCCGCGATCCTCGCCGGCGCGTTGGCGGTCGCGGCTGTGATCCGACTGACGTTCGGCGATACGGCCATCAAGCGCCACCGCGCCCCGATCGACGGCCTCAATGTGCTGATCCTGTTCGTGTTCGTCGCCGCTGTCATGAGCAATTTCATCGCCGATTTCCGTGCCGCGCCAGTGCACGTTCTGGCGCTCGCGGCATTGGCCTTTGCCATATTCTTCGTGCTGCTTTGCGCCACGCTGCTGCTGTTTCGGAGCTACGGCTCCGACCGCGCCTTGGCGCTTGGCCTGATGGTCTCGTTGCGGAACATGGGCTTGATGCTGGCGGCGACCGAGGGCGTGCTGCCTGCTATGACCTGGCTCTATTTCGCGATGAGCCAGTTTCCGATCTATCTGGCGCCCCAGCTGCTGAGCCCGCTCGCCACGCGGCTGCGTGGCGAGGCCAAGGGGGCGGCTTCCGTCAGTGCTGACGCCTGAGTGAGTTCCTGCTAATGAGCCAGCCATGGAAAGCTCCGCCTCGATCGAGATCGCGCGCCATACGCTGCTGGATGCCGGGCTCATCCTCGCGATCGGCACGCTGGTCGCCTTTGCGGCGCAGAAGGTGCGCATTCCCGACGTCGCGCTGTTTCTCCTCGCCGGCATCGCGATCGGACCGCACGCGCTCGATCTGATCAACATCAGGGCCGAGTCGGCCCTGAACCAGATCATCCTGCTGTTCGGTGCCAGCTACATCCTGTTCGATGGCGGCGCGGCGCTACGCCTCACGGTGCTGCGCCAGGTCTGGATCACGATCCTGATCATTGCGACGCTCGGCGTTCTGATCACCGGCGCGGTCACCGGGATCGCAGCCGCGTGGATTCTGTCGTTGCCGCTGCCGATCGCGCTCCTGCTTGGCGCATCGATTGCCTCCACCGATCCGGCGACGCTGATGCCGGTGTTCCGGCAGGTCCGCATCCGCGATCGTCTCGCACAAACCGTGATGAGCGAATCCGCCTTCAACGATGCGATGGCCGCGATCATCACTTTCACCTTGCTCGCGATCGTAACGGGCGTCGGCGGCTTCTCACCGGCCAGCGCCCTGTTCGATCTCATCTGGCAATCCGCGGTCGGCATCGGTGCCGGCCTTGCGCTCGGCTATCTCGCGTGCCTGCTGATCGCCCATGAGAAATGGGCCTTTCTCACCGAATACGCGCCGGTCGTCACGCTGGTCGCGGTGATCGCCGCTTATTTCGGGGCCTCCGGCCTGCACGCCTCGGGCTTCATGGCAGTGTTCGTGTTCGGCGTTGTGCTCGGCAACAAGGAAGCGCTCGGCTTTCGGATGGAGGTCGGAGAGGCGGCCAAGCTCGACGAGTTCGTGCTCACGACCGCCTTCATCATGCGCCTCTTCATCTTCATCCTGCTGGGCGCCCAGGTCGATTTCACATTGATGGACCGCTACTGGCTTGGCGACGTGGCTGTGGTCACGGTGCTGATGCTGCTAGCTCGGCCGATTACCGTATTCGTCTGCGCCGGTCTCGACCGCCGCGCGCGCTGGAGCTTGGCCGAGCTCGTCTTCATGTGCTGGACCCGCGAGACCGGCGTGATCCCCGCCGCGCTCGCAGGCCTCCTGCTCGGCATCAAGGCGCCGGGCGCCGAGGTCATCGCTTCCGTGACCTTCGTCGCGATCCTGATGACGATCCTGATCCAGGCGCCGACCACTGAATGGCTCGGTCGGCGGCTCGGCGTGATGGCCGATCCGGCCAAACCTTGATCAGTGCCGCGCGCCGATCAGGTACGCGCCTTCGCCCGATGCATCCACAGGTCGCGCACGGCATTGCGCCTTTCGTAGCAGTTGCCGGAACGGCTGACATGGCTGTTGCTGGCATGCAACGGCAAGGCTAGGCTTTCTCCTGATTGGTGCAGGAGGACGACGTGACCATATCCGACGAACAGAAGATTTCCGAAGACCGCCGCGACGCGCTGCGTTACGCGCTTGCGATCGGCAGCGGCGCGGCGCTTGCGTCCGCGATGACGCGCCCCGCGTCGGCGGCCGAGGGTGACGACAACACGCTGGACCGCGTCCGCGCCAGCAAGACGCTGCGCATCGCCGTGCTGCCGGGCGAGCTGCCCTATTTCAACAAGGATCTCGCCACCGGCACCTGGTCCGGCTTCTCCATCGAGATGGCCAACGACATCGCCAAGCTGCTCGACGTCAAGCTCGAATATACCGAATCGACCTACGGCAATTCGATCCTCGATCTGCAGTCCGGCAAGATCGATCTCGGCTTCGCGCTCAATCCGACGCCGCAGCGCGCGCTGGTGGTCGACTTCACCAACACGGTGTTTCCGCATCCGTTCGGCGCCATGCTGAAGAAGGGCATGGAGGCAAAGACCTGGGCCGACATCAATAAGCCCGAGGTGAGGATCGCCGTTGACGTCGGCTCCGCCAACGAAGCGGTGGCGCGCCGCTTTGCGCCCAACGCTACGATCAAGTCGCTGAAGTCGCGCGATGAAGTAATGCTGGAGATGGCTTCGGGCCGCGTCGACTGCGTCGTCAACGCGCTGGTGCTTGGCCTGACCGCAATCGCCAAGAACCCCAATCTCGGCACCTACAAGATCCTGCAGTCGCCTTCCGTCACCGTTGCGTCGGCCACCGCGGTGCGGCGCGAGTCCGACAAGCGCTGGCGCGACTTCCTTTCGGTCTGGATCGACTACAACCGAGGCGTCGGCCAGATGCGCGAATGGTTCGTCAAGGGTCTCGCGCTGTCAGGTGTCAAGGCCGAGGACATTCCGGTCGAGCTGAGCATCTGAGCGACGATCGCGCGGCGTGATCTAGGCCTTGTCGTAGGTCATGCCGCGCTCGAACCGGCGCCCGGCGAGCGTCGCTGGAAACAGGATCGCGAAGTAGATCAGGGCTACGATGGTGTATACCTCGAGTGGCCGGTAAGTATCGGCGTTGATCAGCGTCGCGTTGTAGACGAGGTCGGGCACCGCGATCACCGATACCAGCGACGTGTTTTTCAGCTGCGTCACCGACTGGTTGACATAAGGCGCGAGCATCGGCTTCAGCGCCTGCGGCAGGATCACGAGTCGCATCATCCGCAGGGAGCGCAAACCAAGCGCGCGCGCCGCATCCCATTGGCCGCGCGGCACGCTCTCGATGCTGCCGCGCACGATCTCCGCATAGAACGCGCCGCCGTAGAGCGAGAGCACGCTCATGGCGGCGATATGGGCTGGGATGTTGACGCCGATCACGACCGGAAAGGCGTAGTAGAACCAAATGATCTGCACGAGCAGCGGCGTGCAGCGGAACAGCTCGATGTAGCTGAGCAGCAGCCAATCGATTACTGGCAACCGCCGCAGCCTGACGATGCCGACGATGAGGCCGATCAGCGTGCCGGCCAGAATGGTGCCGATCGTGTAAGCCATGGTCCAGCCGAGCCCGACCCAGAACAAATGGCTATATTTGGCAAGGATCGCGAAATCCCAGACGTAGCGCATGGCGATCCCAGGGTTTTGTGTCAGAGATAGCGGCTCGGCGCGAACGCCGTGACGTCGAAGGCTGGCTGCTCGCCTGCAATCATCGCTGCGATGGCCGCGCCGCTCGCCGGCCCGGTGGTGAAGCCGATGTGCTGATTGCCGAATGCAAGCCACAGGCCAGAATGCCGCGGCGCCGGACCGATCATCGGCAGCGAGTCCGGCAGCGTCGGCCGTGCGCCGCGCCAGGGCTCGCCAACGGCCTCGCCGAACTCGATCACGCTGCGCGCCAGCGGCACCACCTGGTCGATTTGCGCAAACGAGGACGGTGCGTCGCGAGCGGTCAGTTCGACGCCAGAGGTGATGCGCACGCCCTGCTCCATCGGCGTCATCAGGAAGCCGCCATCGGCATCGTTGATCGGCCGCAGCAGCTGCCGCGACGGATCGGGCTTGAACTCGCGATGATAACCGCGCTCGAACGCCATCGGCACGCGATAACCGAGCGGGCGCAGGATGTCCGGCGACCACGGCCCGAGCGCGATCACGACATGGCGCGCGCGGATCATGTCGTCCTGGAACATCACGCGCCAGCCGGCGCTATCCGGCGCCAGCCCGTTGACCGCTACCTGCCGGATCACACCGCCGCCGCCTTCGAACATCCTCGCATAGGCCTTCACCACGTTGCCCGGTGAATCCACCGAAGCGGTCTGGCTGTGCAGGAGGCCGACCTTGTAGACCGGCAGGATATTGGGCTCGAGCGCGGAGATCGCCTGGCGGTCGAGCAGCTCGCTCTTGATGCCGAACTCGGCGAGAAAGGCCTGCTCCGCTTTCGCGGCCACGCTGCCGTCGCCACGCCAGGCCTTGAGCCAGCCGGTCTCGCGGATGCGCTGCGGCTCACCAGCTTTGACGATCCAGTCGCGATGCAGAGCCAGGGATGCTCCGATCAGGCCGTGCAGCGCCGCAGCGCGCGGCTTGACCCGCGACGGCACCGCATTGGCAAGGAAGCGCAGCACCCAGTCGAGATTGCGCGCCGTCCAGGCCGGATTCCAGCGCAGCGACGCGCTCTGGTTGGTCAAATAGGCAGGCAGCGCCGAGAACAGCGACGGCTTGTTGAGCGGCAGGATCGAGCCGCTACTGAGAATGCCGGCATTGCCGTAGGAGGTTTCCTCCCCCGGCGCCTTGCGATCGACCAGCATCACCGAAAGGCCGCGCTCGCGGATCGCAAAGGCTGCCGACACGCCGACGATGCCAGCGCCCAGCACGACCACGTCGGTTGCTTGATCCGTCATGCTCTCACTCATCGGTCTGTCCAGATTTCACTTAAGCCAACGTCAGTCCGCCATCGACCGGCAGCGCGGCTCCGGTGATATGGCCGGCCTCCGACGACAGCAGGAATTTGACGGTCGCAGCGATGTCGTTGGGCTCGGCCAGACGCTGCAGCGGATTGGCCTTGGCCGCGACCTGCCAGGCGGCGGGATCGAGCGATCCGAGCCGTCCGGGATCCTTGCGGGTATAACCGGGCACCACGACATTGGCGGTGCCACCCGCGGCAGCGAGCTCGATCGCCAGGCACCGCACCAGAGCTTCCAGCGCAGCCTTGGCGGCAGCTGAAGCCGGGAAGGTGCCGCCCACCACGAAGCGATGCGCGACGAAGCTGGAGATGGCGACGACGCGGCTCTCGCCGCTACGCAGCAGATCCGGCAGCGCCGCGCTGGCCAGCTCATGGAAGGCGCCGGCCATCACGGCATAGGAACGATCGAGCCCCTCGCGCGACAGATCGCGAAAGCTGCGGCGATCGGCAAAGCCCGCGGCGTGGACGATCGCGTCCACCGGACCGAACGCCGCGCGCGCCGCGCCGACCAGTTCCGACGCGGTGCCGGCGGTGGCGAGATCGCTGCAATAGACGGTCGCCTCCGCGCCGGCGCCACGGCACTCTTCGGCGACGGCGGCCAGCCGCTCTCGGCCCGCATCGTCCGCCCCCTGCCCGTGCAGCATCAAGCATTGGCCCGGCGCAGCCAGACGCCGCGCCACGGCAGCCCCGATACCGGCCCCGCCGCCGGTGATGATGGAAACGCGCATGGCCCCCAAGATCGAAAACCTATCTGCGCCGACTATAGGTCTCGCATCTGCGAATGCCAACACGGTCGCTGCGGGAGGGCTAGTTACGCGTGGAGCGATCTCAACGGGCGCGGCGCCGTGCACGGCCGCGCGGCACCACCTGCTTCAACGCGCCCGCAATCACCCGCACGATCCGTGCATCGGCCTCCGTTCCCTCGCGCGCGCGGATCACCACCCGCGTTGAGGGCAACGCCGGCAGCCGTTTCAGCCAGGGGCCCTGCGTCACGCAATCGGGCGGCGCGTTGCGCGCCTCCAGGGCGGCTATGCCGAAGCCGGCGACAACAGCGGCCTGGATCGCAGCCACGCCGGTGCCGACGAAAGCCTCGCGCCAGGACACGTCGTGCCGGGCCAGCGCCGTCAGCGTCGTATCGCGAACCGTGCACGGCGCCGAGAGCAGGACCAGCGGCAGCGGCTGGCAGGATTCCCACTTGAACGACTTCACCGCCATCCACACCATCCGGTCCTCGATGATGGTCTCCCCCGCTCCATCGAGATCATCGGCCCGGCCGATCACGGCGTCGTAGTGCCCGCTCGCGAACGCGGTCGCCAACTCTGGCGATCGTCCGACCACGACCGACAGCCGCCGGCCGTCCGGCAGCTCACGGATCGGCCCCAGGATTTTCGGCAGGAGATCGCCGGCCGCATGGTCGCTGACGGCAAGCTCGAAGCTCCGGCTGCGCGCCGAGCCGATGGCGCGGACCGCGGCATCATCATGGAGCTGCAGCAGGCGCCGCGCGTCCGGCAGGAAGGTCATGCCGAAACGGGTCAGCGCGACGTTGCGGGCGTTGCGCTCCATCAGCCGCTGCCCGAGCCGCTCCTCCAGCTTGCGGATCCGGATGCTGACCGCCGACTGCGTGGCGCCAACGGCTTCGCCGGCGGCGGTGAAATTGCGCGCATCAGCCACGGTGACGAAGGCGCGCAGCCAATCGAGATCGAGGGTCGGCGGTCTATTCATTTTGAAACGTCATTCTTGGTGCTCAAACATTCATTTTTGTGATCCTAGCCGTTCGGCTATTATCCGGCAATCGAAACCAAAGGAGAGTCTGCCATGCCGCTCGTCAGGATCGATCTGCGCCGGGGCAAATCCGGCGAGTTCAAGCGAACGCTGACCAACGCGATCTATGAGACCATGCGCGAGACGTTCAACGTGCCGGAGAATGACCGCTTCATGGTCATCAACGAGCACGATGAGGACAATTTCGCCTTCGATCGCAGCTATCTCGGCATCGAACGGTCCGATGATCTCGTACTGATCCAGATCACGGCCAATAACACCCGCTCGCAAGAGACCAAGCAGGCGTTCTACGCCCGGCTGGTTGAACGCCTGAGCGAACGTCCTGGGCTTCGCCCGCAGGACATATTCATCAATCTGCTGGAGGTGCAAAAGGAGAACTGGTCGTTCGGCAACGGCATCGCACAGTATGTCGTCTAGGCTGGACTAGCGGACAGCTCACCGCGGATAAGTTGCCCGTGATAGTCGTCATTGCGAGGAGCGAAGCGACGGAGCAATCCAGACTTTCTTTCTGACCCTGGATTGCTTCGCTGGGCTCGCAATGACGAGGCCGCGGGGACCATGCGTCAATCGTCAGAGACCGGTTTCATAAGAACAACGTGCTAGATCGACGCGCCCGTGCAGGTCACGATGACTCTCGTGGCCTGCCAGAACCAGTGTTCACCATCGCGGGCAGATTGAAGGCTGAAAAACCGCTTATTCCAATGCGGATCATGCGCGAAGCGGATGTTCTCGATCACAAACTCCTGCTGCCGCCTCCTCCATTCCGTCACCCAGGCGAAATGCGCTTCGTCCAGTTGCTGCCGCAGCCTGGAAACTTCCAGCACATAAGGAGATGGAAACAGAATTGCGGAGCTGGTGGCCATCACGCGATCTCGTCGATCTCTTGGACGATCAGCCGGAATTCTACCCCGCGCGCGCCGCGCGCCGCAACGCCTGGGGCGGCTGGCCGAAGGCGCGAATGAAAGCACGGCGCATCCGCTCCGGATCGCGGAATCCGGTGATCTCCGCGACCCGCTCGATCGGCTCGCTGGACGCCTGCACGCGCTGCCGCGCCACCTCGATGCGCAGCCGCTCCACCGCTTTCGACGGCGTCGTCCCGGTCTCGGCGATGAAGGCGCGGGTGAAATGCCGCGCGCTCATGCCGGCCCGATCGGCGAGGGTGTCCACCGTCAGCGGCGCATCGAGATGCTCCCGCGCCCAGGTCAGCAACGGTGCGAAGCGGCCGTTCGGCGCCTTCAGCTCCAACAGCTGGGAGAACTGCGATTGGCCGCCGCTGCGCCTGGCATAGAGCACGAGCTGCCGCGCAGTCTTTTGCGCAATCTCCTCACCATGATCCTCGGCGACCATCGCCAGCGCGAGATCAATGCCTGCCGTAATGCCTGCCGAACTCCAGATATTGCCGTCACGGACATAGATGCTGTCGGGCTCGAGCTTCACGTTCGGATAGGTCTTAAGGAACTGCCGCGTCCGCTGCCAATGCGTCGTTGCGCGTCGGCCCTCCAACAGGCCAGCTTCGGCCAGCAGGAAGGCGCCGGAGCAGACACTGGCGACGCGGATGCCGCGCTTCGCCACGCTGCGGATGAAGGCGAGCGTGCAGGCATTGCGCGCGGCCGCTTCAACGCCTTCCCCGCCCGCGATGATCAGCGTCGACAGCGCGCTCGCCGAGCCGAACTTACGCGCCAGCATCTCGACGCCGGACGTGGAGCGCACCGGCCCTGGCTGAACGGCGACCGCCTTGATCGATGGTATCTGCCGCGCGTAACGCGCAGCGATCTCGAATGCCGAGATTGGACCGGACGCATCGAGCAGCTGGAAGTCAGGAAAGATCAGGACACCGATCATTGTCAGGGCTTCCTCAGCTACGACCGGAAACGAGGGAAATATGCCATTTCAGACACAAACCGACCATGCCAGACTGGACGCCGTCAAGCCCTTTTCACGCACCGAAGGAAGCGCATCATGGCCGCCCCGCTCCAGATCGGCCTCGTCCTGTTTCCGAAGCTGACCCAGCTCGACCTCACCGGTCCTGTGCAGGTGTTCGCCCGCGTGCCTGGCGCCACCGTGCATTTGTTGTGGAAGCGCATCGAGCCTGTCACGACCGATTCCGTGCTGACGCTGCTGCCGACAACGACCTTCGCCGATTGTCCGCAGCTCGACGTGGTCTGCGTTCCCGGTGGCGCCGGCGTCGACGACATCGTGAACGACGAGGAGGTCCTGGATTTCCTCAGGAGTCAGGCCGAGGGTGCCCGCTATGTCACGTCGGTCTGCACCGGCTCGCTGGTGCTGGGCGCGGCCGGCCTGCTCGACGGCTATCGCGCGGCAACGCATTGGAGCGCGCGCGACTGTCTCGCGCCGTTCGGCGCCACGCTCTCGACCGAGCGCGTCTGCATCGACCGCAACCGGGTCACAGGTGGCGGCGTCACCGCCGGCATCGATTTCGCACTGAAGCTTGTATCGATCCTGGTCGATCGCCCCACCGCGGAAGCGATCCAGCTCGGCATCGAATACAATCCAGCGCCGCCGTTCGACTCCGGCGCGCCTGAGACTGCCCCGCCCGCCGTGCTCGCGTTGACGCAGGAGCGCATCGCGCCATTTCAGCAGCGTCGCCGCGACGCCGTGGCCCGCGCCGCCGCGCGCCTACGGGCCAATGTCTGAGATCGGCACAGAAAAAGGCCGCCGGGTTGCCCCAGCGGCCTTTCCTGATCTTACGACGGCACCACATCTTACCGGGCGATTGCAGGCCTTGCGCAACCCAGAGGCTGGTCGCCCCGGGCGCGGGAATCCTGATCGGGTGCCGCTGCACATCAGGAACGGTCGCGATTCCGTGTCCTGAACCGTCGCAGTGGTCTGAAACCACCTTCGCAAGACGGCATCATCCAGCCGCAACCGGCGCCACGGGGCAACAGGACACTCGCGCCGAGCGCGAATTCTCCCCGCACTTCCCGCTATCCACAGATTGGAACCGGAGTCGACGCGAGGCCCCTAAGCCGAGCCGTCAGCTGCCCGGGGTCCAGGGCTGGTAGTCGCCCGTCGCCTTCGGACGGCGGCCGCTGGCCAACGTCGAGCCGGACGGCCGGTATGCGCGGGGCGTGCCGGTCAGGTTAGGCTGATGCGGCTTTTCCCACTCCCGCGGCTTGTAGCCGTCCTGGGTCGGCGGCACGTCAACCATATGATGGATCCAGGCGTGCCAGGAGGGCGGAATGCGGCTGGCCTCAGCCACGCCGTTGTAGATCACCCAGCGGCGCTCAAAGTGCAGCACCGGATCGATCTTGCCGCCGGCTGTGCGATAGTAGCGGTTGCCCTGCTCGTCCTCGCCGACCAGCTCGCCGAACCGCCAGGTCCACAGCTGCGTGCCGAAGGTCTGGCCATTCCACCACGTGAAGAGCTTGAGGAAGAATTGTTTCATGCGCGAGGCCAATTTGGTGCGGTGCGGGTTCTGATGCCACCCTGCGGCAGGATTGTCCAGTACTGCGGAGCCAAGCCGCCTCTGCATTCTGAACCGGCGTTCATCTCCATCCCGAGAAGGCTTGGCAAACCCTGCAATTGCAGGCCCTGCAGAAATGGCCCCCGGGAACGACCGGCATCGCCGCGGGTTAGGTCGTTTTCCCCGGTGATGGA
>Ga0209233_1000830_pt1 | contig 13677 bp, 10 predicted proteins | sample AraplaCL_Cvi_mCL_FD_184269 | JGI IMG/M metagenome (GOLD analysis project Ga0209233, IMG submission 184269) | Arabidopsis root microbial communities from the University of North Carolina, USA - plate scrape CL_Cvi_mCL (SPAdes) (version 2) | ecosystem: Host-associated > Plants > Roots > Endosphere...
TAACATTGGTACCGGTAATTTCCTGCGTGCTGCCGTCCTCTTTAGTAATGACGATGGTGTTCTTATCTTTAAAAGAACCTACACCCTGGTAACCGTCAATTTTGTTCTTTTTAAACAAAAAACTGATACCGGCGGTATTTTTTGCTACTACTTCGCTTTTACGCTTCATCATTTGGGCTATATCAACTTTCAGATCTTTAAGGTTGATGCCATGGGTTGCGAAAGCGTGTCCGGCATTGTAATAATGTTCAGACGAATCTAAAAGCGCCTTTGAAGGGATACAACCTACATTAAGGCAAGTACCTCCGTAAGTAGCGTATTTTTCAATACAAGCAGTTTTTAAACCAAGCTGGGCACAACGTATGGCAGCCACATAGCCACCCGGACCAGAACCTATAACGATAACATCATATTGCATAGTAGTAGTGTTTGTGGTGGCAAATGTACGTTTTTTAGAGATTGGAGGCTAGCTGGTTGGCGATTAGTTGAACTATTTATGCCAATTTTTACACTATATTTATGTTGCATATGAAAACCTTAACCGTCATACTGTTCTCGCTATTGTTTTGGACGATGTCTGCCCGTGCGCAAGTGTTGTTTGCTGCCGATACTTATGAGCTTAAGATCACCACACCACGGGGCTTTTTGATCGATGGTAAGATCTATTCGGCCGATAGTTATGGATTGAAAGACAAAGTGGTTGGCTTTATCGCCGATGGCAAAATCTACTCGGCCGACGCCTACGAACTTAAAGACAAAGTAATTGGCTTTATTGAGGGCAAAACCATTTTCAGGGCCGATGCCTATCAGCTTAAAGATAAACCAGCTGCGTTTTTGGCCGATGGTAAAGTTTATGCCGCCGATGGTTACGGACTAAAAGGCAAAATAATAGGCTATTATAATGGCGACGAAAAAGCGGGCGCAGCCTGCGCCGCAATCCTTCGGATGATACACCGGTATAAATAGCGATAATACTATATTTGAACATAAAATTAACTGATCTCCATGAAATTATTCAGATCGATATTGATCCTTTTGGTAGCCTTTTCGTTTAGCGCAAAGGCCCAACTGATGGTAAAAAAAGAAACCTTTACCCGCGCCGATTCTTTGCGCGGCAACTTAACTCCCCTACGCACCTGTTATGACATCAACTACTATCACCTTGACGTAAAGTTTGATATCGACCATAAATTTATCAGCGGCAGCAACTTATTTAAGTTTACGGCCACACAGAATTTCACTAAGCTACAATTTGATCTGTACGCTAACCTGAAAGTTGAGAAAGTAGTTTACAAAGGCAAATTGCTGCCATTTACCCGCGAGTTTAATGCGGTATTTGTAACCTTTCCGGCTACTATAAAAAAAGGCAGCAAAGACCAGTTTACCGTATTTTACTCTGGCAACCCAACCATCGCCAAAAATGCCCCCTGGGATGGTGGCGTAGTTTACACTACTGATTCATTAAATCGCCCCTGGGTGGCTACCGCCTGCCAGGGCGCCGGCGCGAGCATCTGGTGGCCCAACAAAGACCATCAAGCCGACGAGGTAGACAGTATGCTCATCAGCATCAGCGCCCCTAAAGGCTTGCTGGACATTTCAAACGGCCGCCTGCGTAAAAAGATGGTATTGAAAGACGGCTATACCCGTTTCGACTGGTTTGTATCTAACCCCATTAACAATTACGACGTAGAAGCCAACCTGGGCAACTACATTCATTTTGGCGACAGCTATAACGGCGAAAAAGGCAAGCTGACTACCGATTTCTGGGTGTTAGACTATAACATCGACAAAGCCAAAAAACAATTTGCGGCTAATGTTCCGCGTATGTTAAAAGCCTTCGAGTATTGGTTTGGCCCCTACCCCTGGTATGAGGATGGTTACAAACTGGTTGAAACCCCGCATCTGGGCATGGAACATCAAAGCGGCGTAGCTTATGGCAATCATTATGTTAATGGTTATTATGCCGGTCATCGCGGTAAACCTGAGGGTATTGACCTTTCAGGCACCGGTCTGGGTTTAACCTGGGATTATATCATTGTGCATGAAAGCGGCCACGAGTGGTTTGGCAACAACATCACCTCAAAAGATATCGGTGATATGTGGATACATGAAAGCTTTACTGATTATTCGGAATCGCTGTTTATTGAAAGCACTTCAACCAAACTTGACGGCCAAAAATATGTATATGGCCTGCGCCGGTCTATCCGGAATGACCAGCCTATTGTGGGCCCCTACAACGTCAACAAAGAAGGATCGGGCGATATGTATTATAAGGGCGCGGTGATCCTGAACATGATCCGTACCATTATCAATGATGATGAGAAATGGCGCAACATTCTGCGTGGTTTGAACAAAACCTTCTACCACAAAACCGTAACTTATGATGACATCACCGGCTACATCACTAAAGAATCCGGCAGAGATTTGCTACCTGTTTTTGATCAATATCTGCGCACCACACAGATACCTATCGTTGAATTCAACACCATACAGGGCCAACTTAATGCAAAATGGAACGCCAACGCCGCCGGTTTTGCGATGCCGCTAAGAGTAAGAGTTAAAGGCGGCGAATGGCAATTTATTCAACCGGGTAAAGATTTTAGCCCGGTAAATATTGCCGGAGCGACAAAGGATAACATTGAAATTGATACCTTCAATTATTATATAGGTGTGAAGATGGACTAATTTTAAATTTTCCTGTAACGTCTTTCAAAAAAATAGCGTCTTATAAAAAAACAAAACTTAGACTATTATGAAGACCATTAAAATTTTAATTGCGCTGGTGCTTTTTGCGGCCGGGCAAACCTTTGCCGCCAATGTTGAGGACCGTCACCTGTCAGGCTTTCACGCCGTTGATGCTGCAGGGTCTTTTGATGTTTACATTACTCAGGGTAATGTCGAATCTGTAAAAGTTGACGCTCCCGGCGACGTAATTGGCAACGTGATAACCGAAGTAAAAAATGGCACCCTGCGCATTCACAGTAAAGACAAATTTAACTGGAAAGACCTGTTCAAAAACAAAAAGGTAAGCGTTTATGTAACCGTAAAAAACATTGACGATATTAACCTTAGCGGTTCTGGCAATGTGCGTTTTCAAGACGGCTTGAAAGCTGATAACGGCGACATGCATCTGCACATCAGTGGTTCAGGCAATATGGAAGGTAAATTAACCGCCAGAGCAGTTGATGCCAGCATCAGTGGTTCGGGTAATTTAAAATTGGCCGGCAGCACTGAAGACCAAAATGTTAGTGTAAGTGGCTCAGGCAATTATTCTGCCCGCGATTTTACTTCGTCTAAAACCAATGTTTCTGTAAGCGGCTCAGGCAATGCCAGTGTGTACTGCAACAATACTTTGAACGCCCACGTTTCGGGCTCAGGTAGTGTGCACTATAACGGCGGTCCGAAAAATGTATCTAAATCAAAATCAGGCAGCGGTAGCGTTAGCGGCTCATAAATAAGATAATATAACTCAATCCACGTCATTGCGGAGGAACGACGAAGCAATCTCTGCGCGACAGTATCACTTTGCTTGGTTGATTAGCGTGTGTAGAGATTGCTTCATTCCAATAACGCGGTGATAAAAAAACAAAAAGAGGCGATGTTTTGCATCGCCTCTTTTTGTTTTTTTTGTTATTTCAATTAAGCATCAATGCTATCCAGCACCATCACCTTTTTACAAAGCGGTGCGGCATATTCATCTCTGAAAATATCGTGCAGTGGGTCAGCCTGGTAATAGTCATGATCGGCCAGCGAGTCAAATAACACACACAGCGAAGCGTCATAACTGCGCTCAATAACGTCGCGCATTTCGCTGGGTGCAGGTACGCCAATATGTATCTGGCGGATAGTTTTTATCGGCACCAAAACATTAAGGCCCTCTATAAATTTAGGCAGATCAGCCTTATCATTCAACCAGAAATATACCTGGTGACTAAAAGTATTTTTTAATTGCATGGATGTAAGTTTTGGTAAATATAATATCCAATAACTATTAACCAAACAAAGCTTGCAGTTTCTGCAGGCTCAATTCGGTATAATCATTAATAGTAAGGCTTGTAGGTTTCAGTTTGTCTGCCGGGTGTGCGGTAGTTATGCCAATCACTTTCATCCCCGCGGCGTTGCCGGCTTTTATGCCTGCCATGGAGTCTTCAAAAACAATGCAATCTTCGGGGCGCATGTGCATGTCGGCGGCGGCTTTTAAAAATATCTGTGGGTTGGGTTTTCCTTTGCTAACGCGATTTCCGTCAATAATCACGTCAAAATACTGCCTCACCTTAACATGGCTCAACACAAAACCAATATCATCCCATGAAGCCGACGATGCCATGGCCAGCTTTACGCCGCCGTCTTTTAACTCGGTCAGTAAATTTTCCAATCCGTTTATAGGTGCAATAAACGGGGTGTAAATTTCCTGATAAAGTTGCTCCTTTTCGCGTACCAGCGACTTTAGGGTCTCTTCATCGGCGTCAGGAAAGAGGCTGCGCACGGTATCCATAATCGGCACACCGCTTATTTCGGTTTTATAGGTTTCTTCGGCAAGTTCGCCAATACCGTACTTTTTATAAAGCGTTTGCCAGGTTTTAAAATGGTAGGGTGTGTTGTCTACCATTGTACCGTCCATATCAAAAATTGCTGCGAATTGTTTAGATGCCAAAGTGTGTTTTATTAATAAAGATGAACCGCCTAAATGTAACACTTATCTATAAATTGAGCGTATAAGCCCTAACGATGTTTTAAGCATCATGATGCGCAAATGTTTGACCCATGTCATAATATTTGCCGTAAAGGGAGCAATAAGCTAAATAAATTGCAAATTTGTAGGTGCTGAATCTTATATGAGCGAGAAAATAATACTGGTTTGGTTTAGAAATGATTTACGTGTACGCGATAATGAGATATTGTTAGAAGCGACCCGTAAAGCCGACAAAGTGCTGCCGGTTTACTGTTTCGACCCGTATTATTTTAAGACCAATGCCGACGGTTCGCCAAAAACCGGCGCATTCCGCGCCCGTTTCCTGCTTGAATCTGTTGCCGATTTACGTAAAAACCTGCAAAACTTAGGTGGCGAGTTAATTGTGCGTACCGGCAACCCGGCCGAAGTGCTGCCACAATTGGCGCAGCAATATGGTGTAAGCGAGGTTTACCACCATCGTGAAGTGGCTTATGAAGAAACAAATATTTCTGAAGAGGTAGAAACCGCGTTGTGGAACCTGAAGCTTAATCTGAAACACTTCATCGGCCATACCTTGTATCATAAAGAGGATCTGCCCTTCCCGATAAAAGATATTCCGGACAGCTTTGCCGTTTTCAAGAAAAAGGTAGAGCGCGACAGCGATGTGCGCCCCTGCTTGTCTACTCCCGATCATATTTCCACTCCCGAAATTACCGATGCCGGCGAATTACCGACATTGCAAGACTTGGGTTTGGATGAACCTGTTGATGATCTGCGTGCCCGCATCAAATTCAAAGGTGGTGAAACCGCCGGACTGGCACGTCTGACAGAATACTTTGCCAACAACCAGCAAACAGCACCAACCAAGGGCCGCAACGGCGCAACGGTCGACCGTTCGTCTAAATTAGGTCCGTGGATTGCCCTGGGATGTATCTCCATGCGCGAGGTTTACTGGGCCGTAGTAAAACATGAAAATGATAAGAATGCGCACAATACCGGCATGCTTCGTTTGGAGTTGCTGTGGCGCGATTATTTCCGCTTTATGTTCAAAAAGCACGGCAAGCAATATTTTACTACCGATGCGCAGCCTGAAAGTACCTCGCCGGAAAAAGAAAAACTTTTTGAAAAATGGAAAACCGGCAACACCGGCATACCATTTATTGATGCCAGCATGCACAAGTTAAATGCCATGGGTTACATCAGCAACTTTAGCCGCCAGATGGTGGCCGGCTACCTGGTGCGCGATCTGGACATCGACTGGAAAAAAGGCGCAGCATATTTTGAAGAAAAACTCATCGATTACTCGCCGGCCAGCAACTGGGGCAACTGGGCCTTTATAGCCGGCCTGGGCCATGACCCTCGCGACAACAAATATTTTAACCTGGCTAAACAAGCCGGCGAGCTTGAAACCAACAGCGAATTTGTAAACACCTGGGCCCCGGCCGAGGTGGCGGTGTAAGCCCTCTCTTGTCATCCTGGATGAAACGAAGGTCTTGTAAAAGCGGCAGGCAAAAAGTACAAGATGTTTCGCTACGCTCAACATGACAACTTTGCCAAAATTTTATCGTCAAAAAATCAGTCCGAAACGAAACGCTCACCATCAAAATATCGTAATACTATAGCATAAATTCTTTCCAACAATACACTTTTACCACCGGTGTTTTGGACGTTCTTTTTGAAGGGCCTGTTATCTGCACAATTTTGTTCAAAATCTCTTGCCAAAAAGCCAATATTGTACGCTTTTGCGGCACAATTATAACATAATTGTCTGTTTTGTCATTTACCTGCTTTTTTGTTACAAAGTGGTAAATGTTTTGTAATTAAATTTAATGTTTATAATACGTTAATGCTTACTTTTGCAACATCTTAAGATTGGTTTACCATGGATAGCCTCAATTATATCAATAATAACAACGCTGCTTTTATCGAATCTCTATATGAAACCTATAAAGAAGACCCTTCCCAGGTTGACTTTGGATGGCAAAAATTCTTCGAAGGTTTTGATTTTGGACGCGGGTCTGAAGCACCTTCTGTAAGTGCTGAAACTCCCGATCATTTTTTAAAAGAAATTAATGTTTTAAACCTCATAGACGGCTACCGCGGCCGCGGGCACTTGTTTGCAAACACAAACCCTGTGCGCGAGCGTCGTCATCATTTACCTGCACTTGAACTGTCTAACTTCCGCCTGTCTGACGCAGATCTGGACACCGTTTTTAATGCCGGTCATGAAATTGGCATAGGCCCTGCCAAACTGCGCGACATTGTGCAGATGCTGGAAGAAACTTATTGCAGCACCATAGGCGCCGAATTCTTATACATACGCAACCCTGTTAAGGTAAAATGGTTCCAGGAGCGCATGGAAAAACAGCGCAACAAACCATCATTCTCTGCCGAAGAGAAAAAGCTGATGCTGCGTAAAGTAACTGAAGCCGTAATTTTCGAAAACTTTTTGGGTACCAAATTCCTGGGTCAAAAACGTTTCTCGTTAGAGGGCGCTGAAGCGCTGATCCCGGCGATGGACTCAGTTATTCAAAAAGGCGCTACCTTGGGTATCGAAGAGTTTACCATTGGTATGGCTCACCGCGGACGCTTGAACGTGTTGGCCAACATCATGAAAAAAACTTACAAAGAGATCTTCTCTGAGTTTGAGGGTAAAACTTTTGATGTCGACTCAAATGCAAGCGGCGACGTTAAATACCACTTAGGCTTCTCGACTGATGTTGAGGCCGAGAACGGTAAAAAAGTTCACCTGAGCCTTTGCCCTAACCCATCGCACTTAGAGGCGGTAGACCCGGTTGTTGAAGGTTTGACCCGCTCAAAAATCGACTTTAAATACAATGGCGACAATCATAAAATCGCTCCTATACTAATTCATGGTGATGCTTCGGTAGCCGGTCAGGGTATCGTTTACGAAGTATTGCAGATGGAAAAACTGGAAGGCTATTGCACCGGTGGTACCATCCACCTGGTTATTAATAACCAGATTGGCTTTACCACCAACTTTACCGATGCCCGTTCAAGTACCTACTGTACTGACGTTGCTAAAACTGTATTAGCGCCGGTATTCCACGTAAATGGTGATGACGTTGAAGCTTTGGCTTACGTGATCAACATGGCCATGGAGTATCGCCAGGCTTTTGGTGGTGATGTGTTTATTGACATCCTTTGCTATCGCCGTTATGGCCATAATGAAGCTGATGAGCCTAAATTCACCCAGCCACTGTTATACAAAGCCATTGAGGCCCACCCTAACCCACGCGAGGTTTACATGACCAAGCTTACTGCCGAGGGTGTGGTAAAAGAGGACGAAGTAAAACAGATGGAGCAGGATTTCCGCGCCCGCCTGCAAAAAGACCTGGACGAATCAAAAGCTCAGGATCGTTTTACAGATTCTATCCCGATGTTTGCCGGCGCCTGGAACGGTTTGCACCTTGCTACTGAAAGAGATTTTAACGCACCGGTAAAAACCGCTGTCAGCAAAGAAGAATTACTGGCTATCGGTAAAAAAATCACCACGCTGCCAAAGGATAAAGTATTCTTCAAAAAGATCGAGAAACTGTTTGAAGAGCGCGCCAAAATGGTTAACGACACCCAGGTGTTTGACTGGGCCATGGGCGAATTAATGGCTTACGGCTCATTGTTAACCGAAGGCCATGCAGTGCGCCTGAGCGGTGAGGACGTTAAACGCGGTACCTTCTCACACCGCCACGCAGTATTGACGTTAGCTGATTCTGAAGAAGAATACAGCCCGATGTATAACCTGGGCAAAGAGAAATTTTATATCTATAACTCACTGTTATCTGAATATGGTGTTTTAGGTTTTGAATATGGCTATGCCCTGGCAAACCCTAACGCATTAACCATCTGGGAAGCGCAATTTGGCGACTTCTTCAATGGTGCACAAACCATAGTCGACCAATATATCGCCAGCGCCGAAACTAAATGGCAGCGCGGTAACGGTTTGGTAATGTTGTTGCCTCACGGTTATGAAGGTCAGGGTCCGGAACACTCATCAGCACGTATTGAGCGTTTCATGGAGCTTTGTGCCGATAATAATATCCAGGTGGCTAACTGTACTACTCCGGCTAACTTCTTCCATGTGTTACGTCGTCAAATATATCGCGAGTTCCGCAAACCTTTGGTGATCTTTACACCTAAGAGCTTGCTGCGTGCGCCTAAATGCGTATCGCCTTTGGCTGATTTTACCGACGGTGGTTTCAAAGAAGTTATTGACGACGCAACAGCAGACGCTAAAAAGGTTAAACGTGTATTGTTCTGCTCAGGTAAGATCTACTACGATTTGCTGGAAAAACAAACTGCCGACGACCGTAAAGACGTTGCCATTGTTCGTGTAGAACAGCTATATCCTACCCCGGTACAGCAAATAGCGGCTATCAGAACCAAATACAACAAGGCTACTGATTTTATCTGGGTACAGGAAGAACCTGAGAACATGGGTGCATGGCCATATCTGTGGCGCAAATCGCGCACTGAAGAGGCATTGCGCTTTGACAACGTGATATCAAGAAATGAAAGTGCAAGTACTGCTACCGGCTTTGCTAAACAGCATTCAGCACAGCAACTGTACCTGATAACAAAAGCATTTGAATCGCCCGCAGGCAAAAAGGTGAAGGACGCTGTTAAGGCAACAACCGAAAAAATGGCCACTGCCGGCGCCGATTGATCTTAGTGAGTAGTTAGTGGTGAATAGTGAGTTGCAAATAACAACATTCATTAACCACTAACCATTCACCATTAACTATTTACCACTAACTATTCACCATTCACCATATGAGTTTAGAAATTAAAGTTCCGCCGGTAGGCGAGTCAATAACAGAAGTAACGTTATCAAGCTGGTTAAAAAAAGATGGCGATACCGTAGCCATGGACGAAGCCATTGCCGAACTGGAATCTGATAAAGCTACATTTGAGCTTACCGCCGAAAAAGCGGGCGTTTTAAAAACAATAGCTAAAGAGGGCGATGTATTAGCCATTGGCGCTGTTGTTTGTACTATTGAAGAAGGTGGCGCCGCAGCCGCTGCTCCGGCTGCAAAAGCTGAAGCCGCACCTGCTGCCAAAGCCGAGGCTGCCGCTCCAGCCCCTGCTAATGCCGACAAAGGAACTACTTATGCATCAGGCACACCATCGCCTGCTGCTGCAAAAATATTAGCCGAAAAAGGTGTTGAGGCCGGTTCTGTTACCGGTACAGGCGTTAACGGCCGTATCACTAAAGAAGATGCGCTGGCTGCGCAAACTGCGCCTGCAAAAGCGCCTGCTGCTGCTCCAAGTGTACCAGCTTCAGCCCCTGCTGCACCTGTGGGTGAGAGAAGCGAACGTCGCGAGAAAATGTCGCCGCTGCGCAAAACTGTTGCTAAACGTTTGGTGACCGTAAAAAATGAAACCGCTATGTTAACTACTTTTAACGAAGTAGATATGCAGCCTATCATGGAGCTACGCGCCAAATACAAAGATAAATTCAAAGAGAAACACGGCGTTGGCTTGGGCTTTATGTCGTTCTTCACTAAAGCAGTTACTGAGGCGCTGAAAGATTGGCCTGCAGTTGGTGCCCGTATTGAAGGCGAAGAAGTTGTATACAGCAACTTTGCCGATATCTCGATCGCTGTATCTGCTCCTAAAGGTTTGGTGGTTCCGGTTGTACGCAATGCAGATAGCATGAGTCTGGCCGATATTGAAAAAGCCATTCTTGCACTGGCTACCAAAGCCCGCGAAAACAAACTGTCATTAGAAGAAATGACCGGTGGTACCTTCACCATTACCAACGGTGGTGTGTTTGGTTCGATGTTATCAACACCTATCATTAACTCGCCGCAATCTGCCATCCTGGGCATGCACAATATCATTGAGCGCCCTGTAGCGGTAAACGGTCAAGTGGTTATCCGCCCGATGATGTACGTGGCCCTGTCATACGATCACCGTATTGTTGACGGTCGTGAATCAGTAAGCTTCCTGGTAAGAGTTAAACAATTACTGGAAGATCCTGCAAGATTGTTATTAGGGGTGTAAGCACCATACTAAGCATACAATAAAAGCGGCCCGATTCCGGGCCGCTTTTATTGTATCACAACGCTTTGTCATTTCGACGAGGTAAGAGGAGAAATCTATACACCCGTTCATATGCGCGTGTATAGATTTCTCGCTATGCTCGAAATGACAAGAGTGGTGTATCATTTATTGCTAAGGGACTAAATCACCCGCTTCAAAGCCCAGATATACCCCGTATGTATTCCTTCATGAAAAGGCAAAAACGCAGCAGCTTCTTCACCGCTGTTTATGCTGTTACCGTACCGGGTTGTCCAGGATTTATAATTGGCGAACTTGCCGTTTTGCAGATCGGCATCCAACTGATCCAGCGTTGAGAAGAACAGCTCTTTAACCAGCTCTATATCCTCAGCATTCATAAATCCTTCAGGCTTTGCTCCCGGCAGAAATGGCGTAAAGAAACGCTCATCAATCACAATATCTAAACCGGCTTGTTTATAGCAAATATTTTGTTGTGCAGCTACCATGTGCGTCAGGTTCCAGATGATATTATTGTTGAAACCGGCGGGTATTTTATTCAATTGTTCTACAGACAGGTCTTTTACCGCATCGAGCAGCTTTATGCGCGGCAGTTTTATAATTTCAATAGCTTTAGTCATAGTGTGTTTATGTTTTTTGCGTTGCTAATGTAGTAGTTCTGCAGCAATTTACATTTGTGGTGGTCGCGACAAATATTTACCTACCTTTGCGTGTTCTGAAACTATTACGTTTAATGTTGTCATCTACCCAAACAACCAAACAATCTGACAAACCTATCTGGTACTTTTTGTTGTGCTGGACGATATTAAACGCCATCCAGGCGGCAACGCTCGAGCTCCATGCCGACGAAGCCTACTACTGGATGTACTCACGTTTTCTTGACTGGGGTTATTTCGACCATCCGCCAATGGTGGCCCTGTTCATCCGCTTTGGCGACAGTATTGGACATAACGAGTTTTGCATGCGGCTTATCACCATTATAGCCAGCAGCACCGGTATTTATGTACTGTGGCTTATTTTAAAGCGGTATACGGTTAGTGCGTCGGCCTTTATACTGGTAGTAGCCGGTATGTTGATATTGCATATCTACGGCTTTACCACCACGCCTGATGCGCCCCTGTTTTTCTTTGCCGTGCTGTTTTACTATTTCTACCAACGATATATTGATAAAGATGAGTGGTGGCTGGCCACGGTATTGGGTGCAGTCATAGCATGCATGTTTTACAGCAAGTACCATGCGGTACTGTTGGTTGCATTTACGGTGATCAGTAACATCAAACTGTTTAAGCGGCCGTCGTTCTGGTTCATTGCGGCGCTGGCGGTAGTATTGTATATCCCACACATATTATGGCAGATAACCCATGGATTTCCATCGGTCAATTACCATTTATATGAACGCGCGGTAAAAGTTTATAATCCGGAGAACAGTTATTTATACATACCGGGACAACTGCTCATGGCCGGCCCTATCATCGGTTGGTTCCTGTTTTATTCGGCTTACACCATCAAGATCAAAGATGCTTTTATCCGCTGCCTGCTGGTAAATGGTATCGGTACAACAGCTTTCTTTTTCTTTGCCACCTTCAGAGGTGAGGCCCAGCCCCATTGGACGCTTATTGCCTTTGCGCCTTTGGTAATGTTGTCGCTCATCCGCTTTAATCAAAAAGGAGGTGTACCTAAATGGTTCAATACCGTGGCTATTATCAATATTATTTTTGTGGTGGGATTACGATTGGGCATGCTGTTTCAATGGCCGGTAGTAACCCAGATAGGCCAGATAAAAAGCTATTATGGCTTTAAAGACTGGGCGCAAACCATCCATGAAAAAATTGGCGATAGCTATCTGATTCTGGATAACGGCTTCCAAAATCCTTCAAAATACAATTATTACACCAACAGCCTTAAAGCTTTCTCGTACGACTCGCGCTATTACCGCCGCACACAGTACGATATCTGGCCCATTGAGGAAGAAATGCAGCATCAGCGTGCTTATCATTTGATAGACACCCCGCAAGTTGACGCAAATGAAGCCATACGTACAAAAGCAGGCGTTTGGTATGGCGGCTGGGTGGATGATGTGCGTACCTATCAAAAGCTAAAGATTGACGTTGGTTTTACTCATTTGGCTTTGAGTGAGGGCGAGCACAAAGCTATTGACTTAACCATCACAAATCCATATACTTACACCGTTAATTTTAGTAATAAGGGGCGCCTGCACAAGGCGCTTTTAGGTGTTGTTTTTTTTCGGAATGATGGCACAGGCTCGGCACAAAAAAGCGGTGACGATTTTAATAACATCACCCTAAAACCCGGCGAAAGCACACACTATACATTTAATATTACTGCACCCAAAAAAGGGAAATACGAAATGATATTTTCTATCAGAACAGAGCCTTTTGAGGGGAGTAAAAACAGCAGAATCATCCAGTTACAAGTCAATTAATCCCCTTCATTAATACCTTTTACCTATGTTAAAAAAAATCTACTTCATTCTTTTTGTTTCGATATTAAGCAGCACCGCGGCCCTGGCCCAGCGTAGTTTAGACGTTAATTTTAATGGCCTCGGCTTTTTAGACAACCGCGAGTATAAAGCATTCATTCCGCGCTCGCGCACCTATTCAGGAACCCGCACCGCGCTTGATTTTGGTTTGAACCTTGACAGTGTAAATCATTTTATTGTAGGCGTTAATGCGCTGCATGAATTTGGTGCACAACCATTCTTTGGCCAGGTTGACCCGGTGGCTTACTACAAATATAGCGGCACCAAATGGAACTTCTACGCCGGTGAGTTTCCAAGAGCAGGTCTATTAGACGATTATCCGCGTGCTTTATTAAATGACACCTTACGCTACTATCGCCCCAACGTTGAAGGTTTGTTGGCGCGATATCAAACCGAAAACTTTACAGAAACCGGCTGGATTGATTGGGTGAGCCGCCAAACTGCAACGCGCCGGGAACAGTTTCTG
>Ga0209233_1000831_pt1 | contig 13673 bp, 12 predicted proteins | sample AraplaCL_Cvi_mCL_FD_184269 | JGI IMG/M metagenome (GOLD analysis project Ga0209233, IMG submission 184269) | Arabidopsis root microbial communities from the University of North Carolina, USA - plate scrape CL_Cvi_mCL (SPAdes) (version 2) | ecosystem: Host-associated > Plants > Roots > Endosphere...
TTATGGTACTAAGCAATTGCCGGCCAGGGGCACCAAGCTTCGCCTCGCGCGGGCGACTTCTCCATTCGATCCTGATTCAATTGTCAAACAGCCTGCAGGCATGCGGCCGTGGTCTCGCGGCGTATGACGCCCGAGTTGTGCTGCGGCATGCCGCCCTCCAAAGTGAGGGCGCAGGGAAGGCCGGGCGCCGGCTGACGCCCATGGTCCGCGTGCAGCAAAAAAAGCACGCGGCAGAACCACAGGTGCAGCCGAGATCACCCGGCCTTCCCTGCGCGATGGTTTTAACGCTTATACGCGCTCTCCTCGGGGACCGGCTTGATTGCCCCCGTCATCCGCGCGCTCGTCAATGAACAGCGCAGACTTAGCACCAGCACCGGGATGCCAGGACCACACGATTTCGCCGTCCGCGCCATGCCGTTCGTCCGCATGTGAAAACATGCTGCGACATGCCGCGTCCATCGCATCCCGCCTCGCGTCTCGTGACGATCGCGATACGCCCCTTTTGCCGAGGCGGGACGTCGCAGATAAAGCCACTGATTTGGGGGTGAAGTCAAGTTCTATTCTGTAAATCAGAATTAAGACCATCCCCGATGCATCGGCGCGACAGGCGCGAACGCAAGCCATAAATGCTCACGACGTGACCGGCGGCGGGCTTCATCTCTTCGTCACGCCGGACGTGAGCAGGCCCGGCAACGCTGCGTCCAAACTCTGGCGGATGGGCTACCGCTTCCACAGCCATCAGAAAACCTACTCCATCGATCCTTACCGTAATGGCAGGGATGGGACGTTCTCGCTCGCCGACGCGCGGCGCGAGCGCGACAAGGCCAAAGACCTGCTCAAGGAGGCAAAGTCCCGAGCATCGAGAAGCAGCTCGACAAGCACAGGCAGGCGCCGCCCGGCCTTTCGGGCAATGGGCCGACGAGTGGCTCGCGAAGAAGGAGGTGGAGAAAGTCAAACGCGGCCGGATCGTCGCGGTGCGCCCCCAAGACCATCGAGGTGCTTGAGCTCCGCGTCGGCTACGTCAAGGATCGATTCGGGAAGCTTTGCAGGCAGGACATCAAGCGTCCGGACGTGCTCGCTTTCATGCTTCATACGAAGCCGACGGAAAGCTGGAAACCCGCGACCGCGTGCGCAGCATCGGTGAGCAAACCTGTAACTATGCCGATGTCGAAGGCGACAGCTACAATCCGTTCCGCAACCTGAATGGGCAGATGATTGCCAACGTTTCAACGCCGCGTCCCGGCGTCACCGAACCACGAGACGTGACGCGCGTCTTCAGGCTCATCAGCTCACCGTGGACGAAAGCGAGGTTCGGTGACGTTGTTGGCCTTGCCTTGCGCTTTGATGCGCTGACCATTCCCCGCCCCGGCATGGTCAATGAAATGGAGTGGAGTGACGTCGACTGGGTTGCCGAACGCTGGACTATTCCAGCTGTCAAAATGAAGACCGGTTGGGACCATGTCGTGCCCTTGTCACGGCAGGCACTCGCAATCCTGCGCAGCGTTCAGAAGCTGACCGGCCATCGCCGGTTCACGTTTTCCTGCTCGAAGGATGCCCGCTATCGAACAACACGCTCAACAAGCGCCTGCGGCTGCTTGGCATTGACACCAAGACTGATCATTCCGCGCACGGATTCCGGGCCACCTTCTCGACCCTGTCTCACCACGAAGAGATCAAGGACGCCAAGGCATGGGATGGCGATGTCGTCGAGCTGCAGCTCTGGTTGCCGCGCCTGCGATGGGCAGGTCGAGGATGGTTCATGGTAGATCAGAAAGTCGCCGCACGATTGCAGGCTGGACCAACTGTCTACTGTTCTTTATCGACGAGACTGGCCACGAGACGTTTGCCGACAAGAACTACCTGGTGTTCAGGTTGGGTGGGGACGCGATCAACAGCTCATCGGCGGCTGCCGTCATCGTCTCGCCGTAGTGCGGCGGAAACGCAAAAGTGCAATTGCGGTTTTGTAGTAGGCCCGCTACAGAATGACGGGGGCATCGAACTTGGCGCGAGCCAGATCAGGCGTAGCGGCGGTGAAAGGCGCCGATAGGCGCCAGTGACATTCAATCGCATCCGCACCAGTTGCTAACTGGCGCCGTACGTGTCGGAGGCTTTGGCGATGGTCCCTCCCTCGCGCTGCGATGTGCATGGCTGCCTTGTCGGAGATCAACAGCGCCGCCGGCCCCAACCAGTTGGCACCTCCTCCATCTCCTTGTCGTAAGCGCGCTTGCCCGAAGGATCGAGGATCTTCATCGGCGGGTGATTAAGCAGACCGTGGGCCAGTTCATGGCTGAAATTTGCGGCCTGCCGTTTCCGGTCGTGAGCATCGTTGCGGATGATGACTCGCTCCTGGCCCACCGCCACGGTCACTCCTTGTCGCGAGAGTCGCATTTTCACGCGCGGCGGATCTGGAGGGGCTGCCAGGCGCCCGCCATGCGAGTGCGGAAGCGCTCTAGACAATTCGTATGAAATCAGACATATTGTGTTCGACATCGGACACCGCATGCGGAAAGCGCTATGTCTGCCTCCAATCAGACGCCAGCTTATGATGCCGTTCTCTTCGATCTGCTGACCGCGCTCCTAGATAGCTGGAAGCTCTGGAACAGCGTGGCAGGGAGCGAGGCGGCCGGTGGTCGCTGGCGAGCCGAATATCTCAAGATCACCTATGCTGCCGGCACGTATCGGCCATATGAGGATCTCGTGGCGCAAGCCGCTGAGAATGTCGGGTTGTCGCGTGATCTGGCGACAAACCTCGGTGCCAGATACGCCGAACTTCGACCGTGGCCAGGAGCCCGCGACGCCTTGGACCGGCTGCACAGTAACGGGGTTCCGCTTGGCGTCGTGACCAACTGCTCCGAGACGCTCGGCCAGATCGCGGCGAACTGCGTCGGCGTTCCCTTTACCGTGTTGGTGACGGCCGAGCGCGCCGGCTACTACAAGCCGCAGCCGCAACCTTATCAGCTTGCGCTGAAGGAACTGCGGGTCGAGCCGCATCGCTGCTTGTTCGTAGCGGGATCCGCCTACGACCTTTTTGGTACTGCAAAGGTCGGCCTGCCGACCTGGTGGCACAACAGGACCAACATGGTCGCTCCTGAAAACGCCCCCGCTCCGTTGGTTTGCCGCGATGAACTCGCCATGCTTCCCGCATACGTCGCGGGTGCAGGTGCGAATCCATAAGAAAGTATCTGAAGTCGCCAACCACGGGCCCTCGCGAGGGCCCGCGAACACCAATCAGAGACGTGATTGTCTGGAGATCTCCGTTGCCCGCCGCCAGCTACATCGACCCCCGTAACGGAAAAACCTATCCGCTCGATGTCCCGCGCTGGTGCTCGGACGAGCGCACGCCGCTCCTGGTCACGCCTGGCACCGGAATCTCACGACAGGATATCGACGGTCGTACCCGCTCACTCTGGCGATACCGGGCAGCGCTTCCGGTCCACATCGCCCAACCGATATCCCTCGGCGAGGGATGCACGCCGCTCGTTCAGCAGGCTTGGGGAGACCTGCGCCCGATCTTCAAACTCGAGTGGTTCAACCCGACCGGCAGTTTCAAGGACCGGGGCTCGGCCGTGATGCTGTCTTTCCTCCGGCAGATTGGCGTCGATGCCATACTGGAAGACAGTTCCGGCAACGGCGGATCGTCCATGGCAGGTCTGGGGGCTGCTGGGGGAATGCGAGTGAAGATATTAGCCCCGGCATCCACATCGCCGGCGAAGATCGCCCAGGTACGCGCCTACGGCGCCGAAATTCAGCTCGTTGAAGGTCCGCGCGAAGAGTCCGAAGCGGAAGCCATACGCCAGTCCAACGAGACGTTCTACGCCAGCCACAACTGGCAGCCGATGTTCCTGGAAGGCACCAAGTCGCTGGCCTACGAATTGTGGGAGGATATCGGCTTCCGCGCGCCCGACAACGTTGTCATCCCGGCCGGCGCCGGCAGCAGTCTGCTCGGCTGCGCGTTTGGCTTCCGCGAACTGATGAAGGCGGGCCAGATCGCGAAGCTGCCGCGTCTGTTCGTCACGCAGCCGCTGAACTGCTCGCCGATCGACGCGAGCTTCAAGGCCGGCGTCGACACGCCGGTGCCGCGCGACGTGCATAAGACCATCGCCGAAGGTACGGCCATCAAGCATCCGATGCGCTTGCGCGAGATCGTCGGCGCACTGCGCGAGTGCGGCGGCGGCACGGTTGCCCTTACGGAGGATGAAATCATCAGCGCGCTACGACGGCTCGCTCGACAGGGCTTGTTCACCGAGCCAACCAGCGCCAGCGCGGCCGCCGCATTGACCAAGCTGTCCGACGCCGGATCGATCAAAGCGAACGAAACCACGGTCGTGTTGCTCACCGGTAACGGCCTGAAGGCTGCATCGGCTGTGGCCGACCTGGTGCAATAAGCAGGCGACGCAGATGAGCCGCAAGAAGTCCGCCACCATTCCTCCCGCGAAACCCGGGAACCGGCAAATCCTGTTCGATCAGTTGAAGCAGATCGCGCAGGGGCTCGGCGAGACCTTCGCTCCCTTCTGCGAGGTCGTGCTGCACGATCTTACGGATCCGAACAACGCGATCGTGTCGATCCACAACAACCTGTCGGGGCGCAAGATCGGTCAACCCGCGACCGAACTCGGCCTGGCCCGCATTGCCGACCCGAACTACGCGCAGGTGATCGCGAACTACGCCAACGCCTTCGCCGACGGCAGGCAGGCCAAAAGCACGTCCGTCGGCATCAAGGACGCGAGCGGAGAGTACGTCGCCGCGCTCTGCCTCAATATCGATCTGACGCTGTTTCAGGGGCTGAAGAGCGCCATCGGTCAGTTTATCAGCGTCGACGCCCAGAGCGCTCCTCGCGAGTCCCTCAATCCCGCCGGCGCGGATGCCATCCGCGCACGCATCGATCAGTTCGCAGCTCGACGCGCAACGACACCGCGCGCACTGAGCGCCGTGGACCGCCGCACGCTGCTGAAGGAACTGAAGGATGCTGGCTGCATGGAGGTCCGACGGTCCTCCGAAATAATCGCCGCCCATCTCGGTATTTCCAGGGCCACGGTGTACGCCGATGCCAAATGACGTTCAGACGCTCGAGACACTGCAGACCCCCTGTCTGCTGCTCGACCAGTCCCGCCTCCACACCAACATCGTCCGGATGAAGACACATCTGGCTGGTCTCGGCGTGGCCTTCCGCCCTCACCTCAAGACGGCCAAATCCCTTGACGTCGCTCGCATCGCAATGACAAGGCCGGAAGGCCCGGCCATGGTCTCGACGCTGCGCGAGGCCGAATACTTCGCCGAAGGCGGCGTGCGCGACTTGGTCTACGGCGTCGGCATCGCTCCCGGCAAGCTCGCCCGTGTCTCCGCGATCCGTGCGCGCGGCGTTGATCTCGCCGTCATCCTGGACAGCATCGATCAGGCGAAGGCCCTGATCGCCCATGTCCGAGACACCGGCGATCGCGTGCCCGTTCTGATCGAGGTCGATGCCGACGGCCATCGCTCCGGCATCTCGCCCGACGACGGCGTCACGTTGGTCACGATCGGCCGGAACCTCGTCGAAGGAGGCGCCGTCCTGCGCGGCGTGCTGCTGCACGCCGGCGACAGCTATTCGCTCAGTGATCCGCAAGCCCTCGCGGCGGCCGCGGAGAACGAGCGCAATGCGGCGGTGAAGGCCGCCGATCGCTTGCATTCGGCGGGTCTGCCGTGCCCGGTCGTCAGCGTCGGTTCGACGCCGACCGCTCGGTTCGCCCGCGACTTGACGGGTGTGACGGAGGTGCGCGCCGGCGTCTTCATGTTCGGGGACCTTTTTCAGGCTGGCATCGGATCGGTCGCGATGGACGACATCGCCCTGACGGTGCTGGCCACCGTCATCGGCCATCAGCGCGCGAAGGGTTGGATCATCGTGGATGCCGGATGGATGGCGCTATCGCGCGACCGTGGCACGGCCACGCAGGCCGTCGACCAGGGCTACGGCGTCGTCTGCGATCCATCGGGTCGGCCGTATCCGGACCTGATTGTCACCGACGCAAACCAAGAACACGGCATCGTCGCGATAAGAGATGGCTCGCCTGCGGCGTTGCCGGATCTTTCGGTTGGTTCGCGCGTGCGGATCCTGCCGAACCATGCCTGCGCGACGGGCGCGCAGCACGACCGCTATCACGTGCTCGACGGTGCCGACGTCGTCGGGGCGGTCTGGCCCCGCATCAACGGCTGGTAGGAGAAGAAATGATCGACGAAATCGAGCGGATCACCGCCGCTGGGGTATCGGCACCAGCCGGCGCCGGCGCGGCGTCGTAATAGGTCAACCGGGCAATCCCCATCAGCCGGCGTCCTTCCGCGATGGAGAGCTCGCGCGCCGACCATCACGGATGTAGGCGCGCTTTTCGGCTGCGTGCGCTGTTCAGAGCCTCCTGTAGAAACTCCAGCTCCAGCGCCTGCTTGCCGACCAGTCGTTCGAGCGCAGCTATCCGCGCCTCGTACTGTCCGACAAGGTCGGCTGCGCGGCGTCCTCATCAAGGACGCCGGCCTCGAACTTCTGGACCCAAACGCGGACCAGAGTGCGCGACAGGTCGTAGCGCTTCGCCAGACCGTGCAGGGTCTCGCCGGCGAGAAACTCTGTGCGACCTGACGCTTGAACTCGATGCTGTGAATGCGGTGCTTGGCCGTGGGCTTTCGTCCTTCGAAAGCCCGGCATAGCCGTCAAATCTTAAATTCGACCCTGTCCGGCCCCAGGGCCTACTCCAGATTGACACATCGGAACTGGCGTGAACGCCGGAGCGGGCCTCAAAAGCAACCATGCGGGATCGTCACGACGCGCTGCCCGGATGGGCTGGCACCGTGAAGTAGAAAGTCGCGCCATGCGGCGCATTGGAGGTCACCCACAAGCGCCCGGCATGCGCTTCGATGATCGAGCGGCAGATCGAAAGTCCCATCCCCAGACCGCTAGGCTTCGTCGTGTAGAAGGGGTCGAAGATGCGCTTGAGAGCGTCCGGGGACAATCCTAGTCCCGAATCCTTCACCGCGACGATAATGCCGTCAGATTCGGCTCGAGCGGTCGTAATGAGCACGCTTCGCGATCCCCTCGCGACCGTGCCCATGGCTTGGATGGCATTGACCATCAGGTTGAGGATCACTTGCTGCAATTGGACGCGATCACCTTCGACGAGTGGCAAACCGTCTCCGAGTTCCGTCTGCATCGCGACGTCGTTCTTCACCGCTTCGCTGCGGGCGAGCTCGATCACGTCCCGGATCGCCTCGTTGATATCCAGGCGATCCTTCAGTGGCGGTGCTTTTTTGATGAGATCACGTATCCGCCCGATGATGTCGCGGGCTCGATCCGTGTCATTCACAATATAACCGAGCGTGTCCCTGGCTCTCCCAACATCCGGCGGGTTTCTGTCCAAGTAATGCAGGGCGGCATCGGCATTCAACGATGCGCCAGCGATCGGCTGGCTTACTTCATGGGCGATCGAGGCCGTGAGCTCACCCATGGTGGCGAGGCGGTTCGCATGCGCCAACTCTCTTTGCACCTCCCGCAAGGTCTCTTCGGCCCGCTTGCCCTCGGTGGTGTCCCGTCCGACGCCGCGGTAACCGACGAAGCGCCCTGCTTTGTCGAGGACCGGCAATCCCGAGATGGACACGTAGCGTTTGCCGCCGTCAGGCGTAGGCCGCGCCAGCTCGAAATCACGGAACGGCTGGTGGGCATCGAGCGTCTCCCGGTGCTTGCACCAGGCCTCCGCGTCAGGCTCCAAATAGGGCACTTCCCACCACGTCTTCCCAATTTCAGAGCCAGGCGCCGACGCGTCGGCAAGACCTTCGCCGAACTCCTGGCGGGTGAAGCGATGCTGCGCATCGGATTCCCAGTACATGTCGAAGGAGAATTGTACAAGCGTGCGAAAGCGCTCCTCGCTCTCCCGCAGCGCCTCTTCCGACCGCTTGCGCTCCGTCAGGTCGACGACAAAGGAGACGCCGTAATCTCGTCGCTCGTCGAATGCAGCCATGCCGATCAACACGGGCACGCGGCTGCCGTCCTTGCGGAAATATTCCTTCTCGAACGGCTGCACGCTCCCCATCATCTTCAGCTCCGGGATCCACAATCGCACGTGGCGGTCGAGCCACTCCGGCGGTGTAAGGTCAGTCCAGCGCAGGCGGCCCGAAATGAGATCCTCCCGATCGTATCCTACGATGCGTAGAAACGCATCATTCGCCTCCAGAATCCGACCTCCAAGCTCCCAGATGATAATCCCGATGATGTTGGCCTCGACCAGGCGCCGAATCCTAGCCTCGCGTTCTGCGAGATCCTGGTACAAGTGAGCATTCTCCAGCGCGATTGCCGCCTGCGAGGCGAGCAGCTTTAGCACCGCGATCCGACCCGGCGCGAAGACATGCGCAGCCAGGTTGTTTTCCAGGTACAGCACGCCGATGAAATTGGCATGAGCGATCACCGGCAGGCCGAGAACAGAACGCGCTTGGCGCTGAATGATGTAGGGATCCGCTGAAAACGGTTTCTGGGCTGCGGCATCATCGAGAATGATGCTCTCCCGCGTACGCAAGATGTAGTGGAGGATCGTCTCCGGCAGGAGCGCTGCAGTCACAGGCTCGTCGCGCAACTGCACGACGACCGTGTCGCCGTCGGTGGTCGCTTCGGCGGCAATTCGCAACTCGGGCCCGTGCGACAGAACCAACAGGCCGCGCTCGGCGCCCGCGTGCTCGATAGCGGTGCGCATGACGGTGATGAGCAGCTTCTCCCGGACGATTGCGCCCGAGACCGCTTGCGACAACTTGATGACGGTGGCGAGGTCGAGCTGCTCCAGGGGGGTCCCGATCGTGCTCGTCGGGCCGAGCGCCGCTGTTTCCTCTGCCAGGTGGGCGTAGACGCGATCGAGTTGCCGCACCTTGCCATCAGCCCCCCACCGCAAATAAGCACGCCGAGCGTCGGCCAAATACGCACGAGCGATCCTCTCAAACCCGCGCGCCGCGTAGAAGCGTGCGGCGAGTTCGTTGGCAAGCGCTTCGTTTTGAACAAAGCCATTGGCGCGGGCCGAGCGGATAGCGTGATCATACAGGCGCTCGGCATCGAGCTCGCGGCCCTCCAAGCGGGCGACCTCCGCCTCGACAAGCGCAGCGCGATTCTCGAAATTCTCCGGACAATTCTTTGCCCAGATTTGGATCTGTCGCCGGTGCGCCGCCAGTGCCGCGAGGTACTCCCGGTGCTGGGCAGGCGCGGCGGAGGCGCAGGCCATCGCGAGGGACAATGCACTATAGAATTCGTGTTCGGCAGTTTCGAGCTGCGATATAGACGTCCACAGCAGCCGCTGCGCCCTTTGTGACGCCTCAATCGCGGCCGCGTAGTCGCCTGCAAGAAAGCGCGCCTGCTGCTTTCGGATCCAATACCAGCAGTCCGCTCGCATGAGGTTGGCATTCTCGGCGAACCGGCGCTCCGTCTGAAGCTCTTCAAACTGCTCATCATCGAAGGAGCCGAATTTCGACGTCAGCCCCCGCAGGGTCCGGATGAGCTGCAGTTGGCTGACGACAACGTCAACGACCAGCCCGAACTGTGCCGTTTTCGCAAACGCGAGGCCACTCTCGACTTCGCGTTGCACCTCGGCGAGCGGGTCACCAGCCGCAAGCAGATTCGAATTCAGATTGACGCGGGCGTACGCGGCGAACGTGAGGTCACCGGTTTTGTTTGCGACGTCGAAAGCCCGAAGCAGCGAATCACGCGCACTCCGGACATGTCGCGTCCATGGCGCGAGGTGCGCTCCGAAGAGCATGTAGGTCTGCGCATGAAATCGCGTCAATCCGCGCCGTTCGACCAATTCATATCCGAGCAGACCAAATCGAAATCCCGCCTCGTAGTCGCCGAAGCGAGGACCGGCAATCATCCCAAGCCTCATATAGGCAACGCACGAGGCGTCGCAGTTTCCGTGCTCAAGGCTGAGATTAACGGCTCGACAGACGGTCAAGGAAAAGAGATTCAAATCCGTGAATAGTGCAGGCGGCAGCAGCCTGGTCAGCACGCCCAGAGTCGCGAGGGACACCGGATCACTCATTAAGGGCAGATCGATCAGAGCCTCGATACGGCGCCCGCCAAGTTGGGACCGGACGCGGTCGTATTCGCCTCGCGCCTCCTCCTCCGTGGGATGGGGTGGCCAGTCGATGGTCAGGTGGCGGAGGTAATCGAGAGCAACTGCAATTGCATCGCTACTCCGATCGAGCCTCGTGTACAGGTCGATGCGCAGGCCTGAGACCGTGGCTAACTCGACAGGACCGGCCGCACGGGCTGAGAGAGCCATCAGGCGTCGCTCCGCTTTCGCCAGCGCGCCGGTCAGGAACTCGCATTCTGCCCGGTTGATCTCCAGCGAGAAGGCAAGTTCATGCCTGCTTTCCCAGCAATCCTCCGGCAACAGGGCCGCGCCAGCATTGAGATAAGTCAGTGCCGAGTCATAGGCGGTGGACGCTTTGGCGCGCTTGGCTGCGAGCAGGTTGAGCTCGGTCAGCTTCCCTTGTTCGTCTCGTGAGGTGATCAACGCAACGCCGCGGTTGAGCTGATTGACAATGTCGAAGATCACGTCCCCGTGCTGTTCTGTGGGAGTATTCGCCGCGAGCAGCCGGCCGATGGCGAGATGGGCTTCCGCACGCTCGGCTTCCGGTTTGCTTGAATAGGCAGCTTCCTGCACCCGGTCGTGGGTGAATCTGTAGTAGCCCTGGCGTCGCTCGACCAGCTCCTCGTGCGCGGCTTCCCACAGCGCCGCATCGACTTCAGCCGCCGATCTTCCCAGAACGAGGGCCAACAGCGTGATCGTGGCGGTATTACCGAGACAGGCGAGCTGCTGCAACGCTGCCTGCGTGTTGGCCGGAAGGCGCGCGAGTTTGCCGACCATGAGGTCCACCACATTGTCGGTATAGCCCTTGGCGCGAATGAGATCGAGATCCCACGTCCAGCACGACGACGTATGATCGAACGCAAGCAAACGCTCCTCGACGAGCTCGTAAAGAAACTGGATGGCGAAGAACGGATTGCCGCCCGTTTTCTCCTGCACCAACTGCACCAGGGACGCGGCATAACTCGGCTCGCAACGCAACGAGTCGGCGATCAGCTGCCCGACATGCTCGGTGGCAAGCGGCGCCAGCGCGATCTCCTCAACGATGCCGCTGCGGTTCTTGATGGCTGCGATCTTGCGCCGCAGAGGATGCGCGGCGTCGACCTCGTTATCGCGGTAAGCGCCGATCATCAGCAGATGGCTCACATCCGGCTGAGTCAGCAGATCCTCGACCAGGTCCAGCGTCGCCGAGTCGAGCCATTGCAGGTCGTCGAGGAATAGCGCCAGCGGATGCTCCGATCGCGCGAACACGCCGATGAACTGCCGCACCACTTGGTGGAAGCGCCTTTGCGCATCCTGCAGAGCCAGGTCGGGCACCCGCGGCGGCTCGCCGATGATGAGCCTCAGCTCGGGGACGAGGTCCACCAATAGCCCGCCGTTCGGGCCTAACGCCTCGTGCAGGGCATCGCGCCAGGGCGCCAGCTCGACCTCGCTCTTCGCCAGAAGGCCCCGGAGCAGGCTGCGGAACGCCTGCGCCAGTGTGGCATAGGGAATGTCGCGCTTGTATTGGTCGAATTTGCCGTCGGCGAACAGGCCGCGCGAGGGCACCAGCACCTTGTGAAGCTCGTTGACGACAGCTGACTTGCCGATGCCCGCGTATCCCGAGACCAACACCAGCTCAGGCGTGCCGCTCTGGACCATGCGGTCGAAGGCCGCGAGCAAGACGTCGATGTCTCGCGCGCGCCCATAGAGCGTCTCGGGGATGAGCAGCCGGTCGGGGATGTCGCGCTCGCCCAGGGGAAAGTCGTCGATCCCCCGCCGAGCCTCCCAGGCGGCGAGGCAGCGCCGGAGATCGCTCTCCAGACCGGCCGCGCTCTGATACCGCTCCTCGGCGGTCTTGGCGAGCAGCTTCATGATGATGGCCGAAAGGATATTGGGCACTTGCTTCCGACGCTCGGCGGGCGGCACAGGCCTCCTGGCGATATGGCAGTGCACCCATTCCATCGGATCGGCTGCGGTAAAGGGGGGCGCGCCGGCGAGCATCTGATAGAAGGTGACGCCCAGCGCGTATAGATCACTGCGCGCGTCGATCGAGCGGTTCATTCGTCCGGTCTGCTCGGGTGCCATATAGGCGAGGGTGCCGGCGATGGTTTCAGGCGGTTCGGGTGATTGGCGCTCGCGCAGGAGTCGCGAGGCAATGCCGAAACCCGTGAGTCTGACTTCGCCGGTCGCGCGATCCACGATGATGTTGTGCGGCTTGATATCTTTGTGCACGAGCCCACGCTGATGGACCTTGCCAAGAGCCGCCGTGATGTGGACGGCGAGATGCAAGAATGTTCCCACTTGCATTGGCGCTTGGAGCTGGCGCTCCAGCGGCTCGCCGCCGGGATCCTCGAGCAGCAGCACGGGCCGGCCGCCCTCGACAAGTTCGAGCGGCCGCAAGGCCCACACGCTGTCGAGTTCGTCCTTTAGTGCATATTCGTGAGCCAGGCGATCCCGGCTCGTCGATGGGGCGTGCTCTGCGGGAAGCACGGCCAGCACAGTTTTGCGGCCACCATCGGAGCCCTGGCGCGATGCCCGGCAAAAGATGCGGTCATCGTCCTCCCATAACACCTGGAAGTCGCTGTCCATGCGCGCCGAACCGGAAGACTGGGTTCAACTGCTGGCCTCTACGGCACCCGATGTCGGGTAGCCAGCTACCCTGTTGAGCTCGTTGAATGAAATCGAGCTTGCCACAGATGGAGCGGCGTGGCCAGCCGAGCCGAGCTCGACGACCGATGGAGGTCCTGAATTCTGGCTGCCGATCAGGTGCGGCGTGGTCCTACCGACCGGAATGAACGCGATCGATCCCGACCGCGGCGTCGGCTGTGTCTCCCATCCGCTTCACGCAGATTGGCTGCCCGCGTTAGATCGGAAGAGGAGCGATTTCTTTGGCGCCGCGTGATGACCTCAATGTTGGACGTGATCACGGTGGTACCGGGTCAGTTCTCAACGAGGAGCATGGGATCGACGAGTTGTTCTTCGCTGCCGTCCGGTTCGATGACTGGGATCGCCATGTCTGTAGCACGGTCCCGTGGCCGTACGTTTCATGCTCTTCTGATGCGCCATAATTGTCTCCTATCGCATTCGCACCCCCGTGCCGGGTTGAAGCGGACAAATCGCGCAAGATATGTCTTGTCAACTATGTGAGTCCGGCAGAATCCGGCGTCTGATGCCAGGACGGAAGTCCGGTGTGGGTCTTGGCTGTGTGAAAACGCCAAGACACTTGAGTGCGATAGAACAAGTTGTTCGTCGAGGGCCGATCCAGCGCTCGTGCTCGCAAGCGATTTCAAATTGGAAGGCGAACTGAAGAATGTGATTCTAGCCGTTGTTTGATTCCTCGCGCTTTTACGCAGCCAGGGTCACACCCGGGAGAACTCGGGTTGAGCATTTCGAGCCCGCTCTAACCCAAAGAGCGGACGTCCAGCGGACGTGCCGGATCGGCCGCTTAGGACCCTGGCTGTGTGAAAACACTGTGATTCTGGTAGGATTCTCCCGTGATTCCATGGGGGGAATCGATGAGGCGTTTCGTTGAAGAGGCGGATCGTGGGCAATGGATGTTATTGCCCGAATGCCTCGATGATTTCATTGACGAGAGCAACCCCGTTCGCGTGA
>Ga0209233_1000832_pt1 | contig 13665 bp, 11 predicted proteins | sample AraplaCL_Cvi_mCL_FD_184269 | JGI IMG/M metagenome (GOLD analysis project Ga0209233, IMG submission 184269) | Arabidopsis root microbial communities from the University of North Carolina, USA - plate scrape CL_Cvi_mCL (SPAdes) (version 2) | ecosystem: Host-associated > Plants > Roots > Endosphere...
TCAGCCGAATGGATGGGGTCAAATTTGGACGGGTGGTAATGGCGCCCAATCCGGAGGGGCCGACCAACGAGCTTGCGACTGTCGCGCTGTTTCGAAACCTCGAAGATCACAGCGTGCTCGCATTTCTTTGGAATTACACCTGTCATCCCGTAGCAGTCCAGCCCACGGATGCGGTCAGCCCCGATTATCCGGGCAGAGTTCGTGACGAGCTAAGGTCGAAGTATGGGAATGTTCCGGTCGTCTTTGCTCAAGGCTTTTGCGGTGACATTCGCCCTCGGCTAACGACAATCGAGCAGGCCGGCTTGATCGAGCGGTTGAAGCACGGCGCGCGCCTCGCTTTTTCGGGACCTCGATTTGAGCCATCGCCGGAGGGGGAATGGACACGCTGGAGCAACTCGCTCGCTAAGCACGTGACCTCGATTGTCGAGAGACCCGCGGTGCTGATCGATGAACCCAAATCCGTTTCCGTTGCCGCCTCAAGCCTTCCACTAGGGCGAATCTTCTCCGGAACCTGCCCCGACAAGCCACTCGCGATTCAGATCGTGCGCCTTGGAGGATCGCTCGAGGTTGTCGCGCTTTCGGCAGAACCCAGCGTGGGATGGTGCGCTATTTTGGATCGTGCAGTGCCGCCCGAGCCAGGTCTGCTTCGTCTCTATGCCGGCTACCTCGGCGCTGCTTTTGGCTATTTGCCAACCACGCAGCAAATACCTGAGGGGGGCTACGAGGTGCAGGGTTTCCAGCGCTTGTTTGGGTTATACGGCAACTTCAAAGCGCATGACATAGAAGCAGACGTTGCGCGTTGCCTGAGAATTTGTGTATCCCAACTGCACGAGCTGATGCTTGCGTAAACTAATCGCCCACCCCCTCGAAAGAGTGAACAAAATCAACTGTTTCGATTAGCTCAACGACGAAACCAGCGGGCGCCATGAAGAACTGCACATTCGCACCGGCAAACGCGATAGCAGACCTTGGTGGTCCGATTGGCACCGCGCGGTTGGAGCGAAACTTACGGGCCGCGGCGGTCAAGTCAGGCACGCGATAGGCGATCTGGTTGATGACTCCAACTCGCGTGGACGCGATCCGTTCGACAGGCGAGTTTGAGCCAAAAGGGGCGATGAGTTCAAACAACACGCCGCTTCTGTCCTTCAAAAAACGGACCGATACTCCCAGATTTCCGTCATCAAAGCGCGCGGAGCGTGCTACAATGGGAAGAATTGCGCGGACGGACTCCTCACTCTGCTCCAGATCCCGAACGACGATCCCTGCGTGATCGAAGATCATGCTCGAAGCCCGCGTGTCAGGTAGGCCGGCGAGCGATCATGCAGGCTGATATCGTCAGCTGATGCTTTCGCGCCTGGTCGAGGGTGTGGTTGGTCATGGGGAAGAATTCTGCGCGTTCGATTTGGAAGCCGGCATCCTTCATGAATTGCACCGCCTCCTCGGTCGAACGCAGCAGAAATAGATGATCGGGAGCAGGGCTGTTGATCGGCACGTTCACGAACAACCTACCCTTGGGCTTGAGGATCAGGAGCAGCTTCTCAAGTGCGAGCTCGGGGCGCTCCAGATGCTCCAGGACCTCCGAAAAGGTTACACAGTCGAACTTTGGCGCCCGTTCGTCAATCTCGAACAAGTCCTGCAACACCAGGTTCGGCTCCTTTCCCTTGGCGCCCAGCGCGTTCAGAGCGGCGGTAGTGCGCCCGATGCTGGCTAGGCTGAGGTCCCATCCGGTGACGGATCCACAGCGCCGATCAGCCTTGGCTTCATAGAGCAACAGACCGTGCCCGGGACCAATCTCGAGATAGTCGTAGCCGTCCGGCGCCTTGCCAAGAAACTCATCTGTGTAGAAGCGGAAGCTCGCCGAATGGTTGGACCAATAGACTTGCGTCAGCAGCAGTCCGTCCATGTACTTGCTCATGTATTCGGCGTTCGAATACACTAGCCGGTTGGCGTCCTCGAAATTATCCAGCCGGTACTTCCCGTGGCGGCGGAAGTAGATTTCCTCCTCGCGCACGATCTTGCAGATGAAGTCATAGGCATCACAGACCTCGGGCAGTTTCGGCCCTGCAATCGCCGCGATGTGAGACGCAAGTTGCTCGAGGTGAGCAAGATCCCGAGACTCCGCCTTCGAGAAGCGGGCCTCCAGGTATTTCCGGTGCGCAGGCGTGCGCGCGTACTGCGTTGCGAGCAGCGAGAACAGCGCTGGATAGTCCCTGCTCACGACCGCGCTGACATCACCCATCAACATTCTCCCGCTGTGGCGCCGCAAGCGTGCGCTCCTCGCTAATTTTGATCGGACTGGGTTTGGGCTGGTGGCTGCGGACAGGCAGCTCCCACCACGTCACCCCATTGCTCTCGGTTGCCACCAAGTCGAAACCGAGATTCTTGTAATGGTCGGCCACCATCATGTTCTTCGCTGAAGGAACATAGGAGCCGCGGATCGACGGCTTACCAAGTCGAAGCGCCTCCTCCACCAGCCGATTAAGGAGGGCCTCGGGAATGGAGCGGCCAAGCACTCGGCAGGACATCAGCCAAGTGTCGATCTCGAGCGCGGCGGAAGCATGCCGAGCAATGATCACGCTGATCATGCCGTTGTCGCCAAAAACGTCTTTCAGCCGGGCCTGGAAAGTCGAAACGGTAGGATCGGCCTCCAGCGCGGCAACTTCGGATTCGGAATAACGCCGCGTGGTCAGATTGAACTGGTTTGACTTGGCAATCAGCTGGGCGATGCGCTTGCGCCCGACCACATCGAACGGCTTCAACTCCATCTCCATCGCCAAGGATTCGAGATAGTCGCCGTATCCACCGAGTTTCTCAAGCTGGGCTGCACGCTTGATATTGGCGCGATAATAATCGCTTCGCTCGCGATCCTCCCGCGTGAAACCCGTCGTCTCGAAGTAGTTGGCTGCCTGCAGCACCGGCAACCATTCGGTCACGTCGCGCGGCAATTCCGGAACGGCAACATCGGTCAACGCGAATCTTACACGGGCCCGTTCCGCCGGATTGTCGTCGACGAACACAAAACTATCCAAGCCCAAATCGAGCTTCTTCGCCAGGGTGGAGAGGTTTGCCGCTTTGTCCTGCCAGTTAATCTGGAAGACGGCGATATCCTCTTCCGTCAACACCATTTCCGGATGCGTCCTGAAGGCGTCCAACGCGACGCTCTCTTCGTTCTTCGACGAGACGCACAGCACGATGCCACGGCGGCGCAAGGTCTTGGCCATCTGCTGGAGCGCCGCATGGGCCTCTCCGGCCGGGCTCCCCGGCCCGAGGACGAGACTTTCCTTCCCGTCATCACCGACGATGCCGCCCCACAACGTGTTGTCGAGATCCAAAACCAGAACACGCTTCGATTTTCCAAATCGCAGTGCGATTAGCTTGGCGAGCTGATCAGTGTAGAGGGGCACCATGTCCGGCGCGAATGGATACTTCGCCATCGCCCAGTAGCGCGCCGAAAACCAGCTCCTGAGTCCGACATTCTCGGCCAGCGAAGCAATGTCGAGCACGAGGTCGCCCGACTCGCGAGCGAGCTCCCCAATCCGCACATTCAGGAAGGCCACCAGTCTCCGGTAGGAGCCCTCTATGCTGGCATCGACGTGCAGGCGGCTGGCCTCCGAGTTAGCAGCTATCGTGTGCAGGATCACTGGCACGCCGATCGTCCGGCTGAGCTGCTGGCGCAGGATGGCCAAGCGCGAGATTTCACGCTCCACGGTCTCTGCGGCCCCCGCCGCATCCCCGAGCGATTCAGACAGCGCAAAACCGTGGGTATCGAGCGCGGCGACTACGATGTCGGGTTGGAAGGCTGCGATCGCCGCCGTCTCCCGCTCCACGGCCGCCTGCGGATCACCGTACTCGACCACCATGACCTCGATGAGCAGGCCATGCCGAATGCCGCTTCCGATCAGCGGCTCGACCAGATGCTTCGCGGTCGCATTGCTGATCAAGACAACGCGAACACCCTGAAGCCTGGCCGAGCGGAGCAGATCCTGCCCGTCCGGACGGTTGCGCCAGTAGCCGGCGGCACTCGCAAGGCGACGCAGATTACCGGCGTCCCAATCGAACCTGGAAAGACGAACCAGCTCTGCAAGGTCGAGCTCATCGGGCGGGCGCCTGATCGCCTCGCTGTCGCCGCTCGTCGGCTCAGGGAGCCATCTCATGATCCGGCTGGTCACGGTCATCGAGCGTTCCGGCTGGAATCAAGAGTAGCTAGCGATGAGCCGCGAAATATCGGAGACGGAATGGATGTTCTCGATGTCCGCCGCGTCGAACTGACAATCGAATTCGCGCTCGACCGCTGCAACGATACGGATCGTGGCCAGACTGTCCCATCCCTCAACGTCGTCCGGAGTCGAGCTCTGCGAGATCCTGAGCGCGGGATCGTCGAGCTCAGCCCGAAAGATCGCCTCGAGGCGGGTAAGAAAGTCATCGTTTCCAGGCACGGAACCATCCATATTTTTGCTTGCCGCTTGTATCGAAGGGTGGGCCCGGCTTCAAGCCCCGAGCGCAACGCCTTGAAATTTCTCAGTTTGTGGCGTACATCGTGATCCCGCGCCTGCCGAGTTCGACACCAGTCTCAATCGCGTCCCGGGCGCTGATAGACCAGAGCCACAGATTGGAAAGGCGGAACTCGGTGTACTTGTTTCGGGGATAGAAGGGGGTAATTCGCTTGGTATCGAACGCGCCGTGGCGAACTAGAAAGGCGTGCTCTCCTTCGCTGCCATCCGATTTCCGCCACCGGTAGCTGACCCTGTCGCGGAACACGTTCGTCAATTTTCCCTCCTGCCGCAGGATGCTTTCGACGGCATGGAGTGGCGTGAGATTCGACAGGAAGCGTCCCACGCCCATTCCGACACAAAGCGCATCGACCTCCATAAGTCGCTGGAACGGCGAGTCTTTATCCCACGCCGTTTCGGTACGGTGGTGATCGCGGGTCAAGAAATCGGCCTCGGGGCCAAGCGCGACGACCGAGGCAGATAGATGAACGCTTCGCTTGATTCCCGGAGAACGTCTGAAGATTTCACAGATCAGCCCGGTCGAAACTGGCTCTCGATCCATCAACAACAAGCGATCTGGGTCGATCGTCAAGGGGATCGCCGGCATCACCAGAGTGCCTTGCGGCCCAATCAAGTCCAGCATCAGTTCGATCACGTCGGAAGGCTTGCCTTGGAAGTTGTAAAACTCGTTCCAGGAGGACTGTACCCAGACAGTTCGCCCCTTCGCGACCCCCAGCTTCAACAAGGCCAGCTTCAACGACTCAGTCGAGATGGCGCGCCTGAAGAATAGCCGCTCGACCGACAAGCGTTTCAGCCGAAAGTACGAGCGAAGGTCACGCTTTCCCACCAATCGACGCAGCAAGTCGACTGCGACTGCTCTTGACGGCTCCAACGGCATCCTGAAATTTCTCCGTCGCGCTAGGCCGAGAGCCTGGACATCGCCCACCGCATGTTCACGTAGGGCCAGATGCGGCCGACGGAATCCCAGTTCCATTCCCGGTTTGCACTAAGGTGGCCGATCGCTCGCTTGAGGCGATGCTCGTCCACGAGCTCGGCAAAGGCGGGGACCGGCCGTTCAAACAAATCGGCAATCCAGCCCGCCAATGGCCCGTTCAACCAATCGGGCATGGGCGAATTAAATCCAACTTTTCTCCGATTGATCCGAATCTGATCAGGCATTTTCCCAGCCATCGCTCGGCGGGCGATCCATTTGGTGTATCCGTCGGATGTCTTCTCGGAGTCCGGAAGCGCCATGGTAAACGTGACGAGGCGCCAATCCATGAAGGGCATGCGGACTTCGACGCCGTGAGCCATCGACGTACGGTCGAAGTTGCGCAGGATAGTCGGAAGAACCGAACCATGGAACATGTGGTAGAGGCGGCGGTTTAGTGCACCCCATTCGCACGGCAAAGGATCGTCCTCACCCACAAGCGCCAAATGCTCAGCGGAGCCGCTCCAGGGATGCCGTAGGAATGAATGACCGCGCATGATCATCATGGCCGTCCGTCCGTAACTCGTCGCCCGATTTGCCCATTTCGCGCGCGAGGAAACATTGCTGATTGCGTTTCGCATCCAGAACGCCAATGCCCCGCCTTCCTGCCGATAACCGCCCATCAGTTCGTCGGCACCATGTCCGTCGAGCGATACGAGTACCCTGTTTCGCCGAAGTTCGCGATAGATAAGCCATCCCGCGGTCGGCAGCCCAAGGTATATGTCATCAAGATCGTCGAGAATGGTGTCAATTTTTTCAAGCGCGAAACGTGAGTCGATTTCAAGGATGTGGGGTGCTACACCGGCATACTTTGCGGCAAGCTCCGCCTCCGGACGCTCGTCGTGCGGCGATCCAGGGAAGCTCGCCACGAACGCATGGCGCCAGTCCTTGCTGTCGCGAGCCCCCCCGCCCGCCCGCTCGTGAGCCGCCATAGCACAGACAATCGCCGAGGAGTCGAAGCCGCCGGAAAGGCAGGTGCCGATTGGAACGTCGCTTCGCATCCGGAGTGCCACTGCATCTTGGAACAGCGCGCCGAACTGTTCGACGCGCTCTGCGCTCGATTTCGGCAAGCGGGGGAGATGATCTACGGTGCGCCACCAGCGACGCAACTGCACACGCCCTTGCCGCAGCCGCAGCAGGTATCCCGCTTGCAGGCGCCGCACCTCCTTGCACAAGGTCCGCTCGCTGCCTTCGACGCCGAATGGATTGACCATCAGCTGGGCAGCAACAACTTCGTCGAGGGATGTGGGCATCAGTCCGCTTCGCATCAAAGCGCGTTGCTCAGATGCAAAGATAAAGCAGTGTTGCGTCGCCGCATATAGCAGCGGCTTGACGCCGAAACGGTCGCGGGCGAGCAAAAGCTCTCGCGTGTGGTTGTCATAGATAGCCAGCGCCCACATGCCATTGAACCGATGCAGCATATCCTCGCCCCAGGCGCTCCAGGCGGCGAGGATCACCTCGGTATCCGAATCGCTGCGAAACACCGCGCCTGCGCTCTCCAGTTCATGGCGCAGCTCGAGAAAGTTGTAGATCTCACCGTTGAAAACGATCGTATACCGTCCATCACCGGACAGCATCGGCTGCGAGCCGCGATCGCTGACATCGATGATCGCCAGCCGCCGATGCCCCAATCCAACCGTGCGATCGGCGCTAAACCACATACCTGCGCCGTCGGGCCCACGATGCGCAAGCAAGTCTGTTAGCTTGCCAAGCTCGTCTGCCGCGACCGGCTTGCCTTCAAAGTTGACAATCCCAACTATACCGCACATCCGTCTAGGGAACCTCTATGTGGAAGCAGAAATCCGCGGTGCCGAGCACCTCCGCTCTCTTTCACAGCGCTCAGCATCTATTTGTCACCGTAACCCTGCAAGGGCCTTGAGCGCAATGAGCCGCAAGTCCTCGCGGCAACTTGCCCGATAAGGTCCGAATTGGGACGTCGATGCCACGGTCACGAAGATTACGGCCGCGGAGATACAATACAAGCCGCCGACGATGGGCCAGCTTGCTTCGGTCCCAAGCCCGCACAAAGCGGTAAGTTGCCCGAGCACGACAGCCGTTCCGATACCGATCAGTATCGGCAGTACCACGAGATGAGCGAAGCGCGACCAGATCGAAATCTTCTTGAAGGTGGACTTGAGCAAGAAAGCGGTCGTTACGTTTTGAGCCGCGACGCCAACGCAAGCGCTCCAGCCCGCCGCAGACCATCCGAAATACGGAAGCGCGAGAGCGCTAGTCGCCAAAGTGAAGGACGCTGTCACCAACGAAATCAGCGCCGTCGACTTCGATCGGCCCTGCGCCAGCAGAAAGAACGAGAACACATTCACGCTGCAGCCGAGCATGCCGCCGATTGCCAGCACAACCAGCACGTGACGAGCGCCGACGGCGAGCTCGGGGCCCGCCCACATCGTCAGGAGAGGACCGGCCGCCGGGACGATCGCACCGAGCGCGCTTGCGGCCAGCAGGTTCAAAATCCACGACGAACGAAATACCAGCTCCGCCTTCCGCTCGTCGGTCTCATTCTGCAGAGCGCTGAAGAACGGAAACAAAATCTCGCCGACCTTGAGAATGCCGATGTAGACGGCCTCCTCGAGCCGCTGAGCGATCGCATAAAAGCCAACGAACTGCGGCGCAAACACCATTCCAAGCAGGTAACGGTCGGCCTGCGCCGCGATCAACGCGCCGCCCTGAGCTGCGACTTGCCATGAGCCCATACGAAAAATTCGGCGGATGTGCCCGCGGTGAAGCGCCGGCCACGCCATCCAGTACCTTGAGCACCTGATGGTAAGCACAAGGGCTGCAGCGAGACTCGCTATCAGTCCCGCGGCCTGACATGCCATGAAGGTCGAGGCGACGGGCCGGCCCGGAAGGAGGACCAGCAGAGACAATGTCGTCACCACCGTGCCGAGCGTGCTGGCTGCGGAAATCAGCGCATAATACTGGCGGGCGATCAGGAGAGCCAGAAGGACGGACATCAAGCATTGGCAAAGCCAACCGCTCGCGCCGAAGGCAAACGCAAGGCCAAGATCCTCACCGGAATTGCCGGGCAGATTGAAAGCCAATCGGGCCAGCGTCGGACCGATGAGGGCGAGCGCAAGCGATAGCAAGAGGCCCACCACGACAGCCAGGAGCATTGCCGACGCAAACAGTCGGCGCGTGTCCGCCACGTGCTCAAGCGCGAGCCCGTGAGCCAGCTCCCGCGAGGCCGACAACGACAAAACGCTGCTGAAGATCGAAGCCGGCGCCATACACGCGATGACCAGGGACGCCACACCGAAAGCGGGCACACCGAGGCGGTGCACAGCAAAGGGCAGGATCATCAGGTTCAACGCCGCGCTGACGACGAACGCGGCAACGTTCCAGATCGAGTTTCCGACCAGCCGTTTCGCGCTGCTGCCTTGCTTCATCCCCCCAAGCCAGCCGCTCCATCACTGGAATGACCGGATCCCTTCAATGACTTCGCGCTGCTGAGCGGGAGTTATTTCGGCGAACATCGGCAATGACAGGATCCGGCTCTGGTCCCTAAATGCATTGGGAAACTCTTCCGGTCGATGATCAAAGCGGCTGTAAGCAGGAAGAAACGGCAGCGCGGTTGGATAGTTGATGGCCGTCTGTATTCCGCTTGCGGCGAGGTGAGCTGCGAGCTCGTTACGTTGCGGATGCTTGATCGTGTACAGATGATAGACGTGATCCCGGCCCGTAGCCACTTGGGGGATTTGAATTGCATCGATTTGGTTGAGGCCGCTGTCGTAGCGCTTTGCAGCTTCCTGACGCGCTTTGGTCCAACTAGCAAGATGCGGCAGCTTGGCGGATAGGATCGCCGCCTGCAGACCATCAAGGCGGCTATTGATCCCTTCGATCTGATGTTGGTGTTTAGCCAAACCTCCGTGGCGCGCAAGCATCGAAATGCGCTCGGCGATTTCCGGATCCTTTGTGACCACCGCGCCGGCATCGCCCATCGCTCCCAGATTCTTTCCGGGATAGAACGAATAGGTCGCAGCAACACCGAAAGTGCCGACCGGCTGGCCGTCAAACCGAGCGAGGTGAGCCTGCGCGCAGTCCTCGACGACCCAAAGCCGGTGCCTCTCCGCGATCGCCATGATCGCCGCCATGTCAGCAGGCTGGCCGTAGAGATGAACCGGAATGATGCCGACAGTCCGCGGCGTAATGGCGGCTTCCACCGCAGCCGGATCAATCGTGAAAGTTACGCCGTCGGTGTCACAGAACTTCACTGTTGCACCGGCATGCGTGATCATCGCAGCCGTGGAGATCCACGAATGCGCCGTGGTGATCACCTCGTCGCCGGGCCGCACTTTGAGCGCGGTCATCGCGAGGTAAAGCGCGTCCGTACCGTTGGCACAGGAGACACAGTGCCTTGCTGACACCGCGCTGGCAAAGTCGCGCTCGAAATGATCGACATAGGCTCCGCGAATAAACGCGCTATCGCGGATGACGTTCGCTATAGCATTGTCGATCGCTCCCTTGATGGTCTGATATTGCAGCCGAAGATCCGCGTAGGGTACCGCCATGCCTCACCTCTGAACCGAACCAAGTCGCCGCGCCGGATTGCCGACGTAAATTCCAGCCTCGGCGATGTCCTTGGTCACCACTGCCCCTGCCCCGATCACCACGCCGTCGGCGATCGCGACCGGCAGAACGGTGGCGTTCGATCCGATCGATACGCCATTGCCGATCCGGGTCTTTCGCCACAGATCCTTGTTGCCGCGTGCCGGACCGCCCGTCGCGAAGGTATCATTTATGAACACGACGCCGTGTCCGATGAAGCAATCATCGCCGATGGTGACGAGTTCACAAATAAAGCAGTGCGACTGCACGCGTGTGCGCGCACCTATGACGACGTCTTTCTGGATTTCCGTGAAAGGACCAATGAAGCAATTGTCACCGATACGGCAGCCATAGAGATTGCACGGCTCGACGACCTTGACGCCCTCCCCGAAAATGACGTCGTCGCGTATTCCGGCGCGGTGGAGCTCCGGCCGATTCACGAGATCAGACCGAGCCGACTGTACCGCGGCGTGAAGCGCAGCGCGACTTCCTGTCCGGTTTCGATCGATTCATACAGCGCCGAGATCAGCTCCAGACTCTTGCGCCCCTGGAGGCCGTCGACCAGCGCCGCGCCGCGATCAACAAGGCATTCAACGACGTGCTCGTAGTAGGCTTGATGGCCAAATCCGTAGACATTCGGTGGATTGACCGAGAACTTCTCGACAACCTCTTTGTCTGAGGGCAATTCATGCACGAAGCGCCAGTGGCGGATCTTGTTCATTGCAAAGCCGCCAACCTCGACGGCCCCCTTTTCACCGAGGATGGAGAGCGAGCCTTCGAGGTCAGCTGGTCGCACCGCGGTGGTCGCCTCAATGATCCCGAGTGCGCCATTGCGAAACTTCAACGTCGCGGCCGCGGTGTCTTCAGTTTCGATCTTGACTAACGCCGTCGTACTCCGTGCATGGACGCTGACGACGTCGCCGAAGAACCACTCCAGCATATCGATGTGGTGACTCGCTTGGTTGGTGAGCACCCCGCCGTCATAGGCCCACGTGCCGCGCCAAGGGTCCTGATCATAATAGGTCTGATCGCGGCACCAACGCACCCGGACAGTGCCAAGCACAAGCCGCCCGAACCGGCCCGCATCCAAAGCCTCCCGCGCCTTGACGATCGGCACGTTGAACCGATTCTGCTTCACAACGAAAAGCTTTACGCCCGCCTCGTCACACGCGCGGATCATGTCATCCGCGTCCTGAAGGCGCAACGCCATAGGTTTCTCAACTATAACGTGCTTTCCGGCCGTCGCACAAGCGATTGCATGGGGAGGATGTAGCCCGCTGGGGGTCAAGACGGCAACTGCATCGATATCTTTACGCGCCAGAAAGTCATCAATGTCGTAGTGGGCCCCAACATTAAATTTGGATGCAAGAGCATCGGCGCGCGCCCGGATGGGATCGCAAACGGCGACTAGGCGCGCGCCCTTGATGTGATTGCCGCCCAGCAAGTCAGAGTGGCGCTTGGCAATCCGACCGCATCCGAGCAGGCCAAATCTAATCATTAAAACTTCCTGTTCACCACGACAAGGCACAACCCGCGCGAGGGCGGCGCCTATATTTCCCAAAACGCTTGGTAAATCAAGAAGTTTGCGAAGCAGCGAGCACGACGTCGCCCGTCGACGAAGGGCAAAACACCGCCTGGTCGCTCGAATATAGCGTCATTGCAGCGCGTGGGCGCTTTCAGGACATCGAGCCTGTCGGGAGAGATCGGAACTGATGCCAAACCCTGAAGCCTCCCGTCTCGACAACGTCGCCACTCCATAACCAAGCGCCACGAAGAGGAAGCCGGAACTGGCAAGCGTGCCGTACACCATCGAGAGCAAAACCGCGAACGAAAGTACGCACAATGCGAAAAGCGCATTCCGACTTTGCCTGGCGGCCAAGGATAGGGGGACCCAAACGACAATAATGAAGCTGACCAGGACAAGGCCGGCGGGAATCCCCAGCTCAAGCGCCGTTTGGAGAATGGTGTTGTGGACTTGCGACTTAACGCATGATCGTTCCGCAAAGCGACCAAGCCCAATGCCGGCAGCGCCGGCCTCCGGTAGCGCAGCTAGAGCCTCTCTATAGACCTGCAGGCGAATATCGAGTGAGTTGTTGGGGTTGACAAGCGCACAGCCGTCCGCCGGGCTCTGTGCAGTTGCCAACGATCCGAGGCTTTGTGCAGTTGCCAACGACCCGAGGCTTTCACCAGCATACTTTGTGTAGACAGCCGTAGCGTCTGGTCGGCACAAGGCGCCGACCAGAACTGACGACATAACAAGACCAACAATCACGCCGAATCGGCGTCGCTCGGAAGGCCCGATCATCGCGGCGAGGACAAGCGAGCCAACAATTGCGATGAAAACGAACCGAACTTGAGCCGCCGCAAATGTTGCAATCGGAACAACGCAGAGGGGTGCGATCCGTTCGATCCTGATGGCCGAGCAAGCAAACGCAAACAGCAGCAAGGCGAGCAAGAGCGCAAACTGAGTGAGCGCATGATCGTACTGACCAAAGATCAACGGTCGTCCATGGAGCCTCGAAGCCTCGGTGTTGAACGCGAGAAGTGTCAGAACGGTGCCCGCTCCGACCATGGCGATGAGGATCAACAAGAAGCTTCGTTTTTGCATCACTCCCGAGAGCCCGCGAGAGGCCGGGTAGGCCGCGAGAGCAAGCGCAAGCAGTGCAGCTTCAGAAGCGGCGGGCGAGTGTAGGATTGCGGAGATCCCTAAAAGCCCACAAAGACAAAGCCAAAGAAAATCGGCGAAGAGAAGTGAGCGCCAGCGCCCAAACAGCGCAAGGAACCCCGTTAAAATAACCAGATAAGCACCCGTGAAAAGAGACCCGGTGCCAAGCCAGCCGTGGGCAAACACCGCGACGACGTTGGCCGACAATAAAAGAGCCAGAGATATCGCGTTAGCTACGTCCTTCATCCTTCCTTGCCCCCTCAGCGCCATGCAAGATCTAAGCTTCAGTTGAGCTACCATATTGCGTGGTGTTGATAGGCTAGGATCTCTGCCAGAGTTTTGGCTTCCGCACTCTCCTCTAACGATAAGGCAACCGCGGATTGAGTCAACGCTGGAGCGAGTCCACTACCACCAGTTGGCCCCATTTTCCCGTCTCCATTAAGATCCTGGTGAAATGCGGTCTCGAGATTCTCGAGTGCGATGCTGTTGCCGGACACGATTTGGGTCAGGTTTGTCAGATAGTTCCCATTCGCATCCGTACTCCACACCGTGTAGTTGTCGGCGCCTGCGGTCTTCCAAGCGAAATCGAAACCACTTGCAGTCTGCTCCGCGCCTATCGGAATCCAAGGCGCGAACTGACCACTAACCACGGCAGCTCCGTTGTATTTTAGAATTGGGCCCGAGCTGCCGAACTCATAGTTGCTCCCAATCTGAAGCAAACTGGTCGAGCCAAACGATTCGATCGTCGTGGTGGGTACGCCGATCGTTCCGTCCCCGTTCAAGTCCTGATGGAATGTGATCTCCAAATTCTCGAGCGCGCTGCTGCTCCCAGAGACGATCTGAGTCAGGTTAGCGGTATAGTTGCCGTTCGCGTCGGTGCTCCACACCGTATAATTATCTGTACCGGGCATCTTCCAAGCGAAATCGAAACCACTTGCCGTCTGCTCCGCGCCTAT
>Ga0209233_1000833_pt1 | contig 13645 bp, 13 predicted proteins | sample AraplaCL_Cvi_mCL_FD_184269 | JGI IMG/M metagenome (GOLD analysis project Ga0209233, IMG submission 184269) | Arabidopsis root microbial communities from the University of North Carolina, USA - plate scrape CL_Cvi_mCL (SPAdes) (version 2) | ecosystem: Host-associated > Plants > Roots > Endosphere...
CCCCATTGGTCGAACGAGTTGATGTTCCACACCGTCCCCTGAACGAACACCTTGTGCTCGTAGAGCGCGACGATCTTGCCCAGGGTTTCCGGATCGAGCTGGCGGTAGAGGATGGTGTTGGACGGGCGATTGCCCTCGAACACCTTGTGCGGCGCCAGCGCTTTGATCGCCGCCTTGTCGAGCCCGGTGCCCTTCAGCTCGGCCAGCACCTCGTCTTCGGTCTTCCCCAGCATCAATGCCTCGGACTGGGCGAGAACGTTGGCGACCAGCTTGCTGTGATGCGGCGGCAAGCTCTCGTGCGGCACCGCGGCGACGAGGAAATCGCAGGGGATCACGTCGGTGCCCTGGTGGATCAACTGATAGAAGGCATGCTGGCCATTGGTGCCCGGCTCACCCCAGAGGATGGGACCGGTCCGGTAGTCGACCGCCTTGCCGTTGAGCTGGACGTGCTTGCCGTTGCTCTCCATGTCGAGCTGCTGGAGATAGGCCGAAAGCCGCGACAGCCGCTGGTCGTAAGGCAGTACGGCCTGGGTCGAAAAGCCCCAGGCGTTGCGATACCAGACGCCGATCAGGCCCATGATCACCGGCAGGTTCTGTTCGAGCGGGGTGGCGCGGAAATGCTCGTCCATCTCTGCCGCCCCACGCAGGAACGCGGCAAAATTGTCGAAGCCGACGGCGATCGCGACCGGCAGGCCGATCGCCGACCAAACCGAATAGCGCCCGCCGACCCAGTCCCAGAAGCCGAAGATGCGATCCTGCCGGATGCCGAACTTGTCGGTGGCGGCAAGGTTGGTCGAGACGGCGGCAAAGTGGTCGGTCACAGCCGCTTCGCCGAGCGCCGCCGCGACCCACGCCCGCGCCGTGTGGGCGTTCGTCATCGTCTCGTCGGTGGTGAACGTCTTGCTGGCGACGATGAAGAGCGTCTTCTTCGGGTCGAGCCCGGCAAGCGTATCGTGCATATGCGCGCCGTCGACGTTCGACACGTAGTGCGCCCGCAGGTCGCTTCGTCCGTAGGGGGCGAGCGCCAGCGTCACCATCGCCGGCCCCAGGTCTGAACCGCCGATGCCGATATTGACCACGTCGCTAAAGGCCTCGCCGGTGTTGCCGCGGATGCTTCCGTCGCGGACCTGCTCGGAGAAGCTTTTCATGCGCCCGAGCACCTCGCGCACGTCCGGCATCACGTCCTTGCCGTCGACCAGCACCGGCCGGTCGCCCTGGTAGCGCAGCGCCATGTGCAGTACGGCGCGGTCCTCGGTCGAATTGATGTGTTCGCCGGCCCACATGCGGTCGCGGCGCCCCTCGAGGTCGACCTCGCGCGCCAGCTCGAACAGGGCCGCCATCGCCTTGGCGTCGATGCGGTTCTTGGAATAGTCGAGAAGCATGTCGCCGAAACGGACCGAGAAGCCGGCGAAGCGCTCCGGATCCTCGGCAAAAAGCTGCCGCATCGGCCGCTCTTCGAGCCGCTCCCGGTGCTTCATCAATGAGTTGAGCAGGGATTTCCGCTTCGACGCCATGCCTTGTTCCCTTTCAGGTATTGGTTGTTCAGGCGCTGGCGGGGGGCAGGTCGCCCCTGGCCCAGCCGTCCCGGACTTGTGCCGCGTAATCTTCGAATGAGGCCGTCTCGATCGCCCGCCGGGCTCCGGCCACAAGTTCCTGATAGTAGGCCAGATTGACCTGGCTGAGAATCATGGCGCCCAGCATCTCTTCGGTCCGCACCAAATGATGCAGGTAGGCGCGCGAAAAGCGGCGGCAATTGGAATTAGGCGAGGCCTCGTCCAGCGGCCGGGGGTCATCCCTATGCCGGGCGTTCTTCAGGTTGATGACGCCGAAGCGCGTATAGGCATGGCCATGCCGGCCGGCGCGCGTGGGGTGGACGCAATCGAACATGTCGATGCCCCGGCCGATGCCGCCGAGGATGTCGTCGGGCTTGCCCACGCCCATCAGATAACGTGGCCGATCGACGGGCAATTGCGGGGTGAGCTCGGACAGAACGCGGAACATCGTCTCCTGCGGCTCGCCGACCGCCAGCCCACCAACCGAATAGCCGGAAAAGCCGATCGAGGTCAGGCCCGCCGCCGAACGCGCGCGCAGTTCGGCGTCGTCGCCGCCCTGCACGATGCCGAAAAGCGCGCGGTGCGGCTGCTGACCAAACGCGGTTTTGGAACGATCGGCCCAGCGCAGCGACAACTGCATCGCCCGTTCCATCTCCGGCCGTTCCGCCGGCAGCGCAATGCACTCGTCGAGCTGCATGATGATGTCGCTGTCGAGGAGGGTCTGGATTTCGATCGACCGTTCGGGCGTGAGTTCGTGTGCCGAGCCGTCGATATGGGAGCGGAAGGTCACCCCCTTTTCGGTAAGCTTGCGCAACTGCGCCAGCGACATCACCTGGAAGCCGCCTGAATCGGTGAGGATAGGCCGCTGCCAGTCCATGAAGGTGTGGAGCCCGCCCAGTGCCGCCACCCGCTCGGCCCCCGGCCGGAGCATCAGGTGGTAGGTGTTACCGAGGAGAATATCTGCGCCCGTATCGCGCACCTGCTCGGGATACATCGCCTTGACGGTGCCGACCGTGCCCACCGGCATGAAGGCCGGTGTTTCGACATCGCCGCGCGAGGTATGGACGGTGCCGCGTCGCGCCATTCCGTCAGCCGCGCGGAGGGTAAAGGAAAAATCGATCATGGGCCGGATGTAGCGGGCAAGCGGGGCGGGGGCAATATGGGGGCGGGTCCGCCGCCTGTCCTCTCCCAGTCACGGGGGGAGACGACGTGAAGTGTGGTAGAATGGGGGAGCAATAAGCTCAACACCCGCCCGCGTGGTTACCATGAGGGCTACGATACAGCGGTCCCGCCAACTCGGACCTCATGGTTAGCCTGCTGAACCATGGCCACACACGAAGAGCTTCACCCTCGCTCGATCGCCTAGCACTGTCTCCAGGCGGCGGACAATCCAGCCCGGGCCGCGACTAGCCCGCCCGGAACAGCAAACTCGCATCCCCGTAGGAATAGAACCGGTACTCATGCTCGATGGCGTGCCGATACGCCGCCCGCATCGTCTCGAGACCGGAGAATGCGCTGACCAGCATGAACAGCGTCGAACGCGGCAGGTGGAAGTTGGTCAGCAGCACATCCACTACGCGAAACTGAAAGCCTGGGGTGATGAAGATCTCCGTCTCGCCCAGGAACGGCGCGAGTTTTCCGGTCGCCTGTGCGGCGCTTTCGAGCAGCCGGAGGCTGGTGGTGCCAACGGCCACCACCCTGCCTCCCGCGGCCCTCGCGGCAAGGATGCGCTCGGCAACGGCCTGGGACACGTCACCCCATTCGGCGTGCATCTTGTGGTCAGCGGTGTCGTCGGCCTTGACCGGGAGGAAGGTCCCGGCCCCCACATGCAGCGTCACGCGCTCGACCGTCACGCCCATCAGCGCCAGATCCTGCAGCAGCTTTTCGGTAAAGTGGAGCCCTGCGGTCGGCGCCGCCACGGCACCTTCGACGGTGGCGTAGACGGTCTGGTAGTCCTCGGCGTCCCGCGCCTCGAGGTCGCGCTTGCTGCCGATGTAGGGGGGCAGCGGCATTGCGCCATTGGCCTTGATCGCTTCGTCGAGTTCGGCACCCGACAAGTCGAAGGCGAGTGTTACGTCACCCCGCTCGCCGCGCTCGGCGACGGTCGCGAGGAGGTGCCGGTCGTCGTGGCCGAGTTCCAGCCGGTCGCCGACCGCCAGCAGCTTGGCCGGGCGGGCAAAGGCCTGCCAGTGGCTGGGGTCGCGCCGCAGATGAAGGTTGAATGATACCTTGCGCACGCTTTCGCCGCGCCGGCGCACCCCCGTCAGCTCCGCCGGGATGACGCGCGTGTCATTGATGACCAGCACGTCGCCGGCCCGCAGCAGCCCGGTAAGGTCGCGAACGTGGCGATCGGTCAGCCGGCCGTCCGCTCCCACCACCAGCAAGCGTGCCGCGTCGCGCGGTTCGACCGGATGCAGGGCGATCCGGTCTTCGGACAGTTCGAAATCGAATTCGTCGACGCGCATTGGCTAGACGGGGCTCTGGCTGTTCTGGAGGACCACGCGGAACCCTTCCGGATCTTCGAATGTCTTCCCGTTGCGATCCCAATAGGGATTGCCAGCCGCGACGGGCAAAAACCCTGCCGCAACCAATCGATCGACGGCAGCCTTCCAGACCGAGGCATCAGGCAGATAGAAGGCGAGCAATTGATCCGCCGACGACGAGCGCGGCGCCGTCTGGCCGCGTTCGATGGTGAACTCGAGGTGATAAGGCCAGCCGCGACGCCCCAACAAAATGCCGTCGAACCCGTCGTGGTCCTCGAAGCGCTCCAACTCCTCCAGACCCAGCCCGGCGCAGTAGAAACGCCGGATCGGGCCGAAATCATTGGTGCCCCGCGCCACCCGTATCACGGGCGGCGCGATTGCATCGGCCACCTACGCCGCCGCTTCGTCGGCGGCGACGCGGACGGTCAGCATCTTGTCGGGATCGCGCACCGGCTCGCCGCGCTTGATCTTGTCGACGTTTTCCATGCCTTCGATGACCTTGCCCCAGACGGTGTACTGGCGGTCGAGGAAGCGCGCGTCGTCGAAAACGATGAAGAACTGCGAGTTGGCGCTGTCAGGGTTCTGCGACCGCGCCATCGAGGTGACGCCGCGGGTGTGCGGCTCGGCGTTGAATTCCTGCTTGAGGTTCGGGTACTTCGAGGAACCCGTGCCGGTGCCCGTGGGATCGCCGGTCTGCGCCATGAAGCCGTCGATGACGCGGTGGAACACGATGCCGTCGTAGAAGTGCTCGCGGGCGAGCTTCTTGATGTGGGCGACATGGTTGGGCGCCAGGTCCGGCCGCATCTGGACGACGACGGTGCCCTTGGTGGTTTCAATGATCAGGGTGTTTTCGGGATCGGCGTATTCTGCCATCTGGGAGATCCTTGTCGTTGGCCGCGCTGAGTGAACGCGGCGGGAAGTGCCCGCGAGCGGGGCAAAGTCTAGGCGCTAGCGATAGACGATCTTGGCGGAGATGATCTTGTCGGGATCGGTGACGGTGCCGTTGTTGGCCTCGTCGCCCTTCTTTATGTTGTCGACGAACTGCATGCCCGACACCACTTTGCCGAACACGGTATACTGCCCATTGAGGAAGCTGCCGTCGGCGAACATGATGAAGAACTGCGAGTTGGCGCTATCGGGATCCTCGGCGCGGGCCATGCCGAGCGTGCCGCGGACGAAAGGCTCCTGGCTGAATTCGGCCTTGAGGTCGGGAAGCGTCGAGCCACCCGAACCGTCACCCTTCGGATCACCGGTCTGGGCCATGAATCCCGGGATGACGCGATGGAAGGTCAGTCCGTCGTAGAACCCCTGGTTGGTAAGTTCGACGATGCGCTCGACATGCTTGGGGGCGAGGTTGGGTTCGAGCAGGATGTCGACCAGACCGTCCTTGAGCTTGAGGTAGAGGTGCGGCGTGCCGGTCGGCACGGCCGCCGCGGCCGGCAGGGACACGGCAACGGCCACCACGAGGGCCAGTGCGGCGGCGAAACGGGCGAAGAGCTTCATTTCTGTTTCAATGCCTTGAAGACGATATTGGGGACGAAGGCGGAGATATCGCCGCCGAGATCGGCGATTTGCCGCACCAATGAGGCGGAGATGTGCCGGACATGCGGGCTCGCCGGCAGAAATACGGTCTGGATGTCGGGCGCCATCTGGGCGTTCATGCCCACCATCTGCATCTCGTAATTGTAGTCGGTGGTATCGCGCAGGCCCCTGATGACGAGCTTGGCGCCGGCTTCACGCGCCGCGTTGACCATCAAACCGTTGAATTCGGTGATGGTGAATTCGGTATCGGTGCGCTTGCCGATCGGGTCCATGCAGCGCTGCAGCAGTTGCAGCCGCTCTTCATGCGCGAACAGCGGCGTCTTGGTGTGGTGGGTGCCGATGGCTATCACCAGATGATCGACCAGCCGGCAGGCCCGCTCGATGACGTCGAGGTGGCCATTGGTCACCGGATCGAACGAACCAGGGTAGAACCCGACGAGCCTGGTCATGAGCCTTCCCCCGTCGCGCCCGACGATCCGCACTCTCGACCATCGGAGCCGCCGCCAAAGTTGCGGGGTTTTGTCACGACTGGTGCAGCGTGGCAAGCCAGACTGCCGCGCCGAGCAGCACCATGCCCGCCGCGCGGTTGACGATTTCTACCCGTCCGCCGGTGATCGCACCCCGCGCAAAAGCGACTATGGTGATGTAGATGCCGTCGGTCGCGGCCGCCGCGAGCATGTAGGTCAGCCCGAGGACCAGCACCTGCGGCCAGGCCGCCCGGTGCGGATCGACGAACTGCGGCAAGAAGGCACCGAAGAAGATCAGCGCCTTGGGGTTGCTCCAGACCACGAGGAATCCCGAAAGCGTCTGCCGCCAAGGGCTGAGCGGCGGCGCCCCGCCCTCGACCGAGAGGCTGTGCCGCCTGGTGAGGTAGCCCCAGGCCAGCCAGACCAGATAGGCGGCGCCGGCATATTTGACGATATCGAACAGCGCCGAGACGATGCCGCTGATCGCCTGCAGCGCCACCGCCACGATCAGCACCATGGTGAAGCGGGCCAGCTGCGCGCCGGCCTCTTGCCATAGGCCGGCGGCCAGGCCACGGCCCAGCGCCGCGCTGATCAGTGCCGACACCGAAATGCCGGGCACCGCACTGATGGCCAGCGAAGCGAAGATGTAGGGGACAAGGACGGCTAGGGACGGCATTTCCGGCGGGACTGGCGGGCGGGACGCCCGTCCCTATCAGGCACGCTTCAGCAGCGAAAGCCAAACCCCACCGCAGATCAGCACGACACCCGAAATGCGGCTCACCAGCCGCACCCGCACCGCACTCAGCAGATGGCGCATGCGGCCAGCGAGGATTGCGTAGAGGCTGTCGGTGGTCGAAGCGATCGCCATGAAGATCAGGCCCAGCACGATGATCTGCGGAAAGGCAGGATGGCTGCGATCGACGAATTGCGGCAGCAGCGCCCCGAGGAAGATCAGGGCCTTGGGGTTGCTCCAGATGACGAAGAAGCCGCGCAGCGCGTCCTGCCAGGGCGTGCGGGGCACCCCGGCGCTGCCTTCGCCGAGCTTGCCGTCGGAGCGCAGCATGTTGATGCCGATCCAGATCAGGTAGGCGGCGCCGGCGAGTTTAATCCAGTCGAACGCCCAGCCCATGAACGCCACCACCGCCTCGAGGCCGAAAGCGACGACGATCACCATACTGAGCATGCCGATCTGGGTGCCGACAATATTCATCAGTCCGGCGCGGGTGCCGCGCGCCAGCGACGAGGCAATGATCACCGTCACCGTCGGCCCCGGCACGATGGCCAGCAGCAGGCAGGCGGCAGCATAGGTGAGCAGCGTGGGAGCGGTGAACATGGCGTGGCCCTCTGCCATAAGTGAGCCATGCAGACGGGCGGTTGGCAAGCCAGTTGCAGCGCTTCACAAGCCGCCGCTATTCCGGCGAACGACGGATCACAGCAAACCGCTACGCAGGACCTCCTCCCTCGCCCGTTTACGGGAGAGAGTGGCGCGAAGCGCCGGGTGAGGGGCTACATCCGCGGTTGCCGCAGCCATCGCCCCCTCCCCTCAGGGAGAAGGCCTTACCACCGCCGCGGCAGAGCGTCCTTTACTCCGCCTCCGGCTCCTCGCCTTCAGGCTCGACGATGCGTTCGACAGACACCACTTTCTCGCCTTCGGCGGTGTCGAAGATGGTCACCCCCTGCGACGACCGGCTGACGATGCGGATGCGGTTATCGTTGCCGGCATCGACCGGCACGCGGATCACCTGGCCGCCATTGGTGACGAGCATGATCTGGTCCGTGTCGTCGACCGGGAAGGACGCGACCAGCGGCCCGTTCCGCTTGCTGACCGACATGGCGACGATGCCTTTGCCGCCACGCCCCGTGATACGATATTCGTGGCTCGAGGTGCGCTTGCCGTAGCCGTTCTCGGAAATCGTCAGGATGAACTGCTCGGCCGCGCTCATGGCGGCATAGCGCTCCTGCGTGAGTTCACCCGCCGCGGCGTCCTCGAGGTCGTCCGCCACCGGCTCGTCGCTCTCGCCCTCGCCACGCACGGCCCGGCTCATCTTGAGGTAGGCGACACGCTCCGCCGACTCCGCCTCGAAGTGGTGGATGACGGCCATGGAGATCACCCGGTCGCCCTCGGCGAGCTGAATGCCGCGCACCCCGGTCGAGTCGCGGCCCTTGAAGACGCGGACCTCGTCGACGCGGAAGCGAATCGCCTGACCGAGCGACGTGGTGAGCAGCACGTCGTCATCGGCCGAACAGGTCGCGACATCGACGATGCCGTCTCCCTCGTCGAGCTTCATGGCAATCTTGCCGTTGCGGTTGATCTCGACGAAATCAGCCAGCGAATTGCGCCGCACCGTGCCGCGAGTGGTCGAGAACATGATGTCGAGCTTCTGCCAGTCGGCCTCGTTCTCGGGCAACGGCATGATCGAGGTGATGCGCTCGCCCGTGCTGAGCGGCAGGATGTTGATGAGCGCGCGGCCCCTGCCCTGCGGCTCGGCAATCGGCAGGCGCCAGACCTTGAGCTTGTAGACCTGGCCGAGGGAGGAAAAGAACAACACCGGCGTATGGGTGTTGGCGACGAACAGCCGCGATACGAAGTCCTCGTCGCGCGTCGACATCCCAGACCGGCCCTTGCCGCCGCGCCGCTGCGCCCGGTAGGCCGAAAGCGGCACGCGCTTGATGTAGCCGCCATGCGTGACGGTCACCACCATGTCCTCGCGCGCGATCAGGTCTTCGTCCTCGAAGTCGCCGGCGGCCTCGTCGATCGTGGTAAGGCGCGGCGTCGAGAACTCGTTCTTGATCGCCGTCAGTTCGTCGCGAATGATCGTGATCACCCGCTCGCGCGAGCGCAGGATGTCGAGATAGTCCTCGATCTCCTTGCCGAGGCCATTCAGTTCCTCGCCGATCTCGTCGCGGCCCAGCGCGGTGAGGCGGGAGAGCGTCAACGCAAGTATGGCGCGCGCCTGCTCGTCGGAAAGCTTGAACGTGCCATCCTCGTTGATCCGGTGCCGCGGATCATCGATGAGGGCGATGAGCGGGGCAACCTCCATCGCCGGCCAGTCGCGCTCCATCAGCCGCTCACGCGCAGTGCCCGGATCAGGCGCCGTCCGGATCAACTGGATCACCGCATCGATGTTGGCAACGGCGACGACGAGGCCGACCAAGACGTGGGCCCGGTCGCGGGCCTTGTTCAGCAAGAAGCGGGCGCGTCGCGTCACCACGTCCTCGCGGAAGACGATGAAGGCGGCCAGTATGTCGCGCAGCGACATGAGGCGCGGCCGGCCGCCGTCGAGCGCGACGAAATTGCAGCCGAACGAACTCTGCAGCGGCGTGAAGCGATAGAGCTGGTTGAGGACGACGTCGGGCACCGCGTCGCGCTTCAGTTCGATGACGACGCGAATGCCGTGCCGGTCCGATTCGTCGCGGATGTCCGAGATGCCCTCGATGCGCTTGTCGCGCACCAGTTCGGCCATCTTCTCGATCATCTGCGCCTTGTTCACCTGATAGGGAATTTCGGTGACGATCAGCGCCTCGCGCTCGCGCCGCAATTCCTCGGTGTGGACGCGGCCCCGGATCAGAATGGCGCCCCGCCCGCTTTCATAGGCCTGGCGGATGCCCGACCGGCCCAGGATGATGCCGGCCGTCGGAAAATCCGGGCCGGGCATCACCTGCATCAGTTCCTCGGTGGTGATCGCCGGGCGCTCGATCATGGCGAGCGTGGCGTCGATCACCTCGCCCAGATTGTGGCTCGGTATATTGGTCGCCATGCCGACGGCGATACCGCCACCGCCATTGACCAGCAGGTTGGGAAACCGCGCCGGTAGGACCGTCGGCTCCTTGAGCGAGCCATCATAGTTCTCGCGGAAGTCGACCGTGTCCTTGTCGAGGTCGTCGAGCAGCGCATTGGTGATCTTTTCCATGCGCACTTCGGTGTAGCGCATGGCCGCCGGCATATCGCCGTCGATTGAGCCGAAATTCCCCTGCCCGTCGACGAGCGTAACCCGGAGCGAAAACTCCTGCGCCATACGCACCAATGCGAAGTAGACCGCGTCGTTGCTGTGCGGGTGATAGTGACCGATCACGTCGCCGACGACGGTCGCCGCCTTGCGATAGGGCCGGTTCCACGCCAGGTTCTGTTCGCCCATCGAAAACATGATGCGCCGGTGCACCGGCTTCATGCCGTCGCGCACGTCGGGAAGCGCGCGGCTCACGATGACGCTCATGGCATAATCGAGGTACGACTTGCGCATCTCGTCGGCGATGGACACCGGCATGACGTCGAAAGGTTCGGCACTCGCCGGCAGGTCGTCTGGCGTGTCTGTCACGGAATCGTTTCTATTCTGGGTAAGCTTGCGATCTTATAGGCGATTCCGCCTGCTGAAGCGAATTGCGGCGGAAGCCGCGGCAGCGTGCTGTGGAAATGCGCCGGTTATGCGGTCTGGCCGCCATCATAGGCGGCACGCGCTGCGAAAATGGCGCTGTCGTGCTGGTTGGCCCACACCACCATGTGGCCAAACGGCTCGAGCAGCGAAACGCCCATCTCCGTCAGCCGGTATTCGACCGAAGGCGGCACTGTCGGGAACACCGTACGGCCGATCAGCCCGTCCCGCTGCAGGTCGCGCAGCGTCTGCGTCAGCATCTTCTGCGAGATGTCGGGGATGCGCCGGCGCAGTTCGCTGAAGCGGAGCGGCCGTTCCGACAACGTCAGCACCACCAGCATCGTCCATTTCTCGCCCAACCGGTCGAGAATGCGGCGCACCGGACAATCCCCAAAGGAATCACGGCCCTCGACCAGTTCGGCGGCGACGCGCCAGCCTGCCACGGCGTCGAGCATCTGCTGGGGGCTGGTGTGCTGCATGGGTTTCTCCGAGGTGACCTGGAGGCATGAGGGTGCCGTCTTCACAAGACATACCGGGGTCGTTATCTCCCTTCAATCTCTTTTGGCACCTTGGTATCGAAAAGAGAGCTTTAATCGATCAGCCAGTTGCCGCGTGTTGCGCGGCATCCGCAAGGAGAAACCCATCATGACCAGCTTTGCCAATTCCACCATCGGTGTCACCGGCGCCAGCGGCCATCTCGGCCGGCGAGCCGTCGAACTGCTGCTCGAGCAGGGCGCGCGCCACGTCGTGGCCCTGACCCGCGATCCGGCCAAGCTCGCCGACCTCGCCAAGCGCGGCGTCGACGTACGGGCGGCCTCCTTCGACCAGCCCGACGCCCTGCCGGCCGCCTTCAAGGGCGTCGAGCGGCTGCTGATCGTGTCGACCGACTCGCTGGCCGAGCCCGGGCATCGCACCACCCAGCACAGGCACGCAATCGACGCCGCAAAGGCCGCAGGCGTCGCGCACCTCATCTATACGAGTGTCACCAGCCCCTACCCCGATCCGACCAACCAGATTGCGGATTCGCACTTCTGGACCGAAATCCACCTCGCGACCTCCGGGCTCGGCTGGACCAGCCTGCGCAACAACCAGTACGCCGATTACCTGATCCCGGGCGCCCAGCATGCCATCGCCAGCGGCACGCTCTATCACGCCGCGGGGAACGGGCCGCGCGCCTACGTGACGCGTGAAGATTGCGCCGCAGCCGCGGCCGGCGCCCTGCTCGGCGCCGAGGGGCAGCAAATCTACGACATCGGAGGTCCGGCGGCGCTGACCGGCGACGATCTCGCCGCAATTTTCGGCCGGCTTTCGGGCAAGCCCGTCAAGGCCGTGTCCATTCCCGGCGAGGCACTGGCCAAGGGACTGGTCGACGGCGGCGTGCCCGCCCCCCTGGCCGCCGTGCTGGCCCGGTTCGATACCGACACGGCCAAGGGGTATCTCGGCATCGTCGCCGGCGGCGTCGAGGCACTTGCCGGCCGCGCGCCGCAGTCGGTCGAGAGCTTCCTCGCCGCCAACCGGACCGCCCTCGCCGCCTGATCCCGACGCCCGTTCGGACCGATCCTGCCTGGCGCGTGATCGGTCCGCAACGCCGTGCCGGCGAATGCAGGTCCCCGTCCTCTTCCGCTGGACGCAGCGGCCGTCAGACCGTAGAAGTTGCGCGGTCCTGACGGGTTTCGACTCAGCGGCGGGGCGCTTTGCGGCGAGAGGGTGCGCTCGCCTGCAGGGAGGAGACAGGCTGGGCGGCACGGCCGACGGGCGAGCAAATTCTGCACGTCTTGGATTCGACAACCGCACTGACTATATTGCGCCGCGGAAACCGCCGGGGGGCAAGTATTCATCGATTGGAGATCAAGAAATGAACCAACTTGGACCCCTTGCGCGCAATATCGCGGTGACGGGGCTCTTGGCGGCAGTCGCGGGGATGACGGCGCCGGTATTTGCGGGACCGGCAGAAACAAGCCTGCTGAAGTCGTACGAGGGAAACTGGAAGGGCTCGGGTCCGCTGGTCGGCACCGAGACCGAGACCGTCACCTGCCGCATGGCGCTGACGCCCGGCAATGACGACAAGGTCAACTATGCCGGCCGCTGTGCCATGGCAGGCGCCAACCTCGCCATCAATGGCACCCTCGCCTACATTGAGGAGAGCCATCGCTACGAAGGCGCCATGACCTCCAACGTCAACTTCTCCGGCGTCGCCGTCGGGCAGAAGAGCAATGGCGGCATCACCTTCAACCTGCAGTCGGTGGGCACCGACCAGGGCGCTACGATCCAGATCAACGCCGGCATCACGCTGCTGCCGGGAAGCATCACCGTCGACTTCAAGGCAACCGACGTCGCGACCGGCAAGGTGGTCTACGCCAAGGTGCCGTTCGCCCGCACCTGATCCAGCACTCGGGCGCCGGCCTCACCGGCGCCCCTTGCGGCTCATTGCATCACCTCTGCAGAGCGCCAGGCTTGGGCTTGTTGTAGACGAGTTCCGGATCGCCCGCGTCGAGCCCTTCGATGAAGCCGCTCATGGCAAAGCCTTCGGCGGCCAGCAGGCGCTGCATCGGGGTGTTTGAGAGGTTTGTCGAAATCCAAACCTTCGGGCTCGTGCACGTCGCCGCGAGGTGACGCACCAGGGCGTGGGCAATGCCGCGTCGGCGCAGCGCCGGACGGACCATCACCAAGTCGATGAAACCTGAATGGAAGAAGTGGTAGTGCATCACGCCGAACCCGGCGATGCCGCCACCCGTCTCGGCGACCACACATTCACCGTGTGCAATCCAGTCGCCGATATAGACCGCCGGGTCCGGATCGAGCCACTCGGCCGCGTGAGCCGGCTGGTCGGCCGCGAACCGCACTTCGCGATCGATGACCAGCAGTTCGGCGAGATCGCCGCCACCGGCCGGGCGCAGCTGAAAACCGTCGCTATCGGCCATGCTGCTCTCCCAGCCGCGACTGCAATTACGCGACGGAGCGCGTCAATAACGACCGTCCGGCTCAGAACGGAATGTCGTCGTCCATGCCACCAGACTGGAAGGCGGGCGCCGACGCCGGTCGCCGTCCTTCAGATGCACGAGGCTCGGCAGACCGGGGACTGGAAAACCCGCCGCTCGGCGCCCCCTCACCCTCGCCGCGCCCGTCGAGCATGGTGAGCTGCGAGCCGAAGCCCTGCAGCACGACTTCGGTCGAATACTGGTCGACCCCGTCCTTCTCCCATTTGCGGGTCTGCAGCGCGCCTTCGATGT
>Ga0209233_1000834_pt1 | contig 13644 bp, 11 predicted proteins | sample AraplaCL_Cvi_mCL_FD_184269 | JGI IMG/M metagenome (GOLD analysis project Ga0209233, IMG submission 184269) | Arabidopsis root microbial communities from the University of North Carolina, USA - plate scrape CL_Cvi_mCL (SPAdes) (version 2) | ecosystem: Host-associated > Plants > Roots > Endosphere...
CGCGGACCCGACGCGCACGATGCGCGTCGGGCGCAATGCGCTGGGGCGTGTTTCTTTGCCTACTTTCTTTGCACGAGCAAAGAAAGTAGGCCGCTCGCCTGAAAGGCGAGTGGAAGCTCTGCTCTTAAGAGCAAAACAAGCAAGAACTGGATTCCCGCCTTCGCGGGAATGACGAGTGGAAGCGCGCAGGGTAAACAGATGTAACGGTTTGCAAAATTCGTGGCACCCACGTGACAGCGCGCCCCAGCGCGGTATAGTGATGCGCCATGAGCGACGCAAAAATCCTGCTTGCCGACGACGACGAAGAACTGAGCCAACTGCTCAGCGATTTCCTCGTGCGCGAAGGCTTCGCCGTCGACGTTGCCGAAGACGGCAACCAGGCGCTGCAGCGCCTGGCCGGCGACGACTACGATGCGATGATCCTCGATGTGATGCTGCCGCAGAAGTCCGGCATCGACGTGCTGCGTGAGCTGCGCCGCACCTCGCAGCTGCCGGTGCTGATGCTGACTGCACTCGGCGAGGACATCGACCGTATTCTCGGACTCGAACTCGGTGCCGACGATTACGTACCCAAGCCGTGCAACCCGCGCGAAATCGCCGCACGACTGCGCGCCATCCTGCGTCGGACGCGCGGCGACAACGATGCGATGCATCTGGGCGACATCACGCTCGGTCCGGTCAAACTTGCGATGGCGGCGCGCACAGTCAACGTGCGCGGCGAGTCGGTGACGCTGACCGGCACTGAGTTCAACATTCTCGCTCTGCTTATGCGCGAGGCGGGTCACGTGGTCGGCAAGGATGCGATCGCGCAAAGCGTGCTCGGCCGCACGCTGCGCCCGTTCGACCGCAGCATCGACGTGCATATCTCCAAGCTGCGCCGCAAGCTCGGCCCAGCCGCGGACGGCGATTCGCTGATCCACACGATTCAGCGCGGCGGTTATCTGTTCCGTATCGTCGAGGAATAATTTATGGCGCATGATCGGGCATCCTGCCGCGACATGCGCGCGAACGGACGCGGCACAGCCGCGCCACGTTTGCCGAATCGCGAAAAGCCGATTCGGCCGCACATCCCTGTGCGGAAAGCCTGATCATGCGCCGCCTGTTCTGGCGCATCTTCGCTTTATTCTGGACGGCTACGCTCGTCTTGATTCTCGCCATCGCGTGGAGCACCACGTACACGTTCGAAAACGAGAAGATTCCCGGGCTCGGCATCACCCGCATGGAGTCCGTGCTCAACGAGCAATTGCGCGGCGCGAGCCGCGCGCTGCACTCGGGCGGCATCGAGGCCTTGCGCGAAGTGCAGCGCGGTTCGAAAGAACGCGGCATCACGCTGTACGTGCTCGACGCCGACAATAAGGACATCCTCGGCAACGATGTCCCTGAGGGGATCGCCGCGGAAATCGCCAGCGCGGTTGCCGACGAACAAGGACTACACTCTGGCCGCAACCGGATCCGCACGATCGTCCTCGCCGGCGATGTCCGCTACACGGCGGTTGCCGCCTACCTGAACCATCCGATGCTGCGCATGCTGTACCGGCGTCCGACGTACTTCTGGGACCAGGTCGTCATCGCCAGTGTGATCAGCGCCCTGTTCGCCCTGATCCTCGCCGCCTACATCGCCGCACCGCTTTCGCGCATCCGTGCGGGCGCTCGCCGCGTGGCCGGCGGCGATCTGGATGCGCGTGTCGGCCCGCTACGTTTCGGACGCAGCGCGGAGATGCTCGCCCTCGCCAGCGAATTCGACGGCATGGCCGCACGCCTGAAGGAACTCGTCGAAGGCCAGCGCCGCCTGATCCGCGACGTATCGCACGAAATGCGCTCGCCGCTCGCGCGCCAACGCGTCGCGCTCGAACTTGCACGCAGCCAGGTTCCCGCAGGCGACGCGCGGCTGCAGCTCGACCGCATCGAACGCGAGTCCGAACGCTTAGAAGAAATGATCGCCCAGGCAATCCAGCTCACGCGCATGGAAACGACGCGGCCGGCAAAAATCGAACCGGTGGCGCTCGACGCGCTGGTTTCCGACATCGTCGCCGATGCGTCCTTCGAAGCGCAGGTGCGGCACTGTTTGCTGAGCATCGAACAGCAGGCGCCCTTGACGGTGAACGCCGAAGCGGACCTGCTCGGCAGCGCGATCGAGAACGTCGTCCGCAATGCGGTCAACTACACCCGCGCCGACTCGACCATACGCATTCGACTCGACCGCAACGACCGCGAGGCCAGGTTACGTGTCGCCGATGCCGGCCCGGGCGTGCCCGAAGCGGACCTCGTGCGCATTTTCGAGCCCTACTTCCGCACAGACGACGCGCGCGCCCGCAAAAGCGGCGGCTCCGGGCTGGGTCTGGCGATCGCCAAACGTGCCGTGGAGCGCCAGGGCGGGCGCATCCGTGCGAGCAATGTCGCCGGCGGCGGGCTGGAAATCGAAATTGTCCTGCCGCTGGCCTAAAGCCCGTTAATACTATCTCGATCGGCCCTAATTGTCGCCCAATCGGCGGCGGGCGCGAAAACTGTGATTTCCGATTGACTCCCGCACCCGATTTGGCGCTATGCTGAATCGTACGATGTTTGGATGTATGAATTTCCTGCCGTGAAACCCGCGTTACAACTTCGCCTGCATCAGCAGCTTTCGCTGACGCCACAGCTACAGCAGGCCATCAAGCTGCTGCAGATGTCGAGTGTCGAGCTGGAAACCGAGCTGCGTCAGGTGGTCGAATCCAATCCCCTGCTCGAACTCAGCGAAGCCTCGGTCGACGAAGACGCCGAAGCGGCGAACGAATACGAATTCGACGGCGAATCCGCTGCGCCCGAATCCGAGGCGGCGGAGACGATCGACGAACGCGGCGAACGCTCCGAGGCCTCCACCGCCGACGAGACGCGCGAAGCCGACGACTTCGAACTCGCCGGCGATTTCGAAGACGACGGCAGCGACTACGGCACGCCGAAACCGATCGACGACGACGGCCTCGAGAAGCAGGATCCCGAGCCGGAGGATTTGCGCGACCACCTCCTCTGGCAGCTCAACCTCACCTCCTTGTCGCCGCGCGATCGCGCGATCGGCACGACGATCATCGAGGCCATCGACGAAGACGGCTATCTTCACGAAGACGCGGAATCGCTGCGCTCGTCGTTGACCGGCCTGCCGGCGATCAACGGCCATGCGGTCTCGGAAGCCGAAGTCGACGCGATGCGCCACCGCATCCAGCATTTCGATCCGATCGGCGTCGCCAGCCGTCATCTCGGCGAGTGCCTGCGCGTGCAGCTCGACGCCTTCGAACCGAGCACCCCCGGCCTGAAGGCGGCACACGAGATTGTGGCCCAGCATCTGGAAACGCTCGCGCGCAACGACCGTGCACGTCTCAGCAAGCTGCTGCACGCTGATGCCGCGACGGTCGATGCGGCGATCGCGCTGATCCGCTCGCTCGATCCGAAGCCCGGCCGTCAGTACAGCGCGACGGTGCCCGAGTTCGTCGCGCCGGACGCTTATGCACGGCGCCAGAACGGACGCTGGGTCGTCGCTTTGAGCCCGCATTGTCAGCCGCGTTTGTCGATCAACCGCCACTATTCCGGCTTGATCGCCCGTGCGCAGCGCGACGATGCGCAATACCTGCGCGGCCAACTGCAAGAGGCGCGCTGGCTGATCAAGAGCCTTGCGACGCGTGCCGATACCATGCTCAAGGTTGCTAACGCGATCGTGCGTGCGCAAACCGCGTTCCTCGATTTCGGTCCCGAAGCAATGCGCCCGCTCGTGCTGCGCGACATCGCCGACGAAATCGGCATGCACGAGTCCACCGTCTCGCGCATGACCACGCGCAAATATCTGCACACGCCGCGCGGCACGTTCGAGTTCAAGTTCTTCTTCTCCTCCGGCGTCGGCACAGTCGACGGCGGCGCGGCGTCGTCTACCGCGATCCAGGCAATGATCAAGAAACTCATCGACGAAGAGACGCCGCGCAAGCCCTTGTCCGATCAAGCACTTGCCTCCGAACTCCAGCGCCGCGGCATCGAGGTCGCGCGGCGCACGGTGGCCAAATACCGCGAGGGTATGAATATTCCATCTTCGAATGAGCGCAGCCGGTTGTGCCTGGCTGCCTCTGCGCTATGATTTAAATCACATCCCATCCACTCTAAGGAGGTAGGCGCGGAACCAACGACAAATGCATCGGTCTGAATTTATGTCCGTCATTGTCGGGCGGACTTCACAAGTTCCAACATTGAGAGGATTTCGTCATGCAGATCACCGTCAGTGGCCATCAAATCATCGTCACCCCCGCCCTGCGCGATTACGCCGAATCGAAACTTGGACGCATCGTCCGCCACTTCGAGCAACTGCACGACGCCAATGTCGTCCTCTCCATCGAGAAACTCTTCCAGAAAGCCGAAGCCACTGTGCGCTGCGCCTCCAAGACTATCCACGCCGACGCGGTCGGCGCCGACCTCTATGCCGCGATCGATTGCCTCGCCGACAAGCTCGACCGGCAAGTGAAGAAGCACAAGGAAAAACTCAAGAACCATCACCGCGACGTCGTTCGCGAGGCTCGCTACGCGGGCTGAGGTTTCTTTCGCGTATTGCGCGGATATGTGTCGCTCTCCCCGGCAAGTTGTCGGGGAGAGTTCTCAGGTGAGCTCTAGCTCACTCTGTGCGTTGTTTTGCTCTTTTTGCTCGTCATTCCGGCGGAAGCCGGAATGACGAGCAAAGATGGTCAGCGGGCCGAATGCGCCTCCACCCACTGCGCGAGCCCCTTCTCGCCGACGTGCTCGCGCAACGCGCCACACGTCCCAACACCTTCGAGCGACTGTGCGAGGGTGCGCTCACCGCCGATCACTTCCTTGATGCGCGGCGCGAACCATTCGCGCATTTCCTCGCTGGCGCTCCTGTCGCAGCGGCCCGTGCTCGCCAAGCCGATGGGTACGGCCTGATAGGAATCCGGCAGGCGCGCGCGGAGCGTGTCGAAGTGGGGTTTGAGCCAGGTCCAAAACCCGGCGCGGTTTTCTTCCTCGTCGACATGGCTGCTGTAGAGATAAGGCATCTCGCCGACGGCCACTGCCTGTGTCAGGCCGTAGTTGCGCACGTCTTCGCCAAGCTTCGCGTCGTGCGTCGAGCCGAGCGCGGCGAGCAGTTCGTAGCGCTGTTTGGTCTGGCGATTCGTCTTGAGTTCTTCCTGCACAGCTTTGTACGCAGCCTCGCCGGAATCCTGCACGGCGACCTTGAGTGCGATGCCGCGGATATCTGGATCGAGCTTGCCGAGATCGGCCTTGCCGCCCGCGTCGAGGCCCAACGCCGACCGCCCTTCGCTATTGAGCTGCGCGCGCAATGCCTTGTCGCGCACGGTCAGCGCGAGCAAGTCGACGATGCCGACGCGCAGGCGCGTGGTCGCGTCGGTGTCGTTGGGCCGCTTGTGCAGGCCGATATCTTTCAGCCGCGCGGCGTACAGTTTCGTCGCGTAGGCGTCGAGTGCCGGACGCGTCGCCTCGGTGGCCAGGTGCTCGCGAATCCACTCGAACGAACCAAACAGGGCCGTGGCAATCTGCGGAACATCGGAGGACGCCAGCGCGGGCATCGCGTCGAGCACGACATCAGGGCCGATCGTGCCCTGATGGAACGCGCTGGAGATCGCATCGGCGTAGACCAGCCGTTCCGCCGGCGCGAGTGTCGTGACCTGGTCCTTGAGCGCGGTGAAATCGTTCTTGTCGAGCGCGAAGCGGTAGTAGCCCGACGCTTCCGCATTCGGCATCACCCACTGCGCGCAGCCACCGTCGAGTGCGAACTCGCGGCTCGGCTGATCGAGCAGGAAGCACTGCTTTTCGGATTTGCCGTCGCGGCCGAAGCGTGCACAGACCGGAATCTGCCATTGCGGATTGCCCTCGCTGAGCACGCCGTACGGCAGATAGCGCGACTGGCGCAGCGCGATCGCACCTTTACTGTCCTTGCACTTCAACTCGGCGTGCACGAGCGGCAGACCGGGCTGGTCGAGGAAGCTGCGCATCGCGCGCGCGAGCGTCTCGCCCTTGCCGCTGACGCGCGCGATCGTCGCTATCAGATCGTTGGAGTTGCCGCTGCCGAACGTGTGCTTGGCGAGGTAGTCGCGCATCGCGTCGCGATAGACGTCTTCGCCGATCCACTCCTCGAACATGCGCAGCACCGCCGCGCCCTTCTGATAAGTGATGCCGTCGAACGCATTCTCGATGTCGTCCTGCGATTGGATCGGCTGACGGACCTTGCGCGCCGAAAGTTTGCTGTCGGCATTCATCGCATACAGCGTGCCTTCGAGGCGCGAAAGGTCGCCGAGATATTCCGGCTTCAGTGCCACGGTCGCCTTGCCCTGCGCCCAGGTGGCGTACGCCTCGTTGAGCCAAATGTCGTCCCACCACGGCACGGTGACGAGATCGCCGAACCACTGATGCGCGACCTCGTGTGCGTTGACGTTGAAGCTGGAACGGTAGCTCGACGCCGGCGACTTGCTATCGATGCGCAGCAGCGCGTCGCGGTAGACGATGAAGCCCGCATTCTCCATCGCGCCGGCGGAGAAGTCCGGCGCGCCGACGAGGTCGAGCTTGTCGAACGGATACGGCTGATGGGTGTATTCCTCGTAATACTTCACCGTTTGCGGTGTCTGTTCGAGGATCCATTTGAGCTGCGGCCCGGTGCCGCGCGGCCCGACGCCGCGCAGCGGAATCGGGTTCTTGCGCACCGAGTTGGCGGGAATCGTCGGCCCGTCGACCACGTCCCACGGCCCGACCGCGAGTGCGACGAGATAGGTCGGCAGCGGCTTGGTCTGCGCAAAGGTCAGCGTCTTCCATTGCTTGTCGTCGGATTCCTTCGCGGCCGTCTGCAGCGTGTTTGCCAACGCGGCTTCGTCCGCAGGCACCGTCAGGGTGATGTCGAACGGCGTCTTGAAGCGCGGTTCGTCGAACGATGGGAACGCGTAGCGCGCGCTGATCGCTTCCATCTGCGAGGTCACGTAGGCGTCGTCGCCGACTTTGACCTTATAGATGCCCTGCAGCTTGGCGTTGAATGGCGCCGAGTAGTCGAAGGCGATTTCGATGTTCTGCGCGGGCAGCTTGGCGCCGAAATCGACTTCGGCCACGCCCGACGGATCGCGCACCACCAGCTTCGCCTCGCGCGTCTTGCCCGAAGCATCGGTCAGCGTGACTTTGGCGACGTCGAGTTCGCGCGCGTGCAGCCACAAATGATCGGCCGGCTTGGCCAGCTTGACCTGGATGCGTACATGGCCGTTGAAACGGTCAGCTTTCGGATCGATCTTGAGGTCGAGCGCGTAAGACAGCGGCTTCGCATCGTCGGGCAACTTGCCGGTGGGCACGGCGTCGGCCGCGGCGGCGGTCTGCGACAGCAGCACGGCCGTCAATCCCACGGCGAATAATCCGGAAGTCACACGCATGTTGAAACCTCATGTAGGCGGGGGCCGGAGCTAAGCACGGCCCGCGTGGTTCCGGCAACCCCCACAAGTCACCCGCCCCAATACAGTGACCAATTCAATAGATAAAAACTATTGATATATAATAATAAATCAATTTTACAAATATGCGGCACCGCACTAAAGTACGCGTCATCCCTTTACCACCCACCCAAAAGGAAGCAAGCAATGTCCTTGATCAACACCCAGGTCAAACCCTTCAAGGCGACCGCCTACCACAACGGCAAATTCGTCGACGTCAGCGACGCCACGCTGAAAGGCAAGTGGTCGGTCGTCGTGTTCTACCCGGCCGATTTCACCTTCGTCTGCCCGACCGAGCTGGAAGACCTGGCCAACAACTACGCCGAATTCCAGAAGCTCGGCGTCGAAATCTACGGCGTATCGACCGACACCCACTTCGCCCACAAGGCGTGGCACGACACCTCGGACGCGATCAAGAAGGTGCAGTACCCGCTCGTCGGCGATCCGACCGCGACGCTGTCGCGCAACTTCGAAGTGTTGATCGAAGAAGAAGGCCTCGCCCTGCGCGGCACCTTCGTGATCAATCCGGAAGGCCAGATCAAGCTGTACGAAGTCCACGACAACGGCATCGGCCGCGACGCGACCGAGCTGCTGCGCAAGGTCAAGGCCGCGCAGTACGTCGCTTCGCACCCGGGCGAAGTCTGCCCGGCGAAGTGGAACGAAGGCGCGAAGACACTGAAGCCGTCGCTGGATCTGGTCGGCAAGATCTAATCGCAACCTCGTCACTCGTTGTATCTCCGGGCGCGGCGACGCGCCCGGATTCCCTGAAGAACCCTTCTTTGACGTCATTCCGGCGAAGGCCGGAATCCATTTTGATCTTGGCCTCGAAACCGAAAGACACTGGATTCCGGCTTTCGCCGGAATGACGAGCAAAAACGCCCGCTCGCATCAATTTCCACGGAGTCACCGCCATGTTGGACAATGACCTCAAATCCCAATTGCAAAGTCATTTCGCCAAGCTCACACGCCCGGTCGAAATCGTCGCCGCGCTCGACTCGGGCGAGAAGTCGCAGGAACTGCGCGCGCTGCTGACCGACATCGCCGGCCTGTCGCCGCAGTTCCGTCTGATCGAACGCAGTGAGCCGGGCATCCGCACGCCCTCGTTCGCGTTGACGACGCCCGGTCAGGACATCCATATGCGCTTCTCCGGCATTCCGATGGGCCATGAATTCACCTCGCTGATCCTGGCCCTGCTCCAGGTCGGCGGCCATGCGCTGAAGCTTGCGCCGGAGACGATCGAACAGATCCGCGCGCTCGACGGCGAATACAAATTCGAAACCTTTGTCTCGCTGACCTGCCAGAACTGCCCCGACGTCGTTCAAGCATTGAACCTGATGGCCACGATCAATCCGCGAATCGGCGTGGAGATGATCGAGGGCGGCACGTTCGAGCAGGAAGTGACCGAAAGACAGATTCTTTCTGTGCCGGCGATCTTCCTCAATGGCGAGGAATTCGGCCAGGGCCGCATGGGCGTGGAAGAAATCCTCGCCAAACTCGACACGGGTGCGGACGCACGTGACGCGGCCAAGCTCGATGCGCGCCCACCCTACGACGTGCTCGTCGTCGGCGGCGGCCCGGCGGGCGCGGCGGCGGCGATTTACGCCGCGCGCAAGGGCATCCGCACCGGCGTCGTCGCCGAGCGCTTCGGCGGCCAGGTGCTCGACACGATGGAGATCGCCAACTACATCTCCGTCACCCACACCGAAGGGCCGCAATTTGCCACGGCGCTCGAAGAGCACGTCAAGGACTACCAGGTCGACATCATGAACCGGCAGCGCGCGGACCGACTCGTCGCCGACGGCGATCTCGTCCAGGTCGAGCTCGCCAATGGCGCGAAGCTGAAGTCGAAGACCATCATCCTCGCCACCGGCGCGCGTTGGCGCAATATGAACGTGCCCGGCGAAACCGAATACCGCACCAAGGGCGTGACCTACTGCCCGCATTGCGATGGCCCGCTGTTCAAGGGCAAGCGCGTGGCGGTGATCGGCGGCGGCAATTCGGGCGTGGAAGCGGCGATCGACCTTGCCGGCGTCGTCGCCCACGTCACTGTGCTCGAGTTCGACGGCAAACTGCGCGCCGACGAAGTGCTGCAGCGCAAGTTGCGCAGCCTGCCGAACGTCGATGTGATCGTGCAGGCGCAGACGACCGAAGTGCTTGGCGACGGATCGAAAGTCACGGGATTGAAGTACACCGACCGGGCCTCGGGTGAATCGAAAGAACTCGAACTTTCCGGCGTGTTCGTGCAGATCGGCTTGCTGCCGAATACTGATTGGCTCAAAGGTACGCTCGCCCTGTCGCCGCGCGGTGAGATCGAAGTCGACGCGCACGGCCGTACCTCGATGCCCGGCGTGTTCGCCGCGGGCGACGCGACGACGACGCCGTTCAAGCAGATCGTCATTGCCGCGGGCGACGGTGCGAAGGCGGCGCTGTCGGCGTTCGATTATCTGATCCGCAGCCCGATCACGCAGATGGATACTGCTCAGACGAAAGAACGCGACGCTCTGGCGGCGTGACACCCTCTTTTGCTCGTCATTCCCGCCTCCGCGGGAATGACGAGCGTGAGCGTATGCTGTGGCTGATCGACATCACGCGATCGATAGCCTATAACTATTCCTGCCGCAGTCCTTTCGAGCCACCGCCATGAACCTGCGCGACCTCAGCTATCTCGTCTCGCTCGCCGAACACAAGCATTTCGGTCGCGCCGCCGCGGCGAGTTTCGTCAGTCAGCCGACACTGTCGACGCAGATCAAGAAACTCGAAGACGAACTCGGCGTCGCCCTCGTTGAGCGCACGCCGCGCAAGGTGCTGCTGACCGAAGCCGGCAAGGAAATCGTCGCGCGTGCGCGCGATGTGCTGACCGAAATCGACCAGATCAGAGCGATCGCACGGCGCACGATCGATCCCGAATCCGGCACGCTGCGCCTTGGCATTTTCCCGACGCTCGGCCCGTATCTGCTGCCGCACGTCATACCGCAGGCGCGCACGCGCTTCCCGCGGCTCGAAATGTTGCTCGTCGAGGAAAAAACCGAAACATTGCTGAAGCAGTTGCGCGAAGGCCGCCTCGATGCCGTAATTCTCGCGCTGCCGATCCATGACGATCAGCTGCACGCCGAATTTCTGTTCGAAGAACCCTTTCTGCTCGCCGTGCCCGAGAATCACGAACTCGCCAAGCGCAAAACGCTGAAGCTCGACGATCTCTCCGACCAGAGTCTGCTCCTGCTCGAGGACGGACACTGCCTGCGCGACCAGGCGCTCGAAGTCTGCGAGTTGTCGGGCGCGAGCGAAAAGGCCGGCTTCCGCGCGACGAGCCTGGAGACGCTGCGCCAAATGGTGGCGGCGAATGTCGGTGTCACCCTGCTGCCGACGCTTGCGGTGAAGCCGCCGGTCGCGCGCTCGGAGAACATCCATCTCGTGCAATTCCGCGGCGACGCACCGAGCCGGCGCATCGCGATGTTCTGGCGCAAGAGTTCGGCGCTGACACCGTTCCTGAAGAAGTTCGCCGCCGTGTTCCGCGATCTGCCGCGCGCGCTGCTCGATCCGCACACGCTGTCCCAGGTCGTTCTGCCGCCCACGCCTCCGGCACGCAACACGGCCACAGCGCGGCCGCGACGCTAGGGTCTGTCACCAATTAGCATGCACAGCGCCAGGTAAAGCTGCGACGGTCTTGTCGCAGCACGCGGCGATAGCGCGATATAGCTTCAAGCGAGCCCTCGCTCGGCACGCAGGCTTCTTCGGTACTTGACATGCAGGTATTTACCTGCATAATATCCTCTCACGCACAAACGCAAACGGATGGACGCTGACAAGATTTTCAAGGCGCTGGGCGACCCGACGCGCAGAAAGCTGCTCGACCTGCTGTACGAGAGGAACGGGCAGACCCTGGGCGAGCTCTGCGAGCACCTGGACATGGCGCGGCAATCAGCCACCCAGCACATCGGGATTCTCGAGGCGGCCAATCTGGTGAGCACGGTGTGGCGCGGCCGGGAGAAGCGGCATTTCATCAACCCGGTGCCGCTGCAGGAGGTCTACGAGCGATGGGTGCGGAAATTCGAACGCCAGCGGCTCAGTCTGCTGCACGACCTGAAGAAGGAACTCGAAGGAGAGGAATCATGAGCAAAGAGAAAACCAGCTTCATATACGTGACCTACATCCGCTCGACGCCGGAGAAAGTGTTCGAGGCCATCACGAAGCCGGAGATCGCGCGGCGCTACTGGGGCCACGAGAACATCTCCGACTGGAAGCCCGGCTCGACCTGGGAACACGTGCGCGCCAACGAGCAGCGCACGGTCAATATTGTCGGCAAGGTGGTCGAGGTCACGCCGCCGACGCGCCTGGTCATCACCTGGGCAAACCCTTCGCAAGCCGACGATCCTGCCAGCTACAGCCGCGTGAGCTTCGACATCGAGGCCTACGAGGACATGGTGCGACTGACCGTCACCCATGACGAGCTCGAAGCCGGCAGCGGCATGGCCACAGGCGTCCAAAAAGGCTGGCCGATCGTTCTTTCCAGCCTGAAGTCCCTGCTCGAGACGGGACAGGGCATCGATGTTTTCGCCAAACCGAAGACGACCTGAATCAGGAGCAGTTCATGACTCAGCCTTACACCGGCGGATGCGCGTGCGGCGCGATCCGTTATGCGACTCAGCACACGCCCGTCTTCCAGAATCATTGCCAGTGCCGCGATTGCCAGCGGCGAAGCGGCACCGGGCACGGCTCCTACCTGACCTTTCCCGCGCGTGCCGAGATGACGATCACCGGCAAGGCGACGCAATGGGAGGTTGCCGGCGATAGCGGCAACGTGAAGGTCCACGCCTTCTGTCCGACCTGTGGAACGCCGGTCTTCTTGACCTTCGTCGCGATGCCGGATTTGATCGCCGTCGCCGCGAGCAGCCTGGACGAGCCGGGCCGCTTCGCGCCGCAGGCGCTTACCTACAGCATCCGCGGGTTGGCGTGGGATGCCATCGATCCTGCATTACCGGCTTTCGAGCGGATGCCCTCTGCCAGCGCGCCCGCGGATGACCGGCTCTAGGAGTCTGCCGGTGCTTTTCCGGTCACGCTTTCGCCTCTGACTGCATCGTCGACGCTCGAGTAGTCGAGCGCCGTCGCCGGCGGCAGCTGCGCGAGATTTGCACGCACGAGCGCATCGCGCGCGAGATCCTTGAGGCGTGCGATGCGCAATGTGATGCCTTTCCCATGCAACCACGCACAAAATTCCTGCAGGGATTCGATCGCGGTGCTGTCGAGATCGGGCGACTCTTCCAGACTCAGCACGACCAGTTTCGCCGCGCTGCGTTGCGCGACGAGCTGCCGCGCCTGCGCGAACAACGGCTCGGCGTTGGCGAAGAACAACGGCTCCTCCGGGCGCAGCACGAGCATATCCGGCACCTTCATCGCCTGCGAGAAACGCGCCAGGCTGACGTAATCGTGCTCGCCGACGCGACCGAGCTCGGCGAGGCGCGGGCTGGCGAGCGTGCGCAGCAGCATGACGACACTGAACGCGATCGCGGCGAGCAATCCGTCGAGGATGCCGAACCACATCACCGCGATTACCGCGGCGATCGCGACGAGACGATCGCGCTGCCAAAGAAAATAGTTGTGGAATACGCCGATGCGCAGCGAATGACTCACCGCGTGGATCACGATTGCGGCCAACACCGGCACGGGAATGCGTTCGATGAACGGCAAGAACAGCAGCACGAGCAGCAATACGACCGCTGCTGCAGATAGGCCTGCGAGGCGCGACTGCGCGCCGGCCGATTCGTTTGCCGAGGTGGCCGAATAGCCCGCGCCGACCGGCGTGCCCTGGAACAGCCCCGAGACGAGGTTCGCAATACCGAGCGCGACGAGGTCACGGTTCGGCTGCACGTCGTCGTCGTGCTTGAGCGCGTAGGTGCGGATCGAGCCGTACGATTCGGCGTAGAGCACGAACATCAGCGCAAGCGCGAACTCGACCAGCGGCAGCCATTCGGTGTGCGTCGGCAGAACGAAACTCGGCCATTCGAGCGCGAGGTGGATCGTCCCTGTGAGCGCGACACCCCGCGCCGCGAGCCACGGCGAAGCGGCGATGCTCGCGACGATGACCACGAGCGCACCCGGCACGCGGCGCGCACGCTCGAGCGCGAACAACGCGGCGAGCGCGATCAAACCGCAGACAAGACTGGCGATTTTCCATTCGCCGATGCGTTGCAGTAAT
>Ga0209233_1000836_pt1 | contig 13622 bp, 6 predicted proteins | sample AraplaCL_Cvi_mCL_FD_184269 | JGI IMG/M metagenome (GOLD analysis project Ga0209233, IMG submission 184269) | Arabidopsis root microbial communities from the University of North Carolina, USA - plate scrape CL_Cvi_mCL (SPAdes) (version 2) | ecosystem: Host-associated > Plants > Roots > Endosphere ...
TGCTCGGCGTCGTCGGCATCCTCGCGCGACGCATGTGGTTGACGGCCGTGCTCACGGTCGGGTTCGTTCTCGTCATCGTGTGGGTGCAGCCGATCGTGAGCACGACGCTGTCGGATTATCTGCGCATGGCCGCGCTGTTCGCACTCGGTGGCATTTGCTTCGTTTGGCGCGCGCGCATTCCGAACAGTGGCGTATTGCTCCTCATCCTCGCCGCGCTTGCTTGGGCATTGCGCGACACGCCGGCGTACGCGTATCTGTTCACTTTCGCCGAAACCGCATTTGTGTTCTGGTTCGCCTACGGCCTCGGCGGTGCGGAATCGCGGCTGCGCGGGTTCAACCGCGTCGGCGATTATTCGTACGGGCTGTATCTCTGGGGCTATCCCGCGCAACAGATCGTCGTGGCAATCGCCGGGCCACAGTCCGTATTCGTCAATGCGGTTGGCGGCTTCGCAATCGCGCTGCTGCTGGCGATAGCATCGTGGCACATGGTCGAACGTCCCGCATTGCGCTGGAAAACGCGCTAGCTTTCACCGGCGTCAAAAGCTCTGCGCGGTCCCGGCCGGCGCATTCGATTTGCGCCGCTGCAGCCAATGCTGCAGGCGGTCGAAATAGATGTAGATCACCGGCGTCAGGTACAGCGTCAGCACCTGCGAGGTCATGAGACCGCCGACCACGGCGAGGCCGAGGGGCCGGCGAGAATCGCCGCCGGCGCCGAAGCCGATCGCGATTGGCAGCGTGCCGAACAGCGCCGCGAACGTGGTCATCATGATCGGGCGGAAACGCACGAGACAGGCCTCGAAGATCGCCTTCTCCGGCGGCACGCCGGTGCGTTCCACCTCGAGCGCAAAGTCGATCATCATGATCGCGTTCTTCTTCACGATACCGATCAGCATGATCAGGCCGACCATACCGTACAGGTTCAGATCGATGCGGAACAACATCAGCGTCAGCAGCGCGCCGAACGCCGCGGTCGGCAGGCCGGACAGAATCGTCAGCGGATGGATGAAGCTTTCGTAAAGGATGCCGAGCACGAGGTAGATCACGAACACCGCGAGCGCGAGCAGCAAGCCCATGCCCGCAATCGACGACTGGAACGCCTGCGCCGTGCCCTGGAACGAGCCGATGATCGTATCGGGCAGCTTGAGTTGCGCGACGACGCCGTTGATTCGTTCGACAGCCTGACTCAGCGATACTCCGGGCGCGAGATTGAACGAAATCGTCACTGCCGGCACCTGGCCGAGATGGCTGATCGTCGCCGGCCCGACCGATCTGTCGAACCTCGCCACTGCCGACAGCGGCACGAGACCGCCGTGGCTGCTGCTGATGTAGAGCTGGCCGAGGATGTTCGGATCGCCCTGCTTGGTCGGGTCGACCTGCATCTGCACCCAGTACTGATCGATCGAGGTGTAGATCGTCGACACCTGCGCGGGGCCGAACGCCGTGTACAACGCATTCTCGATCTGGGCCGCGGTCACGCCCGTAGCCGACGCGGCGTCGCGATCGACGCGCACATTGACTTGCGGCGTGGCGATCAAAAGATCGCTCGTCACATCCTGGAAGCCGGACTGTTTGGCGATCGCGTCGACGAGTTTCGGTATTGCATCGAACAGTTGCTTGGTGTCGGTGTCCTGCAGCGTGTACTGATACTGCGTCTTCGTCAGCACGCCGCCAATGCGGATGATCGGAATGTTCTGCAGATAGACTTTGAAGCCCGGAATGCCTTGCAGCTTCGGCCGCAGCTCCTGGATGACGTCGTCGGGCGAGCCGCGTTCTTCGCGCGGTTTGAGCGAGACGATCATGCGGCCCAGATTGAGCGTCGCGCTCGATCCGGACACGCCGATGAAGGACAGCACGCCCGATATGCTCTTGTCCTGGCGGATGATGTCCGCGGCGATCTGCTGCTTGCGCGCCATCTCGTCGAAGCCGACGTCCTGATCCGCCTCGGTGAACACGAACAACTGCCCGGTGTCGTCGCTCGGCAGGAATCCTTTCGGCACCGAAACGAACAGCCACGCGGTCGCGACGAGAATGCCAGCGAACGCGAGCATGACCAGCCGGCGATGCGCGAGGCAACCCTCCAGCGTCACGCGGTATACATTCTGCATCGCATCGAAGCCGCGTTCGAATGCTTGATAAAGCCGGCCGTGCCGATTTTCGACAGAATCGGCGCCGTGATGCGGCTTGAGCATGCGGCTGCACAGCATCGGCGTCAGGCTCAGACTGACAAAGCCGGAAACGAGTACCGCGGCGACAATCGTCACCGCGAATTCATGCAGCAATCGACCGATGATGCCGCTCATGAACATGATCGGGATGAATACGGCAGCGAGCGAGATCGTCATCGACACGATCGTGAAGCCGATTTCCTTGGCGCCGTCGAACGTCGCCTGCAGCGGTGTCTTGCCCATCTCCATGTGGCGAGAGATGTTTTCGAGCATGACGATCGCGTCGTCGACGACGAAGCCGACGCAGAGCGTCAACGCCATCAGCGACAGATTGTCGAGGCTGTAGCCGAACGGGTACATGATCGCGAACGTGCCGATAATCGACATCGGCAGCGCAAGCGAAGGGATGATCGTCGCCGACAGGTTGCGCAGGAACAGAAAGATCACGAGCACCACAAGCGCCAGCGCGAGCATGAGCGTGAACTGCACGTCCTCGACCGAGGCGCGGATGCTGACGGTGCGGTCGTAAAACACCTTCAGTTCGATGCCGGCCGGCAACTGCGTCGAGAAGCTCGGCAGCACCGCGCGAACGCGCTCGACCACCGCGATCGTGTTGACGCCCGGTTGTTTCTGGATCGCGAGCGCGACGCCGCGCTGACCGTTGAACCAGGCCGCAAGCTTGTCGTTCTGCACGCCGTCGTAGATGTGGCCGATGTCGCCCAGGCGCACGGGCGCGCCGTTCTTGTAGCTGACGATCAACTCGGCGAAGGGTTTTGCCGCGGCGAACTGGCCGTCGACCATAACGTTGTAGGTGCGGTCGCTGCCGTACAGCGTGCCGGTCGGCAGATTGACGTTGCCGCTGCCGACCGCAGCCGAGACTTGATCGATGCCGAGTCCGCGCGTCGCCATCGCGCCCGGATCGAGGTCGATGCGCACCGCGTATTTCTGCGAACCGTAGACGTTGACGAGCGCGACGCCGTCGACCATCGACAGGCGCTGGGCGAGCAGCGACTCGGCGTACTCGTCGACCTTCGACAACGGCAACGTCTTCGAGGTCATGCCGACGAAAAACACCGGCGCATCCGCCGGGTTGACCTTGCGGAACGTCGGCGGCGTGGTCATGTTCGGCGGCAGTTGTTTGCCTGCCGCGGAAATCGACGACTGCACGTCGAGCGCGGCCGCGTCGATGTTGCGTTCGAGGGTGAACTGCAGCGTGATCTGGGTCTGACCGATGCCGCTGACCGACGTCATCGAATCGAGCGCGGGAATGGTCGAGAACTGCTTCTCGAGCACAGTCGCCACCGCCGATGCCATGGTCTCGGGCGACGCGCCGGGCAGGCTCGCGCTGACCTGGATCGTCGGAAAATCCACGTTCGGCAGATCCGACACCGGCAGCAGACGATACGCGGCGATGCCGAACACGAGAATGCCGACCATGACCAGAGTGGTCATGACCGGGCGGCGGACAAAGATTTCGGAAACGCTCATCCGCGTGGTCTCATTTCACCGTCGCTGCATTGCCGGCCGCACTGCCCGACTTGGTCTCGGCGATCTGCACCGGTGCGCCGTCGATCAATCGCGATTGGCCGTCGACGACCACCGTTTCGCCGACGTCAACACCTTTCGCGATCACCGACTCGCCCGCAACAGTGCGCGTTACCGTCACTGCACGCTGCTCAGCCTTCTTGTCCGCCTTGACGATGAAAACGTAGTAGCCGTTCGGCCCGGCCTTCACCGCGGCTTCGGGAACCACAATCGCGTCCGCGTCGGTGCCGAGGGTCAGCGTGATATTGACGAACTGGCCCGGCCAGAGAATTTCTTCGCCGTTGGCGAACTGCGCACGCAGCTTGACCGTGTTCGTCGCCGGGTCGACGGCGTTGTCGACGAAGGCGAGCTCGCCGCGCTGCGGCGTCTTCACTCCGTCGCCGCTCGCCTGCACGCCGAGCGCGCCCTTGGCCTGCGCCGCGCGCACGCGCTCGACATACGCACCGGGCACGGCGAAGTTGACGAAGATCGGCGCGATCTGGTTGATCATCAACAGCGCGTTCGTGTCGTTCGCCTTCACCAGATTGCCCGGCTGCACGAGGATGCGGCCGGCGCGGCCGGCGAACGGCGCGCGGATGTCGGTGTAGCCCAGCGTCAGCTGCATCGCCGCGACGTTGGCCTGATCGACTTTCACCGCCGCTGCGGCCGCCTCGTGGGTGGTCAGGTACTGCTGCATCTGATCGGCGGAGATGAATCCCTTTTTCGCCACCGGTTCGTAGCGGTCGACCTGCGCCTTGGCGAGATCGCGCGCCGCGATGTCTTTCGCCAGCGCCGCGTTCGCTTGCGCCAATGCGGCCTGTGCCGGGCGCGGGTCGATTTTGAACAACAATTCGCCGGTCTTGACCTCGTCGCCGTCCTTGACGTGGCTTTCGAGCAATTGCCCGTCGACGAGCGATTTCACCGCGACCGAATTGATCGCCTCGACCGTGCCGACCGCGGTGAGCAAGTCGGGCATGGTTTTGCGCACGGCGACCGCAACGCTCACCGGCGCGGCAGCGGGCGCGGCAGGCGGTGCCGGCTTGGAGCACGCGGCCACGAGAGAGATCAGGGCGGTCGCACAGACGCGGCGCATCGCAGGTCGGTCGAGAATGGGCATGAGTGAACGATTGAGAATTCTCGGTAAATTATCGCCTATCGAAGTGTTGTCGCTCGTGTTCCTTAAGTAATGATTTGTGAGCGACTTGCTGCAGCTATTGCCGGCATCCGGACAGACCCGACAGCGATGCCGGCCGCTTTCATCGACCCCGCTGCTGCTAAAATCGGCACTCATCCGCGCCGCCTTCGTAATGACCCCGACTTTCGTCCATCTGCACGTTCACAGCGACTATTCGCTGGTCGATTCGACGATCCGCCTGCCGGACAAGCCCGAGTATGGCGATCCGGCGAAGGCAGGCAGCCGGCCGAACCTGATCAGCCGTGCGGTGGAATCGAACCAGCCCGCGCTGGCGCTGACCGACCAGAGCAACCTGTTCGCCCTGGTCAAGTTCTATCGCGCGGCCGAGGCGAACGGGATCAAGCCGATCGCCGGCGCGGACGTCTATCTGACGAACCCGAACGACGCGCATCGCCCGTTGCGCCTCACCCTGCTCTGCCTGAATCGCACCGGCTATCTCAATCTGGCCAAGCTCGTCTCGCGCACCTATCTCGAAGGCCGCCAAGGCGACTATGTGCTCGCGCAGCCGGAGTGGTTCGATGGCTGCAGCGACGGCCTGATCGCGTTGGCCGGACGGCAGAGCGACATCGGCCAGCTGCTGCTCGCCGACAAATTCGACGCGGCGCGAACGGCGACGCGCGAGTGGCTGCGCTGGTTCCCCGACCGCTGGTATTTCGAACTCACGCGCACCGGCCACAGCGACGAAGCCGCGTTCATCGGCGCGGCGATCCGCCTCGGCGCCGAACTCGACTTGCCCTGCGTGGCGACGAACGATGTGCGCTTCCTCACGCGCGAGGATTTCGAATCACACGAAGCGCGTGTCTGCATCCGCCAGGGCCGCCTGCTCAGCGATCCGAAGCGACCGCGCGACTTCACCGCCGAGCAGTACCTTAAATCGGCCGAGGAAATGGCCGAGCTGTTCGCCGATCTGCCCGAGGCGCTGGAAAACAGCGTCGAGATCGCCAAGCGCTGCAACCTCGAACTGAGCTTCGGCAAATACTATCTGCCTGATTTTCCGGTGCCGGCGGGCGAGACGATCGACACGTTCATCCGCAAGCAGGCCCATGCGGGCCTCGAAGCGCGGCTGGAAAAACACTCCGTTGCCGAAGGCTTCACGCGCGAGGACTACGTCTCGCGGCTCGACCGCGAACTCGACGTCATCGTGAAGATGGGCTTCCCCGGCTACTTCCTCATCGTCGCCGACTTCATCAACTGGGCGAAGTCGCACGACATCCCGGTTGGCCCCGGACGCGGCTCGGGCGCGGGTTCGGCGGTCGCGTGGAGCCTCGGCATCACCGACCTCGATCCGCTGCGCTACGGTCTTCTGTTCGAGCGCTTCTTGAATCCCGAACGTATCTCCATGCCCGACTTCGACGTCGACTTCTGCATGGACGGGCGCGACGCTGTGATCGACTACGTCGCGCGCAAGTACGGGCGCGACAAAGTCAGCCAGATCATCACCTACGGCACGATGTCGGCGAAGGCCGTGCTGCGCGACGCCGGCCGCGTGCTCGGCATGGGCTACGGGCAGGTCGACAAGATCGCCAAGCTCATCCCGATGATCCCGACCGACCCGATCACGCTCGAGGACGCGCTCGGCCGCAGCAAGAAGTCGCGCGAGAAGCCCGACCGTATCGTCGCCGACTTCCGCGATCTCTACGAAACCGACGACGACGCGCGCGAACTGATCGACCTCGCACTCAGCCTCGAGGATCTCACGCGCAACGCCGGCAAGCACGCCGGCGGCGTCGTCATCGCGCCGTCGGCGCTGACCGACTTCGCCCCGCTCTACTCCGAAGGCGGCAACGACGGTGTCGTCACTCAGTTCGACAAGGACGACGTCGAAGCGGTCGGCCTGGTCAAGTTCGACTTCCTCGGCCTGCGTACGCTGACGATCATCGATTGGGCGGTGAAAGCGATCAACGTGCGGCGCAAGATCAAGGGCGAGCCGCTGCTCGACATGGTCAAGATTCCGCTCGACGACGCGCCGGTCTATGCGCTGTTCAAGCGCGCGCAGACGGTCGCCGTGTTCCAGTTCGAATCGCGCGGCATGCAGGGCATGCTCAAGGAAGCCAAGCCCGACCGCTTCGAAGATCTGATGGCGCTGACCTCGCTGTTCCGTCCCGGTCCGATGGAGCAGATTCCGAGCTTCTGCCGGCGCAAGCACGGCGACGAGCCGATCGACTACCCCGACGACCGCGTCAAGCCGGTCCTGGAAGAGACCTACGGCATCATGGTCTACCAGGAACAGGTCATGCAGATGGCGCAGATCATCGGCGGATATTCCCTCGGCGGTGCCGACATCCTGCGCCGCGCGATGGGCAAGAAGAATCCGGCCGAGATGGCCAAGCAGCGCGAAATCTTCCGCGAAGGTGCGGCGGAGAACGGGCTCGCCGCGAGCAAGGCGGATTCGATCTTCGACCTGATGGAGAAGTTCGCCGGCTATGGCTTCAACAAGTCGCACGCCGCGGCCTACGCGCTAGTCTCCTACCAGACGGCATGGCTGAAGGTGCACTACCCGGCCGAGTTTATGGCGGCGGTGCTGTCCTCCGACATGGACAACACCGACAAGGTCGTCAACTTCCTCGACGAAGCGCGCGCGATGAGCCTGGTCGTGCGTCCGCCCGACGTCAACGCCGCCACTTACCAGTTCACCGCGGAAGACGACGGCAGCATCCGCTATGGTCTCGGTGCGATCAAAGGCGTCGGCCGTGCGGCATGCGAGGCCATCTCCGGCGAGCGCGAACGCGGCGGCGCTTACACCGACCTCGCCGACTTCTGCCGCCGCGTCGATCCGACCAAGCTCAACAAGCGCGTACTCGAAGCGCTGACCTTGTCGGGCGCACTCGACACGCTCGCGCCGAACCGCGCCTCGTTGATGGTGCAGATCCCCGAGGCGATGAAGGCCGCCGAACAGCAGGCGCGCGACGCCCAGGCCGGACAGAACGATATTTTCGGTTCGAGCGCCGCAGCGCCGATCAAGCTGAAGCTGCCGGTCGTCGACGACTGGCCGCTGCAGCAGAAGCTGATCGGCGAGCGTGAAACGCTCGGCCATTATCTTTCCGGACACCCGACCGAGGCTTGGCGCGAACTGCTCGTGCAGCTGGCCGATGCGCCGCTCGGCGAGGTCGCCAAGCATCATCGTCCGCCGTCGCCCGATCAGCGCCGCGGCCGCTTCAACGATCAACCATTCGTCGTCGCCGGCCAGGTCGTCAGCATGCGCAATCGCGGCGACACGATGGCCTTCGTCCAGCTCGAAGACTGGAGCGGCCGCATCGAAGTGAGCCTGTTCCGCGAAGTTTTCACCGAATATCGCGCGCTGCTGACGCGCGACACCATTCTCGTCGTCGAAGGCGGCCTGTCGGTCGACGAGTTCAACGGCGGCTTCCAGTTGCGCGCGCGGCGCGTGTCGACGCTCGACGAGGCCCTCGCGCGCCAAACGCGCCTGCTGCGCGTACGGCTGAACGGCGTCGATGCAGGTTTCGCCGCGCGCCTGCAACAGGTGATCGCCGGCCACCGCGGCGGCAAAACGCCCCTGCGGCTGTCCTACGCGAACAAGCTCGGCCGTGCCGACATCGAGCTCGGCAGCGCATTCCGCGTACGCGCCAGCGCGGACCTCAAGCGCAGCCTCGACACCCTGCCCGGCGTGCTCGGTACCGAGCTACTGCTGAGCAAACCGGCCGGCGGCGCCGAATAGCCGCTTTGGGTGCCGCGCGGCGGCCTTGCGCTATAATCCGCCCCCTTGCGCGCCGTGCGCCCTGCCTAGCGATTCATGAACCCGAATTTCCTCGATTTCGAACAGCCCATCGCCGAACTGGACGCGAAAATCGCCGAACTGCGCGCCGCCAGCCACGGTCAGGCCTTCAACATCGACGAGGAAATCGCGAAGTTGCAGGACAAGCTCAAGCACAAGACCGCGGACATCTTCCGCAACCTGACTTCGTGGCAGGTCGCCCAGCTCGCGCGTCATCCGGCGCGGCCGTACACGCTCGATTACATCCAGACGATCTGCGACGAGTTCGTCGAACTCGCCGGCGATCGCGCCTACGCCGACGATGCGGCCATTGTCGGCGGCCTCGGCCGTATCGATGGGCGCGGAGTCGTCATCATCGGCCATCAGAAAGGCCGCGACACCAAGACCAAGATCAAGCGCAACTTCGGTATGCCGCGGCCGGAGGGCTATCGCAAGGCGCTGCGCCTCATGCAGCTCGCCGCGCGTTTCAAACTGCCGATTCTCACGTTCATCGATACGCCGGGCGCCTATCCGGGCGTCGGCGCGGAGGAGCGCGGCCAGAGCGAAGCGATCGCGCGCAACCTGCTCGAAATGTCGGAACTGAAAGTGCCGATCGTCTGCACCGTGATCGGCGAAGGCGGCTCCGGCGGTGCGCTCGCGATCGGCGTCGGCGACGTCACCAACATGCTGCAGTATTCGACCTACTCGGTGATCTCGCCTGAGGGCTGCGCCTCGATCCTGTGGAAGAGCGCCGACAAGGCCAAGGACGCTGCCGAGGCGCTCGGTCTCACCGCGCCGCGCCTGCTTGAACTGGGCTTGATCGACAAGGTGCTGCGCGAGCCGCTCGGGGGCGCGCACCGCGATCCGCGCAATATGGCGGTTCGCCTGAAAGCAGTGCTGCTCAATCAGCTCGACGAACTGGAAAAAATCGACGCTGCCGCGTTGCTCGATCGTCGCTACAAGCGTCTACGCAAATACGGTGCATTGCGCGCGGCGTGACCGCGCGCGCAAATCAATGCGCTGAGCTGCGCCCGCCGCCGCCACTACTGCTGACGCTGGCGCTGGAAGACGCTGCGACTGCGCTGCTTCCTCCGCTCGAACCGCCACTCGAACTGCTGCTCGACGAGCGCCCGCCGGGATTTCCGCCGGAACCGCTGTGTGCACCGCCAGACGATTGCCCGCGCCCGCCGTACGAGGCGATGCGCACACCGCCGTAACCGCCCATATGCGAATGCGTGCCGGCGGCGATATAGCCGCTTCGAACCGCCCAACTGCTAGAGACGCCGGCCTCGCGCTCGCGGCTGCCCTGCACAATCTGATTGATCGTGCTGGCAATGCGGCCGTATCCGGCGGAGTTCGCCGGATGCGGATGATGATGGTGGTGCCCGTATGGACAATAGCGAGCCACGTTCGAGTAGTAGCCGCTGCCCAGGCAGTAGTAATCCCAGGTGTATGCGCACGAGTCGAAGATCGGATACCAGTCGAACGCTGCGAAGCTGTTCAAGCGATACTCGGGCCAGAGATAGATTTCGGTCGCATCGACCTTGGCCAGCTCGTAATTGTCGTAGCCGGATTGGTACTGTTCGATGCCGCTGACGGTGCCGACGACGGTGATGTCGCTGCCGTCCGGATAGAGCGCGGGGTCGAGGAAGCCCGGTCGGCAGGCAATAAATGTTCCGTTCGCATTTCCGTGCTTGTTGGGCCGCGCGTCGTTGAGCAATGCGCGCGAAAGCACCGCAAAGCAGGTCCGATCCTCACCCGGCTCGACGGCGAAAATCTGGCCGCCCCAGCGCACTTCTTTGCCGCTGCTTTTCTCTGCCACAGCGTCTTTCGGCGTGATCGGCGAGAAATGATCGCCGGCCAGCGGCGTAGGCACGGTAGCGCAGCCTGAAATCAGCGCCGTTATCAGAATCAAGAGGAAAAGAGCGGAACCGGTCGTCCTCGGAAGGACAGTCGCCTTCGTATACATAGTCGCCTCCATTGCTCGAACACCCGCTGGCTTGATGCCGTTGCCCTGCGCGATCACGCAACGGCGCGCAACGGCAACCAGAGCATGAAACGAGATTTGCAGAGAAACAAGTCCATTTGCCCACTCAGGAATTAAGAATTGTTTAGCGAGCGATGCACTTTCTTCGGCCGCATCAAAATAATATGATTAATCTTATTATTAGATAACTAATCGGGGAGAATGACAATGCGTGCCATCCGGACGCTGGGTGCGATGCTGTTCGCCGTCATCGGCGCGATCGGGAGTGTGCACGCCGCCGCCGACGGCGCCATCCGCTTCGACGAGTCGACCAAGACGTTCCGCCTCGACGCGGCCAAGGTCACCTATGCGTTCGGCGTCGACGACAAGGGCGAGTTGCAGTCCCTTTACTGGGGACCGCGCCTCGGCGCGTCGGATCGCCTCCCCACCGCTGTCGCGCCGGCCGCAGGCGACGCGATCGACGGCAACATCAACCGTGTGCGCCAGGAATACAGCGGCTGGGGCGGCGGCCTCTTCTACGAACCCGGCGTGAAGATCAGTTTCCCTGACGGCAATCGCGATCTGGTCCTGCACTACCAGTCGCATGCGATCAAAGGCTCGATCTTGTCCGTCGTGCTCAAGGACATCGAACGCGCGATCCTGGTCACGCTCGAATACGAAATCGACGCCGGCACCGGCATCGTTCGCCGCAGCGCGACGATATCGAACCAAACGTCGACGCCGGTGATCGTCGAACAGGCCAATGCGGCGACCTGGTTCCTGCCGCGCAGTCGCGACTACACCCTGCGTTTTCTGTCCGGTCGTTGGGCCGCGGAGAACAGCATCAACGAGCGCCCGGTGCAGCCCGGCAAGACCGTGCTCGAAAGCCGGCGCGGCACGACCGGCATGCAGAACGCACCGTGGTTCGCCGTGCGCCGCAACGATGCCAACGAGACGCACGGCCAAGTGTGGTTCGGCGCGCTCGCGTGGAGCGGCTCCTGGCAGATCGCAGTCGAACAGGATCAGATTGAGCAGGTGCGCATCTCGGGCGGCTTCAATCCGTTCGACTTCGGCTACCAGCTCGATGCGGGCGCGAGTCTCGCCACGCCGAGCTTCTACGCCGGGGTTACGACCGACGGCCTCGGCGAGGCCTCGCGCCTGATGCACCGGCTGGAGCTGACGAAAATCTTGCCGCAAGCACCGAATCCGCGCCTGCGGCCGGTGTTGTACAACTCGTGGGAAGCCACTGAATTCAAGGTCGACGAAGCCGGACAGATCGCCCTGGCCGAGAAAGCCGCGAGCATTGGCGTCGAGCGTTTCGTCATGGACGACGGCTGGTTCGGCGCACGCAACACGGACAAGGCGGGCCTCGGCGACTGGGTCGTCAACAAGCAGAAATTCCCGAACGGGCTCAAACCGCTGATCGATCGCGTCCATGGGCTCGGCATGGATTTCGGCATTTGGGTCGAGCCGGAGATGGTGAATGCGGACAGCGATCTCTACCGCGCGCATCCCGATTGGATTCTGCACATGACCGGTCGGCCGCGCACGGAGGGCCGCAACCAGCTCGTGCTCAATCTCGCCCGCGCCGACGTGCGCGCCTACGTGTTCGGCGCGCTCGACAAATTGCTCAGCGAGAACGATGTCGTCTTCCTCAAATGGGACTACAACCGCAGCTGGTCGGAACCCGGCTGGCCCGATGTCGCTCCCGAGCGGCAGAAGAACGTCTACGTCGACTTCATCCGCAACTACTACGGCATCCTCGAAGAGCTGCGTAAGAAACATCCAAAGGTCGAGATCGAATCGTGCTCCAGCGGCGGCGGCCGCGTCGATCTCGGCGTCATGCATTTGACCGACGAGGTGTGGACTTCGGACAACACCGACGCGTTTGATCGCCTGCGCATCCAGGACGGTTTCACCCAGGCCTGGACGCCGGCCGTGATGATGGCCTGGGTCACCGACTCGCCGACCTGGGTCAACAACCGCACGCTCTCGCTCGAGTATCGATTCCTGTCTTCGATGCAGGGCTCGCTCGGCCTCGGCGCCAATTTGAACAAATGGCAGCCGGCCGAATTCGCCACTGCCAAACGCCTCGTCGCCGAGTACAAGACAATCCGCAAGACTGTGCAGCAAGGCAGCCTCTACCGCCTCATCTCGCCACAGGGTGGCAGCGAGCAGTCGGCGACCGAAAGCGTCAGCGCCGATCGTGCTCACGCCGTGCTGTTCACTTTTCTGCATTCGAGCACGCAGAAGTATCCCTACCCCACGGTACGCCTGCAGGGTCTGGATCCGGAGGCGAAATACCGCGTGCGTGCGATCGAAGGCAAATTCGACGAACGCACGCCGACGACGGCGAGCGGCGCCTACTGGATGAACGCGGGCATCGACCTGCTGCTGCGCGGCGACTTTCAGGCCGCAGCGCTCGCCTTCGACAAGGAGTAGCGCGCTACGCCGCGCGTGGCTGGCGCATCAGCAGCGCGTTCAACGTAGCGAGGCGGTCGCGCATTTCGCGCCGGTCAACGATGAGGTCGACGGCGCCGTGCTCGACGAGGAATTCCGAACGCTGGAAGCCCTCGGGCAACGTTTCGCGCACAGTCTGCTCGATCACGCGCGGACCGGCGAAACCGATCAGCGCCTTCGGCTCGCCGATGTTGATATCGCCGAGCATACCGAGGCTGGCCGACACGCCGCCCGTGGTCGGGTCGGTCAGCACGGAAATGTACGGCACGCCCGCACCGCGCAGGCGGGCGATCGCAGCCGACGTTTTCGCCATCTGCATCAGCGAGAACAGGCCTTCCTGCATGCGCGCACCGCCCGTGGCGGAGAAGCAGACGAACGGCGTACGCTGTTCGAGCGCGCGCTCGGCGGCAAGCGTGAATTTCTCGCCGACAACCGAGCCCATCGAGCCGCCCATGTAGGAAAACTCGAATGCGACCGCGATCAGCGGCTGCGCCTTGAGCTTGCCCTGCATCGCGATCATCGCGTCCTTCTCGCCAGTGTTCTTCTGCGCGATGGCGATGCGTGCCTTGTAGGTTTTCGAGTCTTTGAACTTGAGCGCAT
>Ga0209233_1000838_pt1 | contig 13595 bp, 11 predicted proteins | sample AraplaCL_Cvi_mCL_FD_184269 | JGI IMG/M metagenome (GOLD analysis project Ga0209233, IMG submission 184269) | Arabidopsis root microbial communities from the University of North Carolina, USA - plate scrape CL_Cvi_mCL (SPAdes) (version 2) | ecosystem: Host-associated > Plants > Roots > Endosphere...
GCGCCTCGACTGCCGCGCCAAGTGGAGACCGGACAAACAGCACCAACCCCGCAATTGCGCGAGTACAAAGTGTCGCAAATCTGCCTTAACGCCGCGTGAAGCGATGTATCGGCGAAAGAAGACCGCGACACGCGCCTCGGACTTCTTCGCTCCCCGCAAGAACTTCATGGCGCGAGCCCGAAACATCGTGAGGTGACGATGTCGCGATTAAGCGTTTAACCCGCTGCACATCCAGGCGTTGCCATGCCCGGCACGCCCGTTACAGCCGGGCGCGCAAAGCAAAAGGGGTGCCCGGCGGACACCCCTCGAGACGCGATGCAATGCGAGACGTTGCGATCAGTGCGCCGCGCCGGCGGTCTGGGCCGCTTCGAGCTTGAGGTTGCGCCAGGCATTGGCCCGGTCGGTCGCCGCCGACTTCTCCTCGATGCTCGTCGCCTGGTTGGCAGCCTGGTCGGCGGCTGCGATGTCGGCGTCGATCGACGCCGGATCGAACTCCGCCAGCGGCAGCGCCTGCTCGGCCAGGATCGTCAGCCCCTCCGGCGACACGTCGGCGAACCCGCCACGCACGAAGAAGACGGTGGGCGTGCCGCCGACATTGGCGGTGATGAAGCCGGGCTTAAGCGTCGTCATCAGCGGCTGGTGCTCGCCGAACACGGTGAAATACCCGTCGGCACCGGGCACGGTAACCGACTGGGCGGTTTCCGACACCAGCAGGCGCTCGGGTGAGACGATCTCGAGTTTGACGCCGTTGGCCATGCTTCAGCTAGCGAACGGAACAGAACCGATGGCGATGGACCGAGGCCGTTCGCCGTTTCTATTCCTGTTCGCTACTCCCTGTTCGCTAGTCGCTTCTGGTTACGCCGCCTGCGCGAGCTTCTGGGCCTTCTTGACCGCGTCCTCGATGGTGCCGACCATGTAGAAGGCCGGCTCGGGGAGGTGGTCGTAGTCGCCGGCGACGAGCCCGGCGAAGCCCTTGATGGTGTCTTCGAGCTGCACGAACACGCCCGGAGCGCCGGTGAAGGCTTCGGCGACGTGGAAGGGCTGGCTCATGAAGCGCTCGATCTTGCGGGCGCGCGCCACCGTGAGCTTGTCCTCTTCGGAAAGCTCGTCCATGCCCAGGATGGCGATGATGTCCTGCAGTGCCTTATAGCGCTGCAGGATTTCCTGCACCTTGCGGGCGGTGTTGTAGTGCTCTTCGCCGACGATGTTGGCGGTGAGCATGCGCGAGGTCGAGTCGAGCGGGTCCACCGCCGGGTAGATGCCCTTTTCCGAGATGGCGCGGTTGAGCGTCGTCGTCGAGTCGAGGTGGGCGAACGAGGTCGCCGGCGCCGGGTCGGTCAGATCGTCGGCTGGCACGTAGATGGCCTGCACCGAGGTGATCGAACCCTTGTTGGTGGTGGTGATGCGTTCCTGCAGCGCGCCCATGTCGGTGGCGAGCGTCGGCTGATAGCCCACGGCCGAGGGAATGCGGCCCAAGAGAGCCGACATTTCGGCACCCGCCTGGGTGAAGCGGAAGATGTTGTCGACGAAGAACAGGACGTCCTGGCCTTGGTCGCGGAAGTGCTCGGCGACGGTCAGGCCCGACAGCGCGACGCGGGCACGGGCGCCCGGCGGCTCGTTCATCTGGCCGAACACCAGGGCGCATTTCGAACCGGCAGTGGTGCCGTTGTTCTCGTGCGGGTCCTTGTTCACGCCCGATTCGATCATTTCGTGGTAGAGGTCGTTGCCCTCGCGGGTGCGCTCGCCGACGCCGGCGAACACCGAGTAGCCACCATGCGCCTTGGCGACGTTGTTGATCAGTTCCTGGATCAGCACCGTCTTGCCCACGCCGGCGCCGCCGAACAGGCCGATCTTGCCGCCGCGGGCATAGGGGGCGATGAGATCGACCACCTTGATGCCGGTGACGAGGATCTGGGCTTCCGACGACTGCTCGGTGAAGCTCGGCGCATCCTGGTGGATGGCGCGCTTGCTGGCCGTGTTGATCGGGCCCGCTTCATCCACCGGCTCGCCGATGACGTTCATGATGCGCCCCAGCGTCTCGTCGCCGACCGGCACCGAAATCGATTCGCCGGTATCGACCACCGCGGCGCCGCGGACGAGGCCTTCGGTGGTGTCCATGGCGATGGTGCGCACCGAATTTTCGCCGAGGTGCTGGGCGACTTCCAGCACCAGCCGGTTGCCGTTGTTGTTCGTCTCGAGCGCATTCAGGATTGCCGGCAGGTGATCGTCGAACGTCACGTCCACCACGGCGCCGATGACCTGCGAAATGCGACCGGCTTTCTTGTCAGCCATTTTCCTACCTCGTCCTTCGGGCGCCAGCGCGCCTAAAAATCTGCAGTTGCCTTCACCGCATCATCCCCGCGGCAGCAGAGATCTCTGTTTGGCGAGCACCCGCTCACCCGAAACGGAGATTCCCGCTTTCGCGGGAATGACCCGGTAGTCAAATTCGTCTATCCGCTGCCGGAAGCTACAGCGCCTCGGCACCCGAGATGATTTCGATCAGTTCCTTGGTGATCTGCGCCTGGCGCTGGCGGTTGTAGCTCAGCGTCAGCTTCTTGATCATTTCGCCGGCATTGCGCGTCGCGTTGTCCATGGCCGTCATCTGCGCGCCGAAGAACGAGGCGTTGTTCTCGAGCAGGGCGCGGAAGATCTGGACCGAAATGTTGCGCGGCAAGAGGTCGGCGAGGATCGCTTCCTCGTCGGGCTCGTATTCGTAGGAAACGCCGCCCGGGGCGGCCTCGGCCGGCGCATCGAACCGCGCCGGGATCAGTTGCTGGGCCGTCGGCTCCTGCGAAATCACCGACTTGAAGCGCGAGTAGAACAGCGTCGCCACGTCGAACTCGCCGGCCGCATACATGGCCAGCAGCCGCTCGCCGACCTGCTGGGCATTCACATACCCGACCTGCCGAACCTCGCGGAACGAGATCACGTCGATGATGTTGCCGCTGAGCGAACGCTTCAGGATGTCGTTGCCCTTGCGGCCGACCGCCAGGATCTTGACCGTCTTGCCGGCGGCGAGCAGGCGATTGGCCTCTTCGCGGGCGAGGCGGGCAATGCCCGAGTTGAACCCGCCGGCGAGGCCGCGTTCGGCCGTTGCGACGACGAGCAGATGCACCTGGTCCTTGCCGGTGCCGGCGAGCAGCGCCGGCGCATCGGTGCGGCCGGCATAGGCGGCGCCGAGCGCGGCGAGCACCCGGCCCATCCGCTCCGCATAGGGACGCGCCGCCACGGCCGCGTCCTGCGCGCGACGCAGCTTGGCGGCAGCCACCAGCTGCACCGCCTTGGTGATCTTCTGGGTCGACTTGACCGAGGTGATCCGGTTCTTGAGGTCTTTCAGCGAGGGCATATCGCCTCAGGCTCCTTGGTGGTCCGGCCTACCGATCAGGCGAAGGTGGCCGCGAAGCCATCGACCGCCGCCTTGAGGCGGCCGCGGATGTCGTCGGTCAGCTGCTTTTCGGTGGCGATCGCCTGCAGCAGATCGGCGTTCTTCGAGCGAAGCAGCGAGAGCAGGCCACGCTCGAAATCGCCGACCTTGTTGACCGGCAGCTTGTCGAGGTAGCCGTTCACGCCGGCATAGATCACCGCTACTTCTTCCGGCGGGGTCAGCGGCGCGAACTGCGGCTGCTTCAGCAGCTCAGTGAGACGCGCGCCGCGATTGAGCAGGCGCAACGTCGCCGCATCGAGGTCCGAGCCGAACTGGGCGAAAGCCGCCATCTCGCGATACTGGGAAAGCTCGCCCTTGATCGGACCGGCCACCTGCTTCATCGCCTTGATCTGCGCCGAACCGCCCACGCGACTGACCGAGATACCGACGTTCACTGCCGGGCGGATGCCCTGGAAGAAGAGGTTGGTCTCGAGGAAGATCTGGCCGTCGGTGATCGAGATCACGTTGGTCGGAATATAAGCCGACACGTCGTTGGCCTGCGTCTCGATGACGGGGAGCGCCGTGAGCGAGCCGAGACCGTGGTCTTCGTTCAGCTTGGCGGCGCGTTCGAGCAGGCGCGAGTGGAGGTAGAACACGTCGCCCGGGTAAGCTTCGCGGCCCGGCGGACGGCGCAGCAGCAGCGACATCTGGCGGTAGGCCACGGCCTGCTTGGTCAGATCGTCATAGGCGATCACGGCATGCATGCCGTTGTCGCGGAAATACTCGCCGATGGCGGCGCCGGTCATTGGCGCGAGGAACTGCATCGGGGCCGGATCGGAGGCGGTCGCGGCGATGACGATCGAATATTCGAGCGCGCCATTGTCCTCGAGCGTCTTGACGAACTGCGCCACGGTCGAGCGCTTCTGGCCCACCGCGACGTAGATGCAATAGAGCTTGTCGGTTTCCGAGGCGTTGGCGACGTGCGCCGGCTTCTGGTTGAGGAAGGTGTCGAGGATCACCGCGGTCTTGCCGGTCTGGCGATCGCCGATGATCAGCTCGCGCTGGCCGCGGCCGATCGGGATCAGCGCATCGATCGCCTTGATGCCGGTCGACATCGGCTCATGCACCGACTTGCGCGGCAGGATGCCCGGCGCCTTCACGTCGACGCGACGGCGCTCGGTGAACTGGATCGGACCCTTGCCGTCGATCGGATTGCCCAGCGCGTCGACGACGCGGCCGAGCAGGCCCTTGCCGACCGGCGCATCCACGATCGAGCCGGTGCGCTTGACGGTGTCGCCTTCGGAAATGCCGCGGTCGGCGCCGAAGATAACCACGCCGACATTGTCGGCTTCGAGGTTGAGCGCCATGCCCTTGATGCCGCCGGGAAACTCGACCAGCTCACCCGCCTGCACGTTGTCGAGGCCGTAGACGCGCGCGATACCATCGCCGACGCTCAGCACCTGGCCGACTTCGGAAACTTCGGCTTCCTGGCCGAAATTCTTGATCTGGTCCTTGAGGATCGCAGAAATTTCCGCGGCTTTGATGTCCATTATCCAACCTCTTTCATGGCGATTTTCATCGCCGATAGCTTGGTCTTGAGCGAGGAGTCGATCATCTGGCTGCCCACCTTGACGATGAGGCCGCCGATCAGCGAGGGATCGACCTGCCCGCGAAGCGTTACGGTCTTGCCGATCCTGTTCTTGAGCGTGTCGGCAAGGCTCGAAGTCTGGGCCGCGCTGAGCGGCGCCGCGGAGGTGACTTCCGCCACCACTTCGCCACGTGCCGTGGCGGCGCGGGCCCGGAAGGCCGCAATGATCGTCGGCAGGGCGAACAGGCGCCCGTTTTGCGCCACGACCTTGATGAAATTCGCTACCACCGTGCCCGCATTGGCGCGGGTCAGGATGGCGTTCATGGCAGCGGCCTTGTCTTCGCCGGAGATCACCGGCGACCGCAGGAAGCGCGCGAAGTCTTCGCTGTCGGTGACCAGCTTGTCGATCGTCACCAGATCCGCCTCGACAGCCGCGACGTGCCCCTGCTCCTCAGCGAGGTCGAAGAGCGCTGCGGCATAAGGCTGCGCGATATGGGCTACCACTGAATTCTGCGCCGCCAATGTCGCACTTCTCCGTTGTTTGCGCCGTGAGGGTAACCCCCCGCGGGACGCGCCGCTTATCGCTGATCTTCTTGAGCAGAACCGGTCCGGTCCCTGATTGCGGCCCCGTCTAGCATGGCGACATTACGCCGCGCAAGGCTCGGAATTCGAGTCTTTTCCTGCCAGTTGCGGACGCCCGACGCACTCCTCCCGAGCCTCTTGCAGCCGCCCCTCGCACGCGCGATAACCGCCGCGATATTTGCGATGAGGCCCGCAATGCCGGACAAGCCGCGCGTCCAGATCATCCGCAGCCCGAGCGGCGAGGAAATGGTGGTCATCGGTCGCGCCGAATACGACGCGCTGCTCCTCGCCGCCGGCGAAGCCTTCGAGGACGCCATGGACCTCGCCGCCTACACCGAGGCGATGGCAGAGCTCGAGGTGATGCCCGTCGAACTCACGCGCCTTCACCACAAAGGCAACAGCCAGCTCAAGGCGTTGCGCCTCTGGCGCAACAAGGGTCAGGCCGAACTCGCCAAGGAGATCGGCACCTCGCAGGGCTACATCTCCGACCTCGAAAACCACCGCCGCCGCCTGACGCCCGAGCTGGTCCGAAAGCTCGCCACCGTGCTCGACGTGCCCGAGAGCTGGCTGCCGGAGGTGTAGATCCAGGCCGGGAGCCACCCGTCTTCCCTTCGCCCGGGGAAAAGGCACCGCGTCGTCAGAAAAAGCTCATCGGGTCGATGTCGACCTGCACCCGCAAATTGCCGGTGGCGCGCGGGCCGTCGGTCAGCCAGAAGCGGACATAGCCCGAGAGGTCGAAATCCTTGGGGCTCTGCGCCAGCAGGCGGATGCGGTGGCGGCCGCGGACCATGGCGATCGGCGCGTCGGCCGGGCCGAACAGTTTCAGTCCCTCCGCCATCGGCGCAGCGGCCAGCAGCGATTTGGCGAACGCCATCGTCTCGTCGTGCTCGTTGCCGGAAACGATCAGTGCCGCCAGCCGGCCGAACGGCGGCAATCCGCCGTCGCGCCGCACCTCGATCTCGTGCGCATAAAAGGCCTCGGTATCGCCCTTGACCATGGCCTCGATCACCGGATGCGTCGGATGGTAGGTCTGGAGGAAGGCGCGGCCCGCCTTCGCCGCCCGCCCGGCGCGACCGGTGACCTGGGTCAGGATCTGGAAGGTCTTTTCCGCCGCGCGCGGGTCCCCATGCGCGAGGCCGAGATCGGCGTCGAGCACCCCGACCAGCGTCAGTTTCTCGAAATGGTGCCCCTTGGCCACCAGCTGCGTGCCGATGATGAGATCGTACTCGCCCTTCTCGATCTCGGAAAAGCGGTCGCGCAACTGGGCGTTGCTGCCCATGTCCGACGACAGGATCACCGGGCGGGCGCCGGGGAAGCGGGCCGCCGCCTCCTCGGCGACGCGTTCGATGCCGGGCCCGACCGCGACCAGCGAATCGACCGCGCCGCACGAGCCGCAGCTTTTCGGCATGCGCTGCTCGTGGCCGCAATGGTGGCACATCAGCACGCCGCGAAACCGGTGCTCGACCAGCCAGGCCGAGCAATCGGGGCACTGGTACTGGTGGCCGCAGGCCTTGCAGAGCGTCAGCGGGGCGTAGCCGCGCCGGTTGAGGAACAGCAGCGCCTGCTCGCCGCGATCGAGCGTGGCGAAAATCTCGCGGGCGAGGCGTGGGGCGATCCACTGGCCCTTCTCCGGCCCCTCCTCCCGCATGTCGAGCGCTGTGATGTCGGGCAGCTGCGCCGCGGCGAAGCGGCTTTCGAGCCGCACATGGCGATAGCGGCCGGTATTGGCGTTGTTGCGCGATTCGACCGAGGGCGTTGCCGACGACAGCAGTGCCCGCGCGCCGGCGAGATGCGCCCGCACCACCGCCATGTCGCGGGCGTGATAATTCACCCCGTCCGATTGCTTGAACGCGCCGTCGTGCTCCTCGTCGAGCACGATCAGGCCGAGTTCCCGGAACGGCAGGAACAGCGCCGACCGGGCCCCGACCACGGCCCGCACGTCGCCGTTGAGCACGCCCCGCCAGGTGCGGGCGCGCTGCGTCGGCGTCATGTCGGAATGCCACTCGGCCGGCCGGGTACCGAAGCGGCGGGTGAAACGCTCGAGAAAAGTGTGGGTCAGCGCGATTTCAGGCAGCAGGATCAGCGCCTGCCGTCCGGCGCGCAGCGTATCGGCCACCGCCTCGAAGAAGACCTCGGTCTTGCCCGATCCGGTCACCCCGTCGAGGAGGCTCACCGAATAGGCGTCGGGACCGCCGGCGCGGATCAGCTCCAGCGCCGCCTGCTGGTCGGGGCTGAGGACGGGCACGGCGGCATCCGGGTCGGGCCGCTGCACGATCGGCGGTGGCGCGCTTTCGAGCCGCTGCAGGGCGCCGCTCCGTTCGAGCCCGTCGATCACCGACGACGACACCCCGCTCGCCCCGATCAGCGCCGCCCTTGCCCAGGTCTCGCCGTCGGCGAGGCAATCCAGCACGCGCTGCCGCGCCGGCGTCAGCCGTCCGGGCTCGTCACCCGTCAGCCGGTAGGCGGTCACCGGCCGCTCGGGCTCGAGCGCCTCGCTCGACCGCAACACCGAGCGCAGCACCATGCCCGGCGCCGCCAGCGTATAGCGCGACACCCAGTCGACGAGCTTCAGCAACTCCTCGGAGAGCGGCGGCACGTCATAGACCTGCGCGATGTCCTTGAGCCGGTTGTGGGCGAAATTGTCCTTCGGCACGCCCCAGACGACGCCCAGCGTCAGCCGACCAACCAGCGGCACCGCGACGATCGAGCCGCGGCCCACCGTCATGCCATAGGGCACGCGATAGGAATAAGGCCCCTCGACGGCGACCCCGACCATGACCGCAACGATGTCGGGGAGCGCTTCCATCCGTGCCCGCTTTGTTCACGGCCAATGTAGGAAGTGCAAGCTGATTCTGCGACGGGGGGTGCACACCGCTGTGCAATCCGCCGTCGCTTCGGCGGCTCAGTTCGGGTGCCAACCCCCTCCCCAACCCTCCCCACAAGGGGGAGGGTGTTCGGCTGTGCATTGGGTGAGGGCCCTGCCCGAACTCCGCGGTCACCCTCCCCTCGATGGGGAGGGTTGGGGAGGGGTGTGGCCCAAGCTTCCGCGCCGGAAATGTCCAAGGGCCGCAAGCGCGACCGCGACGCCGACCCGCTAGAGCATCTCGAGCGACGTCTTGCGGCGCGGCGGCGGGAAGGCGGCGTCGAGCGTGCGCAGGTCTGCCTCGGTCAGCGTGATCTCGGCGGCGCCGGCGTTTTCGCGCACGTGCTCGACATTGCTGCTCTTGGGGATGGCAATCACACCCGGCTTCGACAGCACGAAGGCCAGCGCGATCTGCGCCGGCGTCGCGCCATGCGCCTCGGCGACCTGGCGCAGCGCCCGGTCGCCCAGCAGCCGACCCTGCTCGATCGGCGAATAGGCCATCACCGGCACCTTGTGCTGGCCCGACCACGGCAGGAGGTCGTGCTCGATGCCGCGCCGGCCGAGATTGTAGAGCACCTGGTTGGCGGCGACCGCCTTGCCGCCGGCAGCCAGCAGTTCCTCCATGTCGGCGACGTCGAAATTCGACACGCCCCAATGCCGGATCTTGCCCGACTTCTGCAGCGCCTCGAAGCCGGTCAGCGTGTCCTCGAGCGCGTAGTTGCCGCGCCAGTGCAGCAGATAGAGGTCGATGCGGTCCGTGCCGAGGCGCTTGAGGCTCTGCTCGCACGCCGCGATCGTGGCGGTGCGGCTGCCATGGCTCGGCAGAACCTTGGAAACGAGGAACACGCCGTCGCGGCAGCCCTTGATGGCAGCGCCCGTCACTTCCTCGGCGCCGCCATCGGCATACATTTCGGCGGTGTCGATCAGCGTCATGCCGAGGTCGAGCCCCAGCTGCAGCGCGCGCACCTCCTCGGCGCGCTTGCGGCCGCTGTCACCCATGTACCAGGTGCCCTGGCCCAGGGAGGGAACCGCTTCGCCGGAGGGCAGGTTGACCGTTGCGATGCTCATGCGTCTGATGCTCCCCATTGTCTGCCGGTCCATCAACCACGCGATAACGGCTCGGGTCTATCAATGTCTCATGACTGACACCGCCTATGCCGTCGACGCGGCGGTCGCAAAGCAGCTCGCCGGGTGGCGCCGCGACCTCGGCGCCGTGCGCCGGCTGTCGCCCAACACGCTCGAAGCCTATGGCCGCGACCTGGCGGAGTTCCTGAGCTTCCTTTCGGGTCACAGCGGCGGCGTGGTGGCCCTGGCAACGCTCGGGGAGTTGCGGGCCGCGGACCTCCGCGCTTTCCTCGCCAAGCGGCGGACGGAAGACCTGTCCTCGCGCTCGCTCGCCCGGGCGCTGTCGGCGCTGAAGAGCTTCTTCCGCTACCTCGAACGGGAGGGGCTGGTCACCACTGAGGCGTTCAACGTCATCCAGACGCCAAAACTGCCCAAATCCCTGCCCAAGGCGCTGACCGTCGCCGAGGCAAAGACCACCATCGCGACGACGGCCGAACTGGAGGACACACCCTGGATCGCCGCCCGCGACACGGCGGTGCTGTCGCTCTGCTATGGCGCGGGGCTCCGCATCGCCGAGGCGCTGTCGCTCAGCAAGGCCGACCTCGACGGCGTCGCGTTGCGGGTGACGGGCAAGGGCGGCAAGACGCGCATGGTGCCGCTCATCGCCTCCGTCCGGGCCGCGATCGATGCTTACTTGAAACTCTGCCCCTATCCGCTCAACGCCTCGATGCCGATGTTCCGCGGCGCCAAAGGCGGCGTGCTCTCGCCGCGGCTGGTACAGTTGCGGGTGGCGCAGTTGCGCGGCGCCCTCGGCCTGCCGCCATCGGCGACGCCGCATGCGCTCCGCCACAGCTTTGCCACGCACCTGCTCGGCCGCGGCGGCGACCTCAGGGCCATCCAGGAATTGCTGGGTCACGCCTCGCTGTCGACGACGCAGATCTATACCGCCGTCGACACCGATCGCCTGCTCGCCGCCTATCGGGCGGCGCATCCGCGTGGGTAATGGGCGAACCCGTCACGCAAGCTCGAACACCACCGGATCGATGGTAAAATCGTCGTTGGCGCGGATGTCGAAGGACGCCCGCACCTCGGGCGGCATGGCGGCGAACAGGGCCCGGATGGCCTTGGTCTGCACCTCGGGCGTCCGCTGGCGGGCGATCCAGGCGTCGAACTCGAGCGGCAGGCGGCGCCGGGTCAGGCCGGTGATCATGAACCCCGCCTGAGTGAAGATCTCGACCCATTCGCTGACCGAATAGTCCCGCACATGCGAGGGGTCGCGCAGCATTTCGAGCGTCTGCAGGAACGTGTCGAGCACGGCGGTCTCGGGCGCCACGATATCCTCGAACACCGCGATGCCACCCGGCTTCAGCACGCGCCGCGCCTCGCGCAAGCCCCGGCGGACGTCGGGCCAGTGGTGGGCGGTGTAGCGACAGAACACGGCATCGAAGCTCGCGTCGGGAAACGGCAGTGCCTCGGCCGGGCCCTGCGCCGTCTCCAGATTGCCGAGGCCGCGCTTCCGGGCTTCCGCGGCGACGGCGGACAGCATGTCGGCCGACAGGTCGTAGGCGACGACCGAGCCCACATGCGGCGCCACGGTGTAGGCGACATGGCCGCCGCCGCAGCCGAGGTCGATCACCCGCCCGCCCGCCACGCGCTTCGAGATTTCGCCGAACTGCCGGAGGTCCTCGCCGGTCGAATGCACCGGACTTTGCACGTACTGGCTGGCGGTGGTGCCGAACTGCTGATCATTCAGGGCTTGGCGTGAAACAATGGGGGTGGCGGCTTGCGACATGGCTGGCTCCTCGGTCTTGCGGGCCCAACGCACTTCGCGCCGAACCGATGGCGCGGAGTATCGCTTCCCGCTACACCCGTACCAGACCCAATCTTATCCTGGTATAGGTCGGTGCCATGCTCGACGACACCACGCCCCGCCGCGCCGAACTCGGCGAGTTCATCCGCTCCCATCGCGCCCGGCTGACCCCTCAAATGCTCGGGCTCGACGCCGGCGTGCGGCGCCGGACGCCAGGCCTTAGGCGGGAGGAGGTGGCGCAGCTCGCCGGCGTCAGCGCCACCTGGTACACCTGGATCGAACAGGGCCGCGACGTCTCGGTATCACCGGCCGCGCTGATGCGGCTTGCCCGCGTGCTGCGGCTCAACCCGGCTGAGCGGGCCTACCTGTTCGAACTGGCGGCCAAGCGCGATCCCGAGGCGCCGGCGGACCGAACCGACGACGATGCCGGAGAATCGCTCGGTGCCGTGGTCGGCGCCATCTCGGCCCCCGCCTACCTGCTGGACCGGGCGTGGAACGCCATGGTGTGGAACGATGCTGCTGCAGAGCTTTTCGTCGGCTGGCTCGACGCCCCGGCCACGGAGCGCAACCTGCTGCGCTTTGTCTTCCTCAGCCCTTTGGCGCCGCGGCTGATCGCCGACTGGGAGGCACGGGCCCTGCGGCTGGCCGCCGAATTCCGCGTCGACTACAGCCGGCACCTAGTTGCGGCCGAGACGCGCCAGCTCGTCGACCAGCTGCGAGGCGAAAGCCGGTTCTTCGAGCGCGCCTGGCTCGCGCACGAGGTGACCGAAAGGGAGGGTGGCGAACGGACGTTTACCCACCCGACGAGGGGATTTTTGCGGTTCCAGCAAACGACATTCCTGCTGGCCCGGCATCAGGACGTGAAGCTGGTGGTGCTGTTGGAGGCGTGAAGACGGGCTGGCGCCCCCTACACCACCTATCGGTGGTCCCCTTCCCCCGCAGGCGGGGGAAGATTAGGCGACGCTCTGCCTCGCCTATCCTCCCCCGTGCACGGGGGAGGGGGACCGGCGGAGCCGGTGGAGCCGGTGGAGCCGGTGGAGGGGGGCGCACCTCACGGGCGTCCCGGCCAAGGCCCGTCAGATGTGAATTGCGCCATCGCCGCACATCAGGGCGGCTTCGCGCACGGCTTCCGACAGGGTCGGATGGGCGTGCGTGGTACGGGCAAGATCCTCGGCGGCGCCGGAGAATTCCATCAGCGTGACGATCTCGTGGATCATCTCGCCGGCGTTCTTGCCGACGATGTGGCCGCCCAGCACGCGATCCGTCGACACATCCGCCAAAATCTTGACGAAGCCCTGCGTCGCCAGCATCGCCTTGGCGCGCCCGTTGGCGGTGAAGGGGAACTTGCCGATCTTGTAGTCGATGCCTTCGGCCTTCAGTTCGTCCTCGGTCTTGCCGACCGAAGCGATCTCGGGGCTGGTGTAGACGACGGCGGGAATGGCGCCATAGTTCACATGGCCGTGCTGGCCGGCGAGGATTTCGGCGACGGCGATGCCTTCGTCCTCGGCCTTGTGCGCCAGCATCGGGCCGGCGATCACGTCGCCGATGGCGTAGATGCCCTCGGCCGTGGTCTTGAACTGGCCGTCGGTACGCACCCGGCCACGCTCGTCGAGCGCTACGCCCGCGGCTTCGAGCCCGAGGCCCTGGGTGAAGGGGCGCCGCCCGATAGCCACGAGAGCGATATCGGCCTCCAGCAGCGTCATGTCGCCGCCGGCGACCGGCTCGAGCCGCGCCCTGAGGCTGCCGTCGCCCTGCCTCTCGATCGCCGAAACCTTGGTGGCGAGCCGGAACTCGATCCCCTGCTTCTGCAGCAGCCGCTGCGACTGCCGCGCCACCTCGCTGTCCATGCCCGGCAGGATGCGGTCGAGGAATTCGACCACCGTCACCTTGGCGCCGAGGCGCTGCCAGACCGAGCCGAGCTCGAGCCCGATGACGCCCGCGCCGATCACCAGCAGCCGATTGGGGACGCGCGACAGCGACAGGGCGCCGGTCGAACTCACGACCTTTTCCTCGTCGACCTCGACACCGGGGAGATTGGCCGAAACCGAGCCGGTGGCGATGACGATGTTCTTGGTCTCGATCAGTTGCGTCGGCCCGCTGCCGGGCGTGACGAGCACCTTGCCGGGGCCCGCAATCGAGCCGAGGCCGCGGAACGAGGTGACCTTGTTCTTGCGGAACAGGTAGTCGACGCCATTCACGTTGGAGGCGACCGTCTCGTCCTTGTGCGCCATCATGCGGGGCAGGTTGAGCGTCGGCTGGGGAATGTCGATGCCGAAATTGACCAGGCTGTGCGCCGCTTCCTCGAAGAGCTCGGACGCATGCA
>Ga0209233_1000839_pt1 | contig 13584 bp, 9 predicted proteins | sample AraplaCL_Cvi_mCL_FD_184269 | JGI IMG/M metagenome (GOLD analysis project Ga0209233, IMG submission 184269) | Arabidopsis root microbial communities from the University of North Carolina, USA - plate scrape CL_Cvi_mCL (SPAdes) (version 2) | ecosystem: Host-associated > Plants > Roots > Endosphere ...
CCACGCCGCTCAACGCCGCGGCGAGAACGAAGAACAACGACGTTTTGCGCATAGCTAGACTCCTGGACTGGTTGAAGGCTTTCAAATCGCCCCGCGTGCGCTCCGGAATCGCTCCATGCGCGGATCAATCCACGCATGGAGCGACCGTTCCCTGAGCGCGTCCGTGCTCGCTTCCTGCCTGCGTCCTTGCTTGCTTCCCTGCGCGCGTCCTTGCTACGCGATCGTTTCCTCGACCGAGCATCGCCTCCGGGCGATCAGACGACGTCCGTCGTGCGAATCAGATGGTGCCGATGGCGGCGTTGCTCGTCAGGCTCGGGTTGGACTTGACCGTGCATGCGCCGAGCGTGCCGGTGAACGTGAACGTATTGGTGCCTCCGTTATTCGGATTGGCATTGGTCAACGTTCCCGAGGCGCTGCCCGTGCAGGTTTGGCCGCTAATTTTCACGTTGATGCTGCTGATGGTGAGGTTGACCGAGGTGCTGCCGCTGATCGCCGTCGGCGCGGACACCGTCCACGGGAGGACCGAGGTGATGGCGGTGCAGGCCGAGCTGCCGCTGAAGCTGGCGGCGGTCACCTTTGCCGTGCCGCTCGTCACCGTCAACGTAAAGGAGGCCGTGCACGGCACCGGATTGCCCAACACCGTGGCGGTGGTCGGCCCGCTAATCGTGGCGGAGCCGCTGCCGCTGCCACCGACCGTCCAACTGCTTATGGCGAACGCCGACGGAGCGGCGAACGAGCTCGCCGCCAGCAATGCCGCAATGAGGGTTGATTTGACTTTCAGCATGATCGTTTCCTCTCGATGCAAGTAAGTGACTTGTCCAGCCACGATCGGCCTGGACGGTTGACCACGAGAAACACCGCGTCGTGGCACGCTGCTTCAGCGATGACGGGTAAGCCGTATCGTCGAATCGAATCTCAATAGAATCCTTTGCGCACGCTCAACCCGATGATGCGCGGGTCTTGGATGAACACATTCGTGGTCAGGCCCGTGTCCTGACTGTTGAGGAAGGTGCCGGTGATCGCCTTGCCGTTGAGTGCGTTCTTCACATAGAACTGCACGGTCCAGTCGTCGTCCGGCCGGCTCCAGGTTGCCGACAGATTGACGTTGCCCCAGTCGTGGAGGCGATCGATCGAATCTTCGTAGATCCGCGCCCAGCTCTTGCCTTGGTAGTACAGATCGGCACGCAGGGTCAGGCTGCTGCGATCGAAAAAGAAGGTGTACTGCGGGCTCACGCTGACGGTGATGTGCGGCGCGTTCGGCAAACTGTTGCCGCCGACGTTCTTCGCAATGCCCATGCCGTTGCCGGGCGCGCTGCCCGGATCGTAGTACTGCGGGTTGCCGTTCGCATCCACCGGCAGCAGAGACGTATAAGCACCGCCCGGCATGAACGGCGCATTGGCGATCGGGATATTCAGCGCGCAGAGGCTGTTCAATATCTGCCCGGCGTACGTGTAGCCCTGCGCGTACGCGTTCTGCAATATGGTAGAGACGAGGTTCTTCGGCGCGATGCAATTGGCAGTGAGCTGCATCCACGGCCGCACCACGGTCCAGTTCGGATTGCCTGCGGTCGGATCCATCACGTCGATCGAATACTGATTCGGACCGATACGCGTGCCGAGCAGACCGAGATTGCCGCTCAATTGGAATTCGCGCACCGGCTTCCACGCCGCCTCCAACTCAAAGCCCCAGGTTTTCGCGTTGAAGTTCTCGTTATAGGACTGGCGATTGACGATTTGCGACACCTGGTAATTTTTGTAGTCGTAATAGAACACGTCGGCGTTGAGAGTGAAGGTGCCGCCAGCGAGCACGTTCTTCGTGCCGAGTTCGAACGCGTTGACGTATTCGGGTTTGAATTCCGGATTGAGCGGCGCGAACGTGAGAAAGTCCGGATTGGCGCCGATGCCCGGTGAATTGGTGCCGCCCGCGACATAGCCGCGCGAGTACGATGCGTAGAACATCGTGCTGTCGGTGAACGGCGTGTGCGGCGTCCAATCGAGGACCAGACGTCCCGTCGGCTTGGTCCACTTTTGATGGATGTTCGGCTCGGCGGGATAGCCGGCGCCGACGTAGCCGCCGCCGAACGGATAAGCCGGCAGCGACGTTCCCGCGAGTAGGGTCTGACTCGGCACCGGCGTGGTGGTTTTGCGATCGTCGGTAAAACGCAGGCCGGCGGTCAACTTCCAGTCGTCGGCGAGTTTCCAATAGGTTTCGCCGAAGATGGCCGCGGAACGCGTATTGGCCAGATTCCAGCTGCGGAAATAGTTGTGTCCTTGTCCGTTGATCCGGTTCAAAGGATTTGGATCGATGTAGACGCAAGGCACGTTGCCGCCGTCGGCAGGAATGTTCACTTGGCCGGTGCTGGGACAATCGACGGGCGGCAGCCCCTTGCTGTCGGGGCGGTTGTAGAAGCTCTCCGCAATAGCGGTGAATACGTTGTTGAAAACGTAGTAACTCTCGTCGACCTTGTAGTACAGGTAATTGGTGCCGACGCTGAAATTGAACGGCCCGTCGTAGTCGGACTGCAGACGAAATTCCTGCGACCACTGATAGCTGTACGAATTGACCAGGTCGACCATCAGCATGCGGTTGGAGCAGCCGAGCTGCGGATCGCAAAACACGCCGTTCGGCAGGATGTTGGGCACCGACACCTGCGTGCCGTCCGGCAGATTGTTGTAGATGCCTTGGTCGGGATTGGTGTTGGTAAAGATCGGATTGGACTGGAAGCGCGAGTAGTCCTGCGTCGAGTAGTAGCGATCGCGCGTGTACAGCGTCTGCGAAACGAACTTCAGGCTCCTGCCGACATCGGCGTTGAAGTTGAACTGCACGACATCGTTCTTGGCTTTGAAGCGCGGGTCGTACGTCGTGGCGATCTGGCGAAGATTGTTCGACTGGACATCGCCTGCGTAGGGGTTGGTGCCCGGCGCGACGATGGCCACGCCGGTGTAATCCGGCAGCGTGTAGCCGAGCAGTCCGGGAAACGTCTCCGCGGCGAGCACATACGGCAGGCTGGCGCCATTCGGCACGCCGTATGCGCCGGCACCGTAGAGCGGACCGTCGGTGCAGCCTTGGCTGAGATAGTTGCGATCGACCGAATTGGGAGTGACACCATCGACGGAGTCCGGCCCCGGATCGGTGTGGCAAAGCTGCTTGCCGGTGCGCGCGCGATTGTCGTGCTCGTTGAAATGCTCCCAGATCATATTCGCGTTGAACGAGTCGCTCGGCTTCCACGCCAGACTCGCGCGCGTGGAAAACAGATTGCGTCCGTCGACGTCGTTGCCGGTGACGGTGTTGCTGTCGTAGCCGCTGCGATCGGTCCAGGCGCCAGCCAGGCGCAACGCCAGCGTGTCGCTCCACGGCACGTTCACCATGCCGCTGACGCGCTTGCTCGAGTAATTTCCGGTTTCCGCCTTGACCCAGGATTCGTAGCCGTCGAAGCTCGGCAGATTCGGAATCATGTTGACCACGCCCGCGGTCGCGTTGCGGCCGTACAGCGTGCCCTGCGGGCCGCGCAGCACTTCGACGTTGCTCACGTCGAAGTACTCCTGCTCGAACAGCCGATTGCGGATCATCGGCGACGAGTTGAAGCTGATCGCGACGGCGGGATCGGTGGTGACCGACAGCGCCTGCGTGCCGATGCCGCGGATCTGGAAGTTGTAGCTGGCGAAATTGGTTTTGCTGAAGGTCACGTTCGGCGTCGCGGTGACGAGATCGCCGCCGGTTTCGATGTGACGATTGGCCAGCTCTTCGCCGCTGAATGCGGTGATCGCGATCGGCACCTTCTGGATGTTCTCTTCCTTTTTCTGCGCGACGACCGTGATTGTCTCCAACTCGTTGGCGCTCGCCGCGACGGCGGCTTTTTGCGCCGCGGTCTTCGGCGGCGCGGCGGCGGGCTGCTCGGCGGCATCGCGGATCGCGATGGTTTTTTCGCCGACGCGCTGGAATGTCAGGCCGGTATCCGCGAGCAGCAGCGCGAGCGCTTCGGAAGTCGAGTAGTTGCCGTTCAGCGGCGCCGTCTTCAGGCGCGCGACGCGTTCGGAGGAAAATACGAGAGTGATGTTGGCCTGCTCAGCGAATTCGTTCAGCGCGGTCGCCGCCGGCTTGGACGGGATGTCGAATTTCCTCTTCGCGTCCTGCGCGTGCACCACGCCACACAGCGCCAAGGCCATCGTCAATGCGCTGCGGCGCAAAGCGTGTACCGCAAGGAAATCTCGCATCCCCATCTCCTCCCGAATTTTCGTTGTTCTTGTCTTGCAGTAAACCGCAAGTGTCATTCAAGACGGGGCATGCGGCGATTTCCGCCATCCCCTACCAAAAATGAAATAGTTTTAACCGTCGTTCTCTGCGCTCGTTGCATCCCTTCAATGCCCGTCGGCCATTTCCGCGGAAGCACAACGCACGCGATCACATATCGCATACGTGCCAGGCCCGAGTTGCTGAAAACCCAGGCCCGTGTCGTCAAGCAATAGGCGCAGCGCGCCGTCGACGGGATACTCGCCATGCAGTTCGTGCGTATCGGCCTGGGCGACCAGATCGAAGGAGAACACCAGGGTGATATTGGCCTGCCGGGCGAATTCGTTCAGGCCTTCCGCGGCCGGCTGACGTCGAATGTCGAAGTGCCGCAGTCCGCTGCGTTCCTGGCATGCGCTGGCGAAAACCGCAAAAATCAGAAAGGCAGCCGGAACGAACCGACGCAGCGCTGCCAGCGTATCCATAGTGCTCTGTGCCCCGTTCGACGCGGTGAAGTTTCGGAACTTGTCCGTCGAAGACGGGGCAGAACAAAATTGCCGCCATCGACGGCCGCAAAACGTGATCTCAACCGCGATTGTGCGGCTCGATATAGACCACCCGACCCGTCGGCGCGCGACGCGTCTGCACCGGGAGCACGCGACTCAAAGCGCGCAGGAAATCGTCCACGTCCGTGGCGGAGAAGCGGCCGCCGATGCGCAGATCGGCGATGCTCGGATCGGTGACGACCAGACGCATGTCGGTGTAGCGGTTGAGCTCCTCGACCGCGCGCGACAGGCGCTCGCCGTCGAACACGATCGCGCCTTCGCGCCAGGCCAGCGCGTTGCGTAGGCGTACCGGATTGATCGTCTCCACCGGCGCCGCGACGTCTTTGGTCGATATCCTCTGACCGACGTCGAGCAGCGTTTCGTGTGCCGCCGTCTTTGGTTTCACCGGCGCCGCATCGGAGGGCGCGACGATGGTGGAAGACGAATCGCCCGACACCACTTCCACGCGGCCTTCCGCAACGGTGACTTCGACTTCGTCGCGATCGCGCAGGCGCACGTTGAATTCGGTGCCGACCGCACGCACGATGGTGTTGCCGGCATGCACGTAGAACGGACGTTGCGTGTCGTGCGCAACCTTGAACAAGGCTTCGCCTTTGCGCAGCTCGATATCGCGACGCCGCGTCTGGAACTTGGTCTCGATGATCGTGTTGGTATTCAGATCGACCATCGAACCGTCGGCCAGCTTCGCGCTGAGCTGCTGTCCGACCGCGGTGGCCAGCGTCTGTTCTTCGTTGCTGGAGTGGAACCAGTAGACACCAACCGCCGCGAGCAGCAGCGAGGCGGCGATCGTCGATGCCGTAAAGCGCCGCGTCCTTCCGTAACGTCGCGGAGTTGCCTGTTTGGTTCTACGATGCGGCACTTGCGCCGCAGCGAGCGTGGCGATCTTTTCCTCGCTCTCGGCCTCGGCCAGTGCATCGAGCGATCGCCACAGCTTGCTCAACTCGTCGTAAGCCGGGCGATGACGCGCATCCCTGGCGATCCAATCGGCGAACGAGCGCCGCACATCGTCCGACGCCGCCGGATCGTCCAGACGCCAGACCCAGGCCGCCGCTTCTTCTTCGATCTCGGCCAAGGTGCGCAAGCGAACCACCTCGCTCATGACCGCCCCCTTTCACCGCGCTGCGGCGGCGCGGGTTCCGCCGGCGTCGATGTCGACGCGACATCCACGCCGCGCTCGCGCAGATAGTCGCGGCAGCGGAGCAGGCCCTTGGCGACGTGCTTTTCGATCGTGTTTTGCGATATCCCGAGCACAGCGGCAATCTCGGCCTGAGCCAACCGGTAGACTTTCTTCAAGACGAACACCCGCCGGCAAATGGGAGGCAGGCTGTCCACGGCGGCGCAGAATGCTTCGAAGTGGCGCCGGGACTCGAGCTGCTCCTCAACGTGCGGCTCATCGTTGAAGACGCTTAAGGACTCAAAATCCGCCACCGCGTCGGTCGCCCGGCTTGCCCGGCGCCGCTGCATTTCGACAGCGAGATTGTGCGCGATGGTCAACAGCATCGCCTTCGGCGACTCCACCTGCGCGTAATCCTTGATCGCGTAGATGCGCAGATAGGTGTCCTGAATGACGTCCTCGATGTCCTCGGCCGAGTTCAGGTACTTGCGCAAATAGCGTTGCAGAGCCGCGCGATGACAGAACACCTGATTGAGAAACCATTCGCGCCGGTCGTGCCCTTGCGACATGTGACTGCCTTTCTCTTTCGGTAACTTTCCGACCCGCCGGCGGGATCCGCCCGGCGGAGGCGTGTTATACCGCGCAAATGCGCAGTGGGCAAAGGATTCTGCGACGATTTCGGTGCCGCATGGGCTCCGTCTTGCACCGCATTGAAGACAATGGCGGAAATCTTTTCCTGACCCGTCTTCTCTTTCTTATTCGGCCACTGATGCGGCGCCGGCAACCTGCGTCTAAACCAAATCCCCTCTAGCCGTATCCTAACCTCGAGTGCTTCGTGCAGGAGAGGTTCGATGTTGCGGCACAGCCCGGCTTTCCGGTTCCTCGTTTTCTGCGCACTGACCTTCGTCTGCGCTGCCGCACGCGCGCAATGGCTGCCGGCAAAGCCGGATTCCGTCGACTCCACCATCCTCGGACAGAAGCGCGCCATCGAGGTTTATCTGCCGCAAGAGGCAGACAAGAATCCGACCCAGCGCTACGAAACGATCTATGTGCTCGACGGCGACTGGAACGCGCAGATCGTCGTCCGCACGATCGAATTCATGCGCCAAGTCGGGCGCATGCCGCCGGTGATCGTCGTCTCGGTGCCGAACTTCATCGACGAGCACAGTGGCAACTCTCGCGACAACAACTTTCTGCCGGCCGTCGTCGACGGCAAGCCGAAGCCGGGCAGCGCGCCGGACTTCCTCGCGTTCCTGAAAACCGAGCTGATTCCCTACGTCGAAAAGCACTATCCGACGAACGGTACGCACGTGCTGCACGGCCATTCGTACGGCGGCGTGTTCGCCTTCTACGCGCTGATGCACGAGCCGGCGCTGTTCGACGGCTATCTGATCCTCGATCCAGCCATGTGGTGGAACGATCGCGCGCTCAATCCAACCATCGAAGCGCGCCTGCCGCAGCTTCCGACCAAGGGCAAGGCCGTCTACATCGCGGCGCGTGCTGGCAAGGCGTTCGAGTATATGGGCATGTCGACCGTGGAGCCGATCTTCAAGAGCAAAGCGCCGGCCGATCTGCATTGGAACATCACCGCCTATGCCGACGAGACGCATGACTCGCTCAAACTCAAAGGCACTTACGACGCGCTCAAATATGCGTATCAGGGCTATACAACCAATGCGGTCGAGCTGATGCCGTCGAGCGGTATCGTCGTCAAGGGCAAACCGGTGTTTGTCATCGTCAACGGCGAACCGTCCGAGCTGCGCTACACCACGGACGGCTCCGTTCCGAATGCATCGTCGCCAAAATCCGACGGATGGATCGCGATAACGGATCCGGGGAAGACGAACATCAAACTCGTATCGAATCGCGGCGTCTTCGATCAGGTCGTGCCGCTTCACCTGAAATTCGGCAACATTCTTTCCCCAGCACGGCGAGCTTCCAGCTCGCAGGACGACGCCTGGCGATACGCCTATTATCCGGCGGACGCCTGGGCCAATCTGAAGCATGCCAAGCCGTTCGCCACCGGCGCGACGAAACAGAATCTCGACTTTACCGAAGCGCAACGCGACAGCTTCGCCGGCGTGCTCGAACGCAATCTGGAGATTCCCAACGACGGCTACTACCTTTTCGGCGTGGGCTCGCCCGACAAAGCGCGACTGTGGGTTGCCGGTACGCACCTCATCGACGAAAGCACCCCGCGCGGCCGCGGTCAACAGGGAGTCATCGTGCCGCTGCGCAAGGGCATCTACCCGATGCGCCTGGAGTTCCAGCGTGCATCGAAGTCGACCGAGGTCAATTTTCTGGTCTTTCCATGGAATGACGACGCGCCGAAAGAATTGAAGGATGCGCTGTTCCGACTCGAAGGTACGGCAAAGAAACATTGATCCATTCCGGCGCTCTGCGTCGTTCGCCGCAAATACGCAATCGTCATTCACTTGCAGAATCGAGCTTTTTTCACCATAGTGTTGACTTAGTCAACACTATGGGCTTCGTCATGGATGCGGTGCAGGAAATTCGGCAGTTCAACCGCTTTTATACCCGCCTGATCGGACTCCTCGACGAGCATCTTCCCTACAGCAGCTTCAGCCTGCTCGAAGGGCGCCTGATCTACGAACTCGCCACGCGCGGCGGACAAACCGCCTCCGACCTGACCCGCTCTCTGGACGTCGACAAGGCCCAACTCAGCCGCACCGTGCACTCGCTGCGGCGACGCAAGCTGCTCAAAGCCGAGGTCGATCCGACGCACGCAAAGAAACGATTGCTGTCGCTGACATCGACCGGCCGTGTCGCATTCACCGAACTGGAACGCGGAACGCGGTGTCGAATGGAAGCGCTGCTGAAACCGCTCGGCAACACCCGGCAGAAAAAACTGGTCTCCTCGCTGCGCGATATCCAGACTGTCTTCGACGCAAAACACGGCGCGCCGGCGCCGGTCGTACTGCGCCCACCGGTTCCCGGCGACCTCGGTTGGGTGACGCACCGCCAGGCTGTGCTCTACACACAGGAATACGGCTGGGACTGGACCTACGAAGCGCTCGTCGCGAAGATCCTCGGCGAGTTCGTCGCATCGTTCGACGCAACGAAAGAAGACGCATGGATTGCGGAACGAGGCGGTCAGATCCTCGGGTCGATCTTCCTGATGAAAGGCGACACGCGCGACGTCGCCAAACTGCGGCTGCTGTATGTCGAACCTATGGCGCGTGGCCTGGGCGTCGGCCGCCAGCTCGTCGACAAATGCATCGCGCGCGCTAAGGAACTGGGCTACCGGCGCCTCACTCTGTGGACGAACGACATACTGACCGCCGCGCGGCATATCTACGAAACGTCCGGCTTCCGGCTCGTGAAAGATGACCGGCATCGGTCCTTCGGCAAAAATCTGGTCGGGCAGACCTGGGAATTGGATCTGCAAGCCCGGCGCTGATCGGCGCGCGAATCCGCCCGGGCGAATCGCCATTCGGCTTAACTAAGCGATGGATTCGATTGGTGGCTAGGGGCGGGATCGAACCGCCGACCTCAGCATTATGAGTGCCGCGCTCTAACCATCTGAGCTACCTAGCCAATCGTAGATCGGCGCTCGACACAAGCAAGACAGAACACCTGGGTCGGAACGCAAACCGCCCGCTTTGCGCGGAGGGGGCGTGATTGTTGGGATTTGCGTCGCGTATGTCAAGTAAATGATAGCAAATTCAACGCGGGCCGGCCGATTGCACTGCCGGCCCGCGCAGCAGAAAATGGCGGCATGATTTCCAGTCATCTCTCGCTGTCCGACCGCATCCTGATCGAAATCGAGCGTGCCGTGGGCACTGCGCTCGGCACGGTCCCCGCGGCCTCGCGTCCCTCGCCCGCGGCGGACATCGCCGAGGCCGAGCTGAACCCCGACGAACGCCGCCACGCCGCCGGCCTGATGCGGGTCAATCACACCGGTGAAGTCTGCGCCCAAGCGCTCTATTCCGGCCAGGCAGCCGTAGCGCGCCACGAAGACACGCGCGCGCAATTGCTCGAGGCCGCGGCCGAGGAAACCGACCACTTGGCCTGGTGTGCTGACCGCCTAGAAGCCTTGCACAGCCGCCCGAGCCTGCTCAATCCGCTCTGGTATGCGGGCAGTTTCACGCTCGGCGCCGTCGCCGCCCTGATCAGCGACAAGGTCAGCCTCGGCTTCGTCGTCGAAACCGAGCGCCAGGTCGAAGCGCATCTCGGCGAACATCTCGAACGATTGCCGGACGCCGACGCGGCCAGCCGCGCCGTCGTCGAGCAAATGAAAGACGACGAGGCGCGCCACGGCCGCCATGCGCGCGAGGCCGGCGGCATCGATCTGCCGACGCCGATTCCTACGCTGATGCGCTTTGCTAGCAGCGTGATGAAAGCGGTGGCTTACCGCCTCTGAGTTCCGCGAACGACGGTCCGCCAATCGCCGGCCGAAAATCCGACTACTTCGGCGCGCCGTCCCTCAGCCATGCCAGCACGGTTTCGCGTTCCGCATCCGTCATTTGCGTGATATTGCCAATCGGCATCACCCGCGTTGCGAGTTGAGTCTGCATCGTAACCGTATGCGTGAGTATGTGTTCGGGCGTGTCGAGCAGCACGCCCTTCGGCGGCGCGGTGAAACCGGCGAAACTCGGCGTCGGCGCATGGCAGGTGACGCAGCGCTGGTTGATGATCAACTGCACGGTAGCGAAGCGCTGCGCCGCAGCGGCGGGATCGCGCACCGCTCCTTGCGTCGATGTACTCGTGCGCGGTGCGAGCGCAGCGATCACGCCGGCAAGCACGACAAGGCCCAGCGCCAACGGCACCGGCGAGGTCTTGCCGCCGCGTTCGTGCGCTTTGTGACGCATGACAAACCAGGTGCGAATCGCTGCGCCAGCGAAACTCATCGCGATTAGCACGAGCCAATTCCACTGCGCGCCGTAGGTCAACGCGTAGTGATTGGAAATCATCACGAACAGCACCGGCAGCGTCAAATACGTGTTGTGCACCGAGCGCTGCTTGCCGCGCAATCCATAGACCGGATCGAGCGGCCGCCCTTCGGCCTTCGCGCGCACCATCTCGCGCTGGCCGGGAATGATGATGAAGAACACGTTCGCGACCATGATCGTGCCGATCACCGCACCGAACAAAATGTAGGCGCCGCGGCCGCTGTAGAGATGGCACAGCGCCCACGCGGCGATACTCAGCACAATCGCGACCGAGAGCCCGAGCATCTTCTCGCTGCGTTGGAAGAAGAACCGGCACAGCACGTCGTAGATCAGCCAGCCGCCGGCGAGGAATGCGAGCGCGATGCCGATTGCCGCCGGCTTCGACAGTGCCATCACGGACGCGTCGATCAAATAGATTTCGGCCTGGCCGAAATACAGCAGGCAGAGCAGGAAGAAGCCCGACAGCCAGGTCGTGTACGCTTCCCAATAGAACCAGTGCAACGGCTCGGGGAGCTCCGCCGGCGCGGTTTTATACTTTTGCGCATTGTAAAAACCGCCGCCGTGTACCGCCCAGACTTCGCCGCCGACGCCCGCATCGATCAACTCCTTGCGTTTGGGCGGCAGCAGCGAGTTGTCGAGCCAGACGAAATAGAACGACGCGCCAATCCAGGCGATGCCGGTGATCAGATGCAGCCAGCGGCCGAGCAGACTGGCCCATTCAAAAAAATAAGCACTCAATCGACAGCACTCCGCAGGGAATCGATCGCGCGCAACACCGATTCCGGTGTCGCCGGCGCGGCAAGATCGGGCAGCGCACCCGGCGCGCCACAAGCTGCGATCGCCTCGCGAATCGCGTGCAGGGTTGAGATCGCGAGCATCAGCGGCGGCTCGCCGACCGCCTTGGAACGATGGATCGTGTCCTCGGGATTCGGCGCCTGTTCGAGGATGCGCACGTCGGCATGCTGCGGCCAGTCGCGCACCGATGGGATCTTGTACGTCGACGGCGCGTGTGTCTTCAACTCGCCCTTCGCGTTCCACCACAGCTCTTCGTTCGTCAGCCAGCCAACGCCTTGCAGGAAGCCGCCTTCGATCTGGCCGCGGTCGATCGCGGGATTCAGTGAGGCGCCGACGTCGTGCAGGATGTCCACGCGCGTGAGCTGCGTTTCGCCGGTCAGCGTATCGACTGCGACTTCGGAGACGGCGACACCGTAGGCGAAATAGAAGAACGGTCGCCCGTTGAGTCGACTGCGGTCCCAATGAATCTTCGGCGTCGCGTAGAAACCCGTCGCCGACAGCGAGATGCGCGCCTGATATGCCGACTGCACGAGCTGCGCAAACGTCTTCTGCTCATTGCCGATCTGCACAAGGCCGTTGGCGAAGTTCACTTCGTGCGGTTCGACGCCGTGCGTGTTACATGCGTGCTCGGTCAGACGCGCGCGCAGCGTCCGACAAGCAGCCTGCGCCGCCTTGCCGTTGAGATCGGCGCCGCTCGACGCTGCGGTCGCCGAGGTATTCGGCACCTTGCTCGTATCCGTCGCGGATGTGCGCACCGCCGAAAGCGGCAAACCGAATTCGTGCGCGACGACCTGCGCAACTTTGGTGTACAGCCCCTGCCCCATCTCGGTGCCGCCGTGATTGAGGAGTACGCTACCGTCGGTGTAAATGTGCACCAGCGCGCCGGCCTGGTTGAACACGGTCGCGTTGAACGAAATGCCGAATTTGACCGGCGTGAAGGCGATGCCGCGCTTTATGGTTTCGTTCACCGTATTCCATTGCGAGATTTCGGCACGGCGTTCGCGATAGCGGCTCGTCGCTTCGAGATCGTTGGTGAGGCGTTCAAGAATATTGTCTTCGACGTATTGCCCATACGGCGTCACATCGCGCGGCGACACACCGTAGTAATTGCGCCGGCGCACATCGAGCGGATCGAGTTTGAGCGTGTGCGCGATATCATCGATTGCCTGCTCGATCGCGAGCATGCCCTGCGGCCCGCCAAAACCGCGGAACGCGGTGTTCGATACCGTGTTCGTCTTGCAGCGATGCGAGAGGATCTCGATATTCTCGATGTAGTACGCGTTGTCGACGTGGCAGATCGCGCGGTCGTTGACCGGACCAGACAGGTCGGCCGAGTAGCCGCAGTTGGAAGCGAGCATCACCGCGAGCGCCGTGATCCGACCCGTGTCGTCGAAGCCGATGTCGTAGTCCGCGATGAAACCGTGGCGCTTGCCGGTGATCAGCATGTCGGCGTCGCGCTCGAGGCGCAGCTTGACCGGACGCCCGGTCTTGCGCGCGAGCACGCAGGCCGCCGCGGCGATCAGCGCCGGCTGCGACTCTTTGCCACCGAAGCCGCCGCCCATGCGCCGGCACTGCACGACGATCGCATGCGCGGGCAGCGCCATCGCATGCGAGATCACGTTCTGCACTTCGGTCGGATGCTGGGTCGAGGAGTGCACGTGCAGCGTGCCGTCCTCGCCCGGAATCGCTATCGCGATCTGGCCTTCGAGATAGAAATGATCCTGGCCGCCGACCGTCATCGTGCCCTGCAAGCGGCGCGGCGCCTGGACCAATTCCTCGCGCGCGCGGCCGCGCGCGAGAATCTGGCTCGGCACTACATAGCTGTGCGCGGCGATCGCGCTGCGAATGTCGAGAATCGCCGGCAGTTCTTCGTACTCGATCTTCGCCTTGAGCGCGGCTTGGCGCGCGATCGTCATCGACGTGGCCGCGACTGCAAACAGCGGCTGACCGGCGTATTGGACGAGGCCA
>Ga0209233_1000840_pt1 | contig 13576 bp, 8 predicted proteins | sample AraplaCL_Cvi_mCL_FD_184269 | JGI IMG/M metagenome (GOLD analysis project Ga0209233, IMG submission 184269) | Arabidopsis root microbial communities from the University of North Carolina, USA - plate scrape CL_Cvi_mCL (SPAdes) (version 2) | ecosystem: Host-associated > Plants > Roots > Endosphere ...
GCCTGGCAAGGTAAGACCTTTGACGCCCAACATGGAACCCTGACAAACCGTATCTCCGCACTTGGGGTAAATGCGATTGTCGCTCAGGTATACGTTGGCCCCAGTCTGTTCGACGGGAAAGACTGCATCATTCTTGATTACTCCAAAACATCGCTTCTAGCGAAGCATGTGCGAGACGAGATACGCCTCATTGCACCCCAGCTTTACCTTGGTCTTGTCTATTGGGATTCAAAACGTACCATCCATTTCTCGCTCCAATTCGCCGCCGTATAGTTGCGCTCTAACCCGCCTGTCGGATGACTTACAGGCTGCTTTGTAACTTTGTTTCGGGAGTGTCAGGATGTCCGATTCCCCTGTCGAAGTGAATCGAAGCAAACCAATCCCGCGGGCACAAACGGGGTCGCGGATAAAAGACGTTACGGCAGATATCCTCACGTACCTCATTCAGATGGAGCGACGTATAGACCCGTGGTTGCGTCCTGCATTCGATGCAACATTGCGAGATCCAATTGCGCATTGGATCACCGCATGGATGAATGCCCGACGCGTAAACGAACATCTGGCCCTGGCAGAGGAAAAGCTACTTCCACACGAAGACGAATTTAACCAAGATGTTATTGCCAGCTTCCGCCAACAACTGTCCAGTCTTTGGAAGCCCCGCCGGTTTGAGCGCGGCGGCAATACAAAAACACACGCTATCGTTCGCGGTGAACTCATTGTGCACGACGCCTTGCCAGAACACTTGGCGAAGGGTGTCTTTCACGAGCCACGTACCTTTCCTGCGTTTGTACGTTTTTCCGGACCGGGGCCCTACATCACACCGGATATTGATGACGTCGGTTTCATGAGTATCAGCGTAAAGCTGATGGATGTCTCAGGGCCAAAGCTGATGCAGGAAGAACGCTTCACACAGGACTTCCTCGCAGTCTGCACACCTACGTTTGTTACGAGTGACATTCGATCGAACGCGAGTCTTCAGCGGGCCAGCCTACAGAATGCATCGATCTATCACTTCCTGAATTTCAAGCAGAGCCACCTGCTCGATCTGCTGATGCAGGGCTTGTGGACAAAGACTCAAAGTAGTCCGCTTGAAGCTCCCTACTTCAGTTGCGTGCCCTACCTCATGGGTGAAGGTCAGGCTATGCAGTATTCATTCTGGCCTACATCCGATCGACGCACTCCGGTGCCGCGGCTTCCACGACGGCCACCCGACGATTATCTTCGCTTCGCACTGGAGCACCGCCTCTCACGCGAAACGGTGGATCTGGAAATGAAGGTGCAGCTACAGATGGATTCATTCCGGATGCCTTTGGAACACGCCGGTGTGCTATGGCCAGAGAAGCTTTCGCCACGCATACCAGTGGCTACGTTGCGCTTGCCGCGCCAATCCGTCGACTTCGAATACGCCACGCGAATGGCACGTCTTCTATCGTTCAATCCCTGGCATTGCATCGCCGAGCATCGGCCACTCGGCAACCAGAGCCGAGCACGCAAAGTGATGTACGCAACTCTTTCAGAACTCCGACATCGGATGAACGCCGAACCGCATTTCGAGCCTACGCCGGACGATCTGCCATGACTCCACAAACCAGCGTGATGTATGCGGCACCACTGAGGCCCGGAGCTATCACGATAGTTCATCAACTGCTCTGCAGCATGAACAAGCAGCCGGGCATCTACGATCCGCAGAACGGCCTCATTCCGCTACACATGTTCCCACAACTCCACTATGCGCGATTGCTCGTAGTGCAAGACCTCGCCGGCCAGGACCGCGCAGTGTATGGTCTTCCGACAACGGGATTGCCTGAGTATCTTGTTTTTCTCGCGGAGATTGACGGTGATGAATCTGAGTTTCGGAATGACATGATTCGTGTGGCTGGCGGCGGGCTGGCAACCTTGTTCGCACATTGCGACACCTACACCGAACAAGCCCCCTTAAGTGAGTGGTTAGAACGCAGCCGGATTCAGGCAGCAGCAAGTTATGTGAACTGGCGCGGCCGGACCGTCGTGCAGGTCAGAGAAGAGGAAACACTAAGGCGCTTTCTTAAGCAGAAGCTGAATACAGGCGCGACCAACGAGTCAACGACCTCAGCCGAAAAAACTCGTCTGGCGCTGCAGGTCTTTGTTGACAAATGCAAGGAAGAAGGCCGCCTTCAACTTATGCCTCCGTCACCCACGCCCATCACGTGGAGTATCTGTAATGCTTTGCATCTTGTAGCCATTCCACTGGTGCTCATTCTCGTCTCCCCCGTATTGCTTGTTCTTCTTCCTTTCTTACTCTTTCAAATAAGAACGTGGGAAAAGAATGATCCTGCCGTTGCTCCCCCGGTGAACCTGGCGCATTCCGAAGAACTTCTCTCGATGGAAAATCATGAAGTGACGAATCAGTTCAATGTCTTCGGAAGTCTTAAGCCTGGCTTATTACGCCTTTGCATAGTTCGCTTTCTTCTATTGCTGACCGACTACACAGCACGCCACATTTACTATCGCGGGAATCTTGCGCGTGTCTCCACGATTCATTTCGCACGATGGGTTTTCATGGACGGCCGCAAGCGCATGCTCTTTTCAAGCATTTATGACGGAAGCCTGGAAAGCTACATGGATGACTTCATCAATAAGGTTGGCTTTGGACTCAATCTAACGTTCAGCAACGGTATCGGTTACCCACGCACAAGATGGCTGCTGCTGGATGGATGTCAGGATGAGCAGACATTCAAACGTGTACTGCGTCGTCATCAGTTACCCACGGAAGTTTGGTTCAACGCACATCCCGGTCTCACGGCTGCAAACAAACATCGCAATCTCCTTATCCGAGACGGCTTGCAAAAGCACTCCATGAGCGAGAAGGATGCAGCGGCATGGCTAGCGCTGATTTAAGGAAGGGGCTTGACGCTTATGAATCCCGTTGCATTCGAGGCGCTGCAAGGTATCGTGCGTTTTGGCTACGGCAAGCTGACTGAATGCTGTTTCCTTGTGGTGACAATTAAGAATGCTGACAAAGCGCGGCTTTGGCTTAAGTCGGCGCCAATATCCAATGCGGTGGCTCTACCTGAGGCACCGCAGACAGCGCTTCAGATTGCATTTACATATGAGGGGTTAAGTAACCTGGGCTGCGCGGTCGACCTGTTGTCACAATTTTCGACCGAATTTAAAACCGGGTTAGATAACAGCGCACGTGCCAGACTGCTGGGGGATGTTGGCGATAGCGCTCCGGAGCATTGGCTTTGGGGATCGCCAAGCAGCAGTGTCGATCTGCTTCTCATGTTGCATGCACGTCCAGGCGCGCTCGAAGCATGGAAAGATACGATCCAAACGGCAGTTTGGAATGAAGCATTTGCCACTGTAACCGAACTCAACACCTCGAACCTCGACGGCGTTGAACCCTTTGGTTTTCCAGATGGGGTAAGTCAGCCCGAACTCGATTGGGATCGGTCACGGCATCCTCAGCAGATTGAGGATACTTATACGAATCGGATCAGCCTTGGTGAGGTTTTGCTTGGTTATCCGAACGAATACAACCGCTACACCGATAGACCACTGCTGCGCGACGGCTCATTTGCAACCCATCTCCTTCCGATAGCCGAAGATCAACCGGGCATGCGGGATTTTGGGCGCGACGGTTCTTATCTTGTATTACGCACGTTGGAACAGAATGTCGAAGAATTCTGGCGATTCCTCCGCGAACACGCTGAAGATGACGAAACTGCTGAGTTCATGGCCGCAGCAATGGTCGGCCGTAGAAAAGATGGCACACCATTGGTGGCCCCATCCAGCAGCCCCATCCTGGGCGTTGATGCCAACGATCATCGAAACCAATTCGACTTCGCCTCTGACCCAGATGGTCTCAGATGTCCATTCGGCGCCCACATCCGACGAGCGAACCCGCGCAATGGAGACCTGCCTTCGCCTCAGGTAAGTGGCGTCAAACGTCTACTTACTCTGCTGGGATTGGGCCAGAAGACCTTGCACTCTGACGCGAAAGCGTCATCAAGATTCCACCGCATCCTTCGGCGCGGACGCGAATTCAAAGGCGCCTCCCTTCCGCCCCGGACAGACACGCAGAGCACGAGCGAAGGAATTCATTTCATGTGTCTGAATGCAAATTTGGCGCGACAGTTCGAGTTCCTTCAAAGCGCATGGCTGATGAGTACAAAGTTCGACGCACTGACCGATGAAAGCGACCCATTAGTTGGAAACCGCCAGCCAATTGAGGGCGCTGCTTCTGTAGACCGCTTCACTCTTCCGGCGAAAGAATTAGGAAAGCGCCGAGTCATTGAAGGGCTACCTCGTTTCGTGCGTGTACGAGGTGGCTCCTATTTTTTTCTGCCGTCGATACCTGCGTTGCGTTACCTGGCAGCAGCTGGGACGACAACACAAACAGTCGTGTAGAACCACATAATCCCCTCCATATCTTCCCCTCGCACAGCACATTAGCTTCCTGAAAAACGTCAATTGAGCTGTGGGACCTGTTCCCAGATGGTCAGTGCATGTTTCTATTCCAAGGGTTTAAGATTACCGTCCGTGGAATGCCTGCTCAGACTTTTGCTGACGAAATCCCCCGGCCCTGGGCGATGGCTCGTGGCATGTCTCCTGGTCGCTGGATTGTCCGGATGTAAGAGCAAATCGGCATACGTGGCTGTCAATGGCGGCGGAAACCTGGATTTTAACCGGGACGTGCAGCCCATCCTTGCCAGCAATTGTTTCAGCTGTCATGGGCCCGACCCTGGGAATCGCAAGGCTGGACTCAGGCTTGATCTTGAGGAATCAGCGTTTAAAAAGCGCCCCGAACATCCGGATGCGATCGTCCCCCATCATCCAGAGCTGAGTGAACTCGTCAAACGAATCGAATCCAAGAATCCGCACTACTTGATGCCTCAGTCTCCGCAAGGTGACGCTAAGCCGATGAAGCCTGAGGAAATTGCAGTACTGAAGGAGTGGGTGAAAGAAGGTGCGGTCTATCGCCCGCATTGGGCTTTTGAGGTTCCGCTCAAAGCACAACTACCGCGAGTAAATAATGTGGCGTGGGACAAAAGCCCCATCGACCGCTTCATCCTGGCGAGTCTGCAGAAGGAGGGCTTGAAGCCATCTCCCGAGGCGGACAAGCGTGCACTCATCCGTCGTGTCACGCTCGACCTGACAGGCCTGCTACCGACCCCGAAGGAGGTGGAGGCGTTTGTGAACGATACGTCGCCTGATGCGTATGAGCACCTTGTGGACGATCTGTTGGCACGACCATCCTATGGCGAAGCGCGTACAAGGTACTGGCTCGACTACACGCGCTATGCGGACACGTACGGAATTCATTTTGACAACAATCGCTACATCTCGCCTTATCGCGATTACCTGATCCGCTCCTTCAACTCGAACAAGCCGTTTGACCAGTTTGCGATGGAGCAGATAGCCGGCGACATGATGCCCGCAAAGACACTGGATGCAATCATTGCCAGCGCCTATGTACGTTCGGGAATCAGCAGTAATGAGGGCGGCGCGATTCCTGAAGAGTTACGCGTGAACATCGCTCGCGAACGGACAGAAGCGTATGGTGCGGCATTCCTTGGTCTTACGGTTGGCTGCGCCGTATGTCACGACCATAAATACGACCCCACCACCCAGAAAGACTTTTACGCGCTGAGCGCCTTCTTCAACAATATGGAAGAGCTGCCATTCAACGGCGACGCTCCGAATTGGGCTCCCGTGGTACGGATACCGAAGCCGCAGAACCAAGCCGCATACGACCGAACGTGGGCACGGCGAACGGAATTGCAGAGTGAAGTAAACCAGGCTCGCGCAGAGGAGCGCGGCATGATCACTTCATGGCTTGCCACGCGGAAGAATCTGCCCAATCCTGTGTCGACGGACGACATGCAACTTCGCCTGCGCCTGGATGAGCGAGGCGGCGAGGTGTTGAAGAACTCAGCGCCTCAAGCAATCCCCGCAGAGTTTCCCATCGGCAAGAACAAGCCGCAGTGGGGCGAGAACACATTCTTGTGGCCTGACTTCCGCCTGGATACGACCACTCGCATAAGCCTCGGCCAGACCGGCGACATCGAGTGGAATCAACCGCTTTCCGCGGGCGGTTGGATCATGCTTCGTGTTGCGCCCAGTTTCAGGAACGTGCTCGGGACTCTGCTTTCCAAGGTGGATAGCAATAACCAGATGCGCGGATGGGATCTTTTCGTAAATCGCGGTGTGCTCAATCTTCAACTGGCAGATGAAGGGCCCACCGGTCTCGTCGTGAAGGACCCTGCGCCGGTGAAGGCGGCACCGCAGGCATTTCACTATGACGACCCTCATCCTCGTCCCAAGCCAGCCCCTAAGATGCCTGACCCAAAGAAGGCTGATCTCAAGAAGATGACAGCAACACCGCCGCCAGAAGAGAAGAAGCCGGGACGTGCGATCCGTGTCGCTGCGGTAACGCCCATTCCTTCCGATGGCACCTGGAAACACATCTTCTTCACCTACGATGGCTCGGGTAAGGCAGCGGGGATCAAGCTTTACGTCGATGGCAAGCAGATAGCGACAACAGTCGTCGTGGACAATCTTCGCCCGAACGATAAAGCGCAGCCGCCTACGATTCGCACGCAAGCGCCCATGATGCTTGGCTGGCGTTATCCCGAGGGCAACCCCGCACATGACACGCGATATCAGGACCTTCGACTGTACAAGCGCGCGCTGACGGCGGATGAGATCGCCCGGCTGCCGTATCAAGACTATGCTGCCGAGTTGGCCGGTAGGCAGACCACGCAGTGGAACGCGGACCAATGGCATGCAATGGGCGAGTTCTATCTGAATCATGTCAACGCGGACACGATGGCAAAGCAGGCTGAGATTGCCAAGCTTGACAGTGAGCTTGCCACGCTATCGGAGGGCGGTGAACTGTCGATGGTCTCCTTCGAAAAGCCATCTATCCCATATGCCGATGTTCTAACCCGAGGTGTCTATAGCGCACGTGCAGAACGTGTAGCTGCCAACACACCGCACTACCTTCCTGCATTGCCTGCGAACATGCCGCATAATCGTCTCGCGCTGGCAAAGTGGACGGTAAGTCCTCAGAATCCACTAACCGCTCGAGTTACGGTCAATCGTATGTGGTACGAGGTCTTCGGCACGGGCCTCGTAGAAACCACGGAAGACTTCGGCATCATGGGTGGGCGTCCTTCAAACCCCGAATTGCTTGACTGGCTTGCGGTTGAGTTTCGCGAGAGCGGATGGGACATGAAGCACATGTACAAGTTGATGGTGATGTCAGAGGCATATCGCCAGAGCGCAGTGTCACGGCCGGATCAACTGAAGAAAGATCCCCGAAATCTTCTGCTGGCGCATGGCCCGCGCTTCCGCATGGATGCGGAGATGCTGCGCGATGTTGCGCTTCAGAGTAGCGGCTTGCTTGTGGACAAGATTGGCGGTCCGAGTGTGAAGCCGTATCAACCTGCGAACGTGTGGGAGCAGGTGAGCCACCCCAGGGCCGATACGGCAAAGTATGAGCAGGACCATGGTGACGCACTCTATCGCCGCAGCATGTACACCTATTGGAAGCGCATGGCCGTCGCGCCAGATATGGATGCGTTCGATGCGCCGATGCGTGACGCGGCATGCACACGCAGGCAGCGCACGGACACGCCTCTGCAGGCGCTGGTCACTATGGATGATGTGCAATGGGTGGAGGCATCGCGAGCGCTTGCGCAGCGCGTAATCAAACAGGGGGGCCGACAACCGGAGCAGCGTATCCGCTTATTGAGCAATATCCTCCTTGCACGCGATCCGTCACCAAAAACGACGGCAGTATTAATGGCCTCGCTCGACAAGATACAGAAGCATTATGCAACCGACACGAAGGCTGCAACTCAGCTTGTTTCACTCGGCGAAATGAAGCGCGACACGTCGATCCCAGCACCGGAACTCGCGGCATGGACCATGGTTGCTAACGAAATGTTGAACCTGGACGAGACGTTAACGAAGTAACGAGGGACGGGACATGAAACAACATCCTCTCTGCACGGATACTGAACACGAACTTGATATCTCGCGCCTCGCGCTACCCGCGGAGGTCCGGCGAGAATGGGCATCGCTGCAGACACGCCGCCACTTTCTGGGCCGCGCCGGCAAGGTGATGGGATGGGCCGCCATGGCAAGCCTGGTTGGCGACCGTGCGTTGCAGACACATGCGTCCAGCCCAAAGACACCCGCAGGCGCACCCGGCCCCGACGAGCTGAAGCTGCCTCATTTTGCACCTAAGGCCAAGCGGGCCATCTATCTGTTCATGTCCGGCGGGCCACCACAGCTCGACATGTGGGACTACAAGCCGAATCTTGCTGCTCAGTATGACAAGGACATTCCCGATTCTGTTCGAGGAGTGCAGCAGGTGACCGGAATGACCGCAGGCCAGGCGCGCTTTCCCGTCGCACCTTCTCATTGGGATTTCAAGCGCTATGGTCAATCGGGAACCTATGTCAGCGATCTGTTGCCGTACACCAGCAAGCTCGTAGACGACCTCACGATCATCAAGTCCACCAACACAGACGCCATCAATCACGAACCCGCAATCATGCTTATGAACACAGGCAACATGAATGCGGGCAAGCCGTGCCTGGGTTCATGGCTCGCCTATGGGCTTGGCAGCATGAACGATAATCTGCCGACCTTCCTTGTCCTGCAGACCAAGCTGAATCCCAAACAGGACAATCAGCCGGTGTCGTCTCGTTTGTGGGGCAGTGGCTTTCTTTCATCGGAGTATGCAGGCGTAAGCCTACGCTCCGGAGGTGAGCCGGTGTTATACATCGACAATCCAGATGGTGTGGACAGCGCGACACGCCGCCAAATGCTCGATGCTGTGAATCAAATCAATCGTGAGACATACGAAGAGGTTGGCGACCCAGAGACCAACTCGCGCATTGCGCAGTATGAGATGGCGTACCGCATGCAGACATCCGTGCCGGAGCTTGCCGACTTTAGCAAAGAACCACAAACGACGTGGGACTTGTATGGAGAAGAGGCAAAAGAACCCGGTACGTTTGCGTACAACTGTCTTATGGCGCGGCGCATGGCGGAGCGTGGTGTGCGCTTCACGCAGGTCTACAAGCGTGGTTGGGATGTACACGGCAACGTGGTGGGAACGCTTCCGCAACTGTGCGAAGAAGTGGACCGGGGCTGCTATGCGCTGGTGACTGACCTGAAGCGACGTGGGCTACTGGACGACACTCTAGTGATATGGGGCGGTGAGTTTGGCCGAACGGTGTACAGTCAGGGCGGCCTGTCGCGCGAGAACTATGGTCGCGACCACCATCCACGTTGTTTCACTACGTGGATGACTGGCGGCGGTGTGCGTCCGGGCATCTCTTACGGTGAAACCGACGACTACAGCTACAACGTTGTGAAAGATCCAGTGCCGGTGCGCGATTTCAATGCGACCATCCTTCATTGCCTTGGCATTGACCACAACAAGCTGACGTACAAGTACCAGGGACTCGACCAGAAGCTGACGGGGACCACGCCCGCAAACGTGGTACAGGGGATTCTGGCATGAGGGCGTGTGTTCGCTGACAAAACTCTTTGGAAAGACAACGGCGCACGCAGACGATGGACAGCCGCACTCGTACTGTCGCTACTGTTGTTGAGTTTGCCATGGATCGTTCGGCTGAATGGCCAACCTCATGCCGACTGGCAACAGTTCCTTGGACGCTTTCATCCGCTTGCGGTCCATCTACCGGTCACGCTCATACTGTTGGTGCCCTTGCTTGAACTTGGCGGGAGACGGAAACCCGCGCTACGCGAGGCTGCGGGCTTTGTACTTGTCCTGGCATTCGCAGGCTGCATCGCATCGGTGATGCTGGGGTATTTGCTTGCCTTTGGGAGTGGCACAGCCGGCCCTGGAGTCACGCGCCACATGTGGGGAGGAATCCTGCTCACTGTGTGCACCATGCTTTGTCTGCTGACACGGCCCTTATGGTCAGCGTTGCCGACAGACAAGGTCTATCCTGCACTGCTGACCATCACACTCATCATGATGATGTGGGCCGCGCACCAGGGCGGATCGCTCACGCATGGAAGCAACTACCTCACCATGTATGCTCCGCGTCCGATCAAAACAATCGCATCGCTGGGACGTTCGCAGGCGAAGAGTGACTCGTTTTACGTACAGCACATCGCCCCCATCTGGGATAAGAAGTGCTTGTCCTGTCATGGGGACGGCAAGGTGAAAGGCGACCTGCGCATGGACACCTTCGAAGCACTCATGGTGGGTGGAAAAGACGGCTCCGTAATTGTGCCCAACAAGCCGGACGATAGCTTGCTGCTCAAGCGGGTCACACTTCCGGAAAGTCACAAGCAGTTCATGCCCGCGGAGGGAAAGCCACCTCTCAGCAAAGAAGAGATCGCATGGATCCGGGCATGGATTCAGCAGGGCGCATCGCCCACAACCACTCATCTTGCAGGCATCTCAATTCGCCAAGATAGCGACGTTCCTCTAGAGCCAGTGGGCGACTATAGCGCGTTGCAGCCCGAGATTGAGCGAATGAAGAATGCTGCCGGAGCAAAGCTGCTCACCGTTTCTGCAAAGCCATCTGACGGCTTGATACTCAACACACTCGATGTCGCAGGCAACTTTGGCGATGCGCAACTAGCACAGTTTGAGAAATACGCACCGTTCATCGTCGAGGTCGATCTCGCGAGGACTGCCGTCACCGATGCCAGTTTCTCGACGCTCGCCAAATTCACTCACCTGCGCGCGATTCATCTGGACAACACAAGTGTTACCGGCAACGGCATCGAGAAGCTTGCAGGGTTGAAGCACCTGACTTATCTCAACCTGAGTGGGACGAAGATTACGAGTGAAGATGCCGCCCGGTTGAAGTCGCTAACCAGCTTGCAGCATATCTACCTGTTCAACACACCCGCACAGCCTTTGGCACCAGCAGAAGCGAGGAAGACATCATGAGCAGTGCACTCACATGGACACGCCGCGGCTTCTTGGCAGGTTCAGCCGCAGTAGCGATCGCAAGCAGTTTGAATCTAACCAAGGCACATGCGCAGGCAGCTTCGCCGGCCATCGCAATCACCGGCAATGGCGAGTGGACATACCGCACAGTGAATCACTGGGGCGCGCTGCCTGCTGGAACCACTTACGGAGGTACGCACGGCGCAATCGCTAGTGACACCGCGGGCAATATCTACGTCGCTACACAAAGCAGCACCGGCGTGCTCGTATATTCACCTGACGGAACGCTGTTACGCAGCATTCTCAAGGATTACCCTGAAGTGCACTCGATGGTGCATCAACAGGATTCCGCTGGAGAGCGCTTCCATGTGACAGTGCAGAAAGGAACGCCTGAAGCGAACTGGCTATACCTCACCGTCAAGCCAGACGGCACTGTATTGAGAACAATCACTGCGCCGCGCGATGCAGGCTTTGCAACACCGAATGCATGGCGTCTCACCGCAGCAGTGCCCGCGCCCGATGGGGACCTCTGGATTGCAAACGGATACGGCGACTCGCGTCTGTTTCGTTTCGACAAGAATGGCAACTACAAAGCTGCGTACGCAGGTAAAGGAGCCGCAGACGGTATGTTCCAGTGCAGTCATGGACTTGCCGTCGACACACGGTATGACCAGCCATTGCTGCTTGTTTGCGATCGCGAAAACCGCAGACTCGTACACATGGACTTCGATGGCAAGTTCGTCCGCACCATTGTTTTGCACATGCGTCGCCCGTGCCAGGTCAGCTTCTACGGTGAACATGCAGTCGTCTCCGAACTCGAAGGTCGCGTCACGATCCTCGATAAAGACAATGCCATCGTGGCATTTCTTGGTGATAATCCGGATCGCACAATGTGGGCAAAATACGACCTGAATCCCGCAACCGTCGCACCCGCACTTTTCAGCGCAGCGCACGGTTGTCTCATAGACTCACAAGGCAGTATCTACATTTCCGACTGGAACAAGACCGGCCGCGTCTCCAAGTTCGGACGCATAACTGCATGACTAACACGGGGTGCGTAAGGAAGAGATCGTGACATGTGCCAGTGCTGACAAACGTCCGCTTGTGAGTTGAACTTTTCGGACCAGAAGCCGATCTATCCGGGCTTCTAATAGCCGTGGGGCACAAAGGGCTGAGTCACTCAGGGTCTAAGTGACTCAACAAGCGGGATGCGCATGAAGACGGTCGCCGATCAAGTTTTCGCCTTGCAAGGCCAAACGAATACCCTGCCTAAGTTCGATTAACGGATAACTTCCCTTGCGATTTGTGATGGAGTGTATCCAAGGACTCTCCGCATACAGCGGGCCATATGACTTGGATTTGTGAAACCAGTATCGAACGCAATCTCGGTAACGCTCTTCTTGCCTTCCAATAGACTTGTTCGTGCTCTTCCAATCCTACGTTCGATCACGAAGCGATGAGCCGGCATACCCACCGCGTTTCGGAATAGCGGCTTGAAGTGCGAAACGCTATATCCCGCGACGCTTGCGAGCTCAGCGAGACTCAGATCCTGATCCAAATGCGCCTCGATGTATTCCGTCACTCGGCGCAAACGCAAAGCCGACAGCTTGGACAATTGTTCTCCGACCTTGACCGCGGAAGCAAATTGAAGCCTGATCAAACGCGCGGCCAAGGCAGAAGCCAAGCTGTCTGCAAACAATCTTCCGTTTGGATGGTCTTCTCTGGCTTCGAATTGCATCAACCATCCGATCTGTTCGATCTGCTGATCCCTTATATGAATCGAAGGCTTCAGATCAAGATTCTCGCCAAGAATGCCTGCCGCGTGAGCCGTCTCCTTCAAGAGGGAGGGTGCAAGGCGCAGCAAAAGTGAGCGCGCAGGTCGAGATAAGATCCAGCGCGTACTAGAACCAGAAGGAACGACACAGAATTGACCGTGGATGCGCAGGCCCGGCTTCTCACGTTCGCTGCTGCCGTAGGAAACAGGGACAGGATCGCCCAGATGAAGGCAGAGGACATGACGCCAATCTACAGGCGATTGGAAGAGTCCATGCGGCACTGGCGAAACCAGCACGTCAAGTAGCGGAAGCCTGTCTTGCGCCCCATCTGCAAGCAACTGTTTCGGAGGTTCCGGATAGGGATTTGGCCTGTGGCTCATCGGCATATATCCATGTGATGAAACGCGCACATATCGCGGTTCCAAAAATCATCCATTTGTATTCTCGAACATCCATTTGTGCGCGCGAACCATCGAGACAAATCCTATGTTGTTGAAGGAGCGCAAGCGAGGCACGCATTCAGGCTTTGATTCTCGCTCTAGAAACGTTATCCAGGGAAGGTATAGATGCTCACGAATCGACGACAATTTCTACAACTTGGCTCCAGTGCAGCGGCAGCTGCACTGCTTCCTCCGGTCGCGTTGGAGATCCAGCAGCATCCTCCCATAATCGACGTCCATATGCATGCATATCCGGATAGCCTATCCCTCCCAGCAGCAAAAAATCCCGTTACTGGGAAGACCGTGCAACTTAAAGATGGTGCGGCTCATCGCGTCGCATGTCTCGCAGAGATGAAACGCCTGAATATAGTGAAAGGTGTCGTTAGTGGAGGCGATGGAGACCGCATCGCTGCTGCCCTTCAATGGGA
>Ga0209233_1000842_pt1 | contig 13566 bp, 12 predicted proteins | sample AraplaCL_Cvi_mCL_FD_184269 | JGI IMG/M metagenome (GOLD analysis project Ga0209233, IMG submission 184269) | Arabidopsis root microbial communities from the University of North Carolina, USA - plate scrape CL_Cvi_mCL (SPAdes) (version 2) | ecosystem: Host-associated > Plants > Roots > Endosphere...
CGTAAGGATCGCGCCGGGTCAGCATGCGCCACGCCGTCTCGGCCGCGATGAAGAGAGGCTTTGGCGCCAAGCCGCAGGCTTGCTCGATCCGGGCCCAGAGCAGGCGCAGGCTGCGGAATTTCGCAATCGTCAGGAACTGGTCGGCATCGGCGGCGAGGCGGGCGAAGACGAGGTCCCGTGCCTCATCCAGCGCGATCCCACCGGCTTCCAGCGCGCGCAGGTAAGCCACGCCGCACGCCAGCGCGAATGCAAGCTCCTGCACCTCGGAGCCGCCGGCGTCGTGGACCACGCTGCCGTCAGCGACGACGAACGGTCCCTTGAAGCTCGCGGCGCGCAGATCATTGACCGTGCCGGTCACGCTGCTGGCGATCTCGGTGGCGTCAACCGTGCTCCTGCCGCTTACAGCAGCATCGCCGATCGGATCGAGGCCGAAGCGGATGTCGCAGGCCGCCGGGGAGATGCCGTTCTGCTTGATGAACTCCGCCAGCAGTGCCGGGGCCGTATGCGATTGCGGTCCGAACAGCAGTTCGATGGTGATGCCAGCGTCAAGATGGACGCCACGAAGCACCTTCGTCATTGCATCGGCCGTGGGCTGCAGGCCAAAGTCGCGGCTGCCGCATGCGCCGGCAAATATTAGCGACAGGCCGGTGGCGCCGTTCTCGAGATCAATCAGCGCCTGCGTGTTGGCCTTGGCTGGATCGGGATGGTCGACCCGCTGGATGATCTGCCAGGGTGCTGCGGCAGCGCGGCCGGCGATCGGCGAGGACCCCTTGGCGCGCGCGTAGGTCGGCTGGATCTTGATCCCGTCATAGGTCGTGCCGACGAGCTTCTCGTACGGTGCCCCCTTCAGCACGCCATCGACCAGCTTGCGCCACTCCCCCTCGGTGGCCGGCGCGAAGTCGGCTGCCAGTCGCAGGGCTTGCTGCAGGTCTTGGCTCACCAAATCTTGGGTCACCTCTGTCATTCCTGGGCGTCTCCCGGGCGCGCTCGATCAGATGTTGTTCGCCGCAAAATGCCACGTCGGCGCGGTCAAGCCAAACGGTTGTTTCCGGCTGACAGTTTGTTAACTCGGGTCAGGCAGTCGGACGATTCCGTCGGACGAAACTCCGCCCAGCGCCTCGCGCGGAGAGCGCCCCGCAATCACCCGATCGGGAGCGATTTCTGCGAGCGGCACCAGCACGAAGGCCCGCTCGAACAGGCGCGGATGCGGCAGGGTCAGCTCGCGCGTGTCGAGGGCAATGTCGTCATAGGCGATGAGATCGAGATCGAGGGTGCGCGGGCCCCAGCGCGTCTCCCGCGTGCGGTTGCGTCCGAACATCCGCTCGATGTCGAGCAGGGCGGCGAGCAGCGCATGCGGCGCGAGGGCGGTCTCGATCGCGATGCAGGCATTGATGAAGGCGGGCTGCTCGACGCCGCCCCAGGGCGGGGTCTCATAATCGGACGAGCGTGCGGTCAGCCTCGCCTGCGCCTGCCGACAGATCGCATCGATGGCGGTGCCGAACCTCGACCTGACGTCGCCGACATTGCCGCCGAGAGCAATCAGCGCGCTCGCCATCTGCGCTCTCAGGAGTCTCGCGTGCGGGTCAGCACCACGCCGACATCCTCGAAGATTGCGGCGATCGGCGCGTGCGGCTTGTGCACCGTGACCTTGACGGCGCGGATGCGCGGGAACGCCGCCAGGATGGCGTCGGCCACCGCACCGGCCGCGCGCTCCAGCAGGTAGTAATTGGTGTCCTTGAAAGCGGAGGTCGCGGTGGCCACCACGTTGGAATAGTTCACCGTGTCGGCGAGACGGTCTGTGCGCGAGGATTCCGACAGGTCGGTATCGAGCTCGAGGTCGATCACGAAGCGCTGGCCGACCTCGCTTTCATGCTCCAGCAGGCCATGGCGGGCATGGATCAGAACTCCCTTGATGAAGATGGTATCGCTCATCCTTTTTGCGCCTCGATTGCGGCAGCGACACGCAGCGCCTGCATAGTCTCCGCCACGTCATGAGCCCTGATGATATTGGCCCCGTGCTGGGCGGCGATCAAATGCGCTGCGATGGAGCCGCCGAGCCGCGCCTGCGGCTCCGAGGGCACCACCGAGGCGATGAAGCGCTTGCGCGAGGCGCCGACCAGCAGCGGCCGTCCGAAGACGCTGAGCTCGCTCAGCCGCTCCAGCATGGTCATGCTCTGCGCGGGCGACTTGCCGAAGCCGATGCCTGGATCGAGCACGATGTTGCCGTCCGGGATGCCGGCCTTCGCGGCGATGTCGAGCGAACGCGCGAAAAAATCCACGACATCTTTCATGATGTCGATCGTATCATCCACGTCATCGCGATTATGCATCACGATCACAGGCACATTCCGTTCAGCAATCAGCACGGCCATCTCTGGATCGCGCTGCAGGCCCCAGACATCATTGGCGATCTGCGCGCCCTGGTCCAGCGCGAAGCGGACAACCTCTGCCTTCATGCTGTCGATCGAGACGGGCACGCCGAGTGCGACGACGTCTGATAGCACCGGGCGGAGCCGTGCCAGCTCATCCTCGGCCGAGACGGCTTCTGCGCCGGTATAGGGCCGGGTGGACTCGGCGCCGATGTCGATCATATCGGCGCCTTCGAAGATCATGCGCCTGGCCTGGGCGAGCGCGCGCGCCGGCGTAGTGAAATTTCCGCCGTCCGAAAACGAATCCGGGGTCACATTGAGCACGCCCATGACCGCAGGATAGGGCCGTTCCAGCCACGCGCGCGAGAGCGGATGCGCGGCTGCTGCGGTCGCCGAACCCTGGCTATGCGATGGAGCGCTCATGCGGCCGCTTTGCGCGGTCGGCGCAGCGGAGTCAAGCTCTGGAAACCGCAATGCGGAATTGTCGTGTGCGAGGCCCGCTCCGCCGGGGTGCAGCGCCCCCGGCGGCAGGCCGCGTGCCGATCTTCAATAGCTGATTTTGGGCTCCAGCTTGCGCGCCTGTTCGATCATGTGTCCGATCGACTTTTCCGACGGCAGGATGCGCACCAGCTTGCGCCTGGTGTTCACTTCCTTGATGTTCTGCGCAAGCCGCGTCGGGTTGCGATGCGCCAGCTCGCGCACCGTGGTGACGCCGGCGGCGCGCACCAGACAGACCTTCGCCTTGCCCATGCCGGGAATCCGCATGTAGTCGGCGACATTGGCCCATTCCAGCAGTTGCTGCTCGCTGATCGCGGTCTTGGCGGCCAGCGCCTTCCGGCCCCTCACGGTGCGCGCGGCTTCCAGCAATGCGTCGGTGGTTCGGATGCCAAGCGACTTCAGCTTGGACGCACAGAAGGCGCTCATGCCTTCAATCTCGGTGATTGGATATGTCATGATACTCGACAATGAGAAGGTGCTTCAGGCGAGTTGGCTGAGCCCCGGTGTCCTCGCGACGATCGCGCTCATCTGGTCGGCTCCGATTTTGTCTCGCCCGAACCGGAAAAGTTCACGTGCAATGGCCTGAATGTCAGTAATTCCAAGACCCAGCCCCATCAGTCTGGTACCGACGGCCATCAGGCCACCGCCCATGAGCCGCGAGATCCCACCGCCCGCGCGCGATGCCGCAATCGCGGCCTCCGCGCCCGGTATTCCGTCGATCAACGCCTGAACCTGTTGCGAAGGTCCCTCATTCCGGAGGAAGTTGAGCATGATGCCGATGGTTTTTTCGGCCACAGCTCTATCGATGCCGGCTTTTGCAGCCAGCAGTCCAATCAACTCGTCCATATTGCCCCGTCGTCCTCAACCCCGGTCCCCCAAGACCGGACTCCCGCACGAGGAGTCATCTTGATCAACCGGTTTGCGAATTACAAGCGACGAGCGCGGCGGCCGGGCGAATCGAATCACGATCGCGGCGCGAGTGTGGCTTCGCTGCAAGAGCCGATGTGAAATTTGCGGACAAATGCGCCTTAGATCGAAGCTGTTGCGTTGCCGTCGCAAACGGATCTGCCATCCGCCAAGAGAACGGCGGACGGGCGGTTTCAATGCACATCAGATGAAAGTATGATGCGGTGAATCCCTGAGCACGCGATGCGCGAGAGACGGACATCATGACGGTATCCGGAACAACGTCTATTGATACGGATGAGAAGATTTTCGTCGGAAAAGGCGAGGAACCGGCGTGGCTGACGCTTGCGCTCGCCAATCGTCACGGCCTCGTCACCGGTGCGACCGGCACCGGCAAGACCGTTAGCCTGCAGGTCATGGCCGAAGGTTTTGCGCGCGCGGGCGTTCCCGTGTTCGCGGCCGACATCAAGGGCGATCTCTCCGGTATATCTGAGGTCGGCGAGGCAAAGGACTTCATCGTCAAGCGCGCGACCGAGCTTGGGCTGTCCTTTCAGCCCGACCAGTTCACGACGGTTTTTTGGGACGTGTTCGGCGAGCAGGGACATCCGGTGCGCGCCACCATCACCGAGATGGGGCCGCTCTTACTATCGCGGATGCTCGATCTCAACGACGTGCAGGAGGGTGTGCTCAATGTCGCGTTCCGCGTTGCCGACGACAACGGGCTGACGCTGATCGACATGAAGGACCTGCGTGCATTGCTTGATGCGATCGCGCCGGCGGATGGGCCGAAGAAGGCGGCCGACGGCAACGAGGACCCGTTGGCGTCGATCCGGCAGGCCGCGCGTACCTTCGGTAACGTGACGCGGGCCACCGTCGGCACCATCCAGCGCCAGCTTCTCGTGCTGGAGAACCAGGGCGGCAATCAGTTCTTCGGCGAGCCGGCGCTCTCGCTGCAGGACTTCATGCGCACGGATCGAGACGGTCGCGGCGTGATCAACATCCTCGCCGCCGACCGGCTGCTGCACTCTCCGCGGCTTTACGCCACGTTCCTGCTCTGGATGCTGTCGGAGCTGTTCGAGGTGCTGCCCGAAGTCGGCGATCTGCCGAAACCCAAGCTGGTGTTTTTCTTCGACGAGGCGCATCTGCTGTTCGACGATGCACCGAAAGTGCTGATGGACAAGATCGAGCAGGTGGTGCGGCTGATCCGGTCCAAGGGCGTCGGCGTGTATTTTGTGACGCAGAACCCGCTCGACGTTCCCGACAAGGTGCTCGGCCAGCTCGGCAACCGGATGCAGCACGCGCTGCGCGCCTTCACGCCGCGCGATCAGAAAGCGGTCGCTGCCGCGGCGGACACGTTCCGGCCCAATCCGAAGCTCGACACAGCGCAGGTCATCATGGAACTCGGCAAGGGCGAGGCGCTGGTCTCGTTCCTGGAGGGCAACGGCACGCCCGCGATGGTCGAGCGGGTGATGGTGCGGCCGCCGTCAGCGCGGATCGGGCCCGTCACACCGGAAGAGCGCAAAGCGATCATCGATGGAAGCCCGCTCAAGGGCAAATACGACACCGCTATTGATGCCGAGTCCGCCTACGAGATGATCCAGAAGAGGATTGCCGGCACGGCTGCGACGGCGCCGGGCGCGTCTGGCGGCCTGCTGGAGACAATCGGCGGCATTGCCGCGTCGATCTTCGGCACCAATGTCAAGCGCGGCCGGCTGTCGACTGGACAACTGATCGCGCGCAACGTCACGCGCTCGGTCACCAATAAGGTGGTCGGGGGGATCGCGGCCGATCTCGGCAAGGATGTCGCCGGTTCGATCGGCGGCTCGATCGGCCGCTCGATCGTGCGCGGCGCGCTCGGCGGATTGTTGCGGCGATGATGTGCGTCTCTTCGGCGACCGCGTGTGGGCGCGCCTGATGTCGGATCCCTCGCGTCGATTGAGATGGCCGTCGCTGCGTGCGCCGGTCGACATCCTGTTCCTGATCTGCTGCGTCATCCTGGTCGGCGACGTGCTGGTTCCGGAGATATTCGGCAGCGGCAAGAGTAAGGACTATCCGCTCTGGTATTGGGCCGGTCAGCAGGTGCTGCAGGGCAAGGATCTCTATCCCCGCGATCCCTCGGCTTATTTCGCCTTCATCTATCCGCCGTTGCCGGCGGTGCTGCTCGCCATTCCCGCCTGGTTCGGCAAGGTCGTCCTTTACAGCGTCCTGTCGCTGCTCAACGTGGTGGCGTGGTGGATGACGGCGCAGTTCTCCCACGCGATGACGGGATCGGGCAGGACGCCCAATCAGTGGCTCTATTTTCTGCCGGGGTTCGTCACCATCAGTTTCGTGTTCGACATGTTCGATCTTGGGCAGCCGAACCTGATGCTGCTGGCGATGATGCTGTACGGCTTCTGGCTGATCTCTGAGCTGCGGCCGTGGTTCGCGGGCAGCATGTTCGCGCTGGCCACCGCGATCAAGGTGTTCCCGGTCGCGGTGCTGCCTTATCTGCTCTGGCGGCGGCAATGGGCGGCAGCGCTGAGCATGATCGTGTTCACGCTCGCGTTCCTGTATGTGGTGCCGGCGCCGGTGCGCGGCTTTGCGCACAACGCCGCGGAGCTCAAGACCTGGTATCAGGGCATGGTCGGATCGAGCTCGGAGAAGGGCTTCGGCCAGCGTGACGAGCAGAACTGGTCGTGGGTCAACCAGTCGATCATCGCGATGACCCATCGTCTGACGCGTCCGGTGAACTACATGCAGGATGATCCGACCAAGCCGATGCCGGTGCGGACCATGAATGTCGTCGACATCTCGTTCAAGGCGGCGAATATGGTCGTGCTGGCGGTCTCGGGCCTGCTCGGCATCGGCTTTCTGCTGGTGATGCCGCGCAAGGAACGACGCACGCCGCGCTCGGATGCGGAGGAGCTCGGCATCCTGTTCTGCCTGATGACGGTCGCCTCGCCGCTGGCGCGCCAGTACTATTTCATGTGGCTGTTCTTCCCGATGACCGTGCTGATGCATCGCGCGGCCTACGATCCGAGGCCGCGCGTGCGGCTCTGGACCTGGCTTGCGCTGGCGGCCTCTGGCATCCTGATGCTGTTGTCGCTGCCGCCGTTCCCCAAGGATTTGCAGGCTTTCGGCAACAATTTCGCGGCGACCGCCGTCATGGCTGGCGCGCTGGTCTGGCATATCCTGCATCCAGTGCCGGATGACCACACTAGCTCGGCATCCGAGGCGGGGGTAAAAGCGTTGCAATCGCTTTAGAAGGAAACTGCGACATGGCCGACGCGAAGCTCCAATCCGTGCTCGATCACATCGATGCCGACTTCAACAACAGCCTGGAGCGGCTGTTCACGTTGCTGCGGATCAAGTCGATCTCGGCCGATCCAGCCTTTGCCGACGATTGCAAGCAGGCAGCCGACCATCTCGCCAAGGATCTCGCCAGCATCGGCTTCGCGGCGCAGGTGCGGCCCACCGCAGGCCATCCGGCTGTCGTTGGCAAGAGCAACGGCAATGGCGGTGCCAAGCCGCATGTGCTGTTCTACGGCCATTACGACGTGCAGCCGGTCGATCCACTCGAGCTCTGGCACCGTCCGCCGTTCGAGCCCGTGGTCACGGACCACGCCGACGGCCGCAAGATCATCGTCGCGCGCGGTGCCGAGGACGACAAGGGCCAGCTCATGACTTTCGTCGAGGCCTGCCGCGCCTGGAAGGCCGTGACCGGCTCGTTGCCGCTCGACGTCACCGTGCTGCTCGAAGGCGAGGAGGAGGTCGGCTCGAAGAACTTCGTGCCCTTCCTCGCCGCCAACAAGGACGAGTTCACGGCCGACTTCGCGCTGGTCTGCGATACCGGTATGTGGAATCCGACCACGCCGGCGATCACCACCATGCTGCGCGGGCTGCTCTATGAGGAGGTCAAGATCAAGGCCGCCAACCGCGACCTGCATTCCGGCCTGTTTGGCGGCGGCGCCCGCAATCCGATCCGCGTCTTGACCGAAGTGCTTGGCGGCCTGTTCGACGCCAACGGCCATATTACTCTTCCGGGCTTCTACGACGGCGTAAAGGACCTGCCGCCGGAGGTCCTGGAGCAGTGGAAGAAGCTCAATTTGACGCCGGAGAGTTTTCTGAAGCCGATCGGTCTGTCGATCCCCGCCGGCGAGAAGGAGCGCCTGCTGATCGAGCAGGTCGCTTCGCGCCCGACCTGCGACGTCAACGGCATCGTCGGCGGCTATATCGGCGAAGGCTCCAAGACCGTGATTCCGGCGCATGCTTCGGCCAAGATCTCGTTCCGCCTGGTCGAAGGCCAGGATCCAGAGAAGATCCGCAAGACTTTCCGCGACTACGTGCAGGCGCGCATTCCCGCCGACTGCTCGGTCGAGTTCGACGACCATTCTGCAGCGCCTGCGGTCGCGCTCGACTGGACCATGAAGCCGCTGGCGGCGGCGAAGCGGGCTCTTACCGAAGAATGGGGCAAGGAGGCGGTGCTGATCGGCTCCGGCGGCTCGATCCCGATCGTCGCCGATTTCAAGAACACGCTCGGGCTCGACTCCCTGCTGGTCGGCTTTGGTCTCGACGACGACAACATCCACTCGCCGAACGAGAAGTACGACCTGACGAGCTATCAGAAGGGCATCCGCTCCTGGGCACGGATCCTCTCCGCGCTGGCGGAGGCGCCGTAGCGTTAAGCGGCCGCGCCCGGTCTCGCCGCCCCGTGGCGGGCGAGCTTGCGCAGGGCGGTCAGGACGGTCTCGGTGGAGGCGAGGCGGCAGCAAGACTTGCCGGCGGACTTCGCCTCGTAGAGCGCGGCATCGGCTAGCGCCAACAGGGTCTCGGCGTCGCTGCCGTGGTCCGGCGACAGCGCGATGCCGACGCTGATGCCGATCGTCGCGCTGGCGCCATCGGCGAGCACGATCGGCTGCTCTGCGATGTGGGTGATGCGTTCGCCGAGCGCGATCGCGTCCTCCGGTGAGACGTCGCTCGTCAGCACGACGAACTCGTCGCCGCCAATCCGCGCGATGGCATCGGCGGTCGGTGCGATGTCGTGCAAGCTCTGCGCGATCGTCTGCAGCAGCATGTCGCCGGCGGCGTGCCCGAAGGTGTCGTTGACCGGCTTGAAGTGATCGAGATCGAGATAAAGCAGGGCGAAGCGGCTGCCGTCGTTCTGATGGGCGATGATCCTGGCGTCCAGCGCATCGACCAGGCCGGCGCGGTTGCGCAGGCCGGTCAGGGCATCAAGGCGGGCCTGATCCTCGCTGTGGCGCTTGGCCTGTAGCACCGTGACCAGCATTTTGTTGAGCCGGAATGCGCCGGCCGACATGGCCCAGAAGTAAAGCGGCATCTGCAGGAACAGCAGGTAGAGCAACGGTTCGCGCGCCAACGCAACGCCGGGAACGACCGGGCCGATGGTGAACAAAGTCATGGCCCCGGCAAGGCGCGGAGCGTTGAAGTTTCGGAAGCAGGTGCCGCCGACCATCGCCGCCCCGGATAGACAGGCGAGCGTTGCGCTGACCCAGTGACCGCTGGCGACGCTCAGCCCTGCGCCGAGGCCGACGCTGGCGCTCCAGGCGATGCCCAGCAGGATGTAGAGATCCGTCGGTGTCTGTCGTCCTGTGCGGGCCGCCCGAAATGCGATGCTCAGCACGATCAGGCGTGCGGCGCAGACGACGACTTCCAGTGCGAACCAGGCAACGAATGGAGCGCTCTGCTCACGCGCGGCAATCACGCCGCTCGTCAGTACGGAGTTGATGATGCCTGCAGCGAAAATCGGCCAGCTACCGTAGAGCTCGCCGATCAGCGCGACGCGAACGTCGTCGCTGACGTCAGGTCCCACATCCGCAAGCCATCGCGTCAGCCGCCATTGCGGCGAACTGAAAGCCAACCCGTCGCCCCGCATTGCGCGATCTCCCCGATGCGCATGAACGGCATCGAGGCTTAACAGGCCTTTGCTGCGCGACACGCGGTCGCACATATGCTTGATGCTCGGTAAAGAAATGCTCTGGCGGGGCGGCACGGGTGCCGTCGGGTCGCTTCGTCAGCCCAACGCAAAAACGCCGCCCGGGATTGGACGGCGTTTCATTCCGAAAGCGTAGAGGTCGTGTGAGATCTGTCTAGCATGCTCACGCTTACAGGTCCATGACATCGCTCAAGCGCCAGCCACATCGCCGACCGGATAGGGGCCATGGCCGAACGTTCGGTCGTGATAGCCCTTGCTGCCGATTGCCTGCGCGAGCGGGCTGCGGATGTCCTCGTTGGCCTTCAGCCGCGCCACCAGCGCGCGGAAATCATGGCGTGGCCGCCAGCCGAGCTCGGCGCGGGCCTTGTCGTTGACATAGACACGATCGATAGCATCGAACATGCTCCAACCTCGGCGGGCATATTCCTGGACGTAATCCGGAACGGTGCGCCGGACCACCTGCGGCGCGCTGCCGCGCAGCTCGGTCATGTCCTCGCGCGAAAACGGCGTAGTGGCGCTGATGATGTATTTCGCAAAACGCGCAGCAGGAGCGTGACTGATCGCTTTGAAGTGCGCGTCGACCACATCCTCGATGTCGACGCGGCGATGCAGGAACTCGTTCACCTTCGCGTTGCTGTCGTCGTAGGCGATGCGCACCGCCGCGTCATCGTCCGGTTCGGGAAAGAATCGCGAGATGCGCAGCACGATCGTGGGCAGCGCCTGGTTGCGCGCGAACAGCTGGCAGAGATCTTCGGCCGCGGCCTTGGTGGCGCCGTAGATGTTCTTCGGCACCGGTGCGACGCTCTCGGTCACCCAGGCGGCCGGCTCACCCAGCGGCGGCACCAGCGCGTCGCCGAACACGCTGGTAGTACTGGTGTAGACGAAGGCCGCGACGTCAGCGGCGGCCGCTTCCTCCAGCAGGTTCAGCGTGCCGGTGATATTGACGTCGACGAAGTCCTGGCGGCTATGGGTCGCGACATGCGGCTTGTGCAAGGTTGCCGCGTGCAGCACGACCGTGACACCGGCCATGGCCTCGCGCACGGCATCGCGGTCGGTGATCGAGCCGATCCGGTGCGTGAAGGCGCCGGGGCGGATGTCCAGGCCGACGACGTCGCGTCGCTGCGCCATCAGCATCCGCACCAGCGCCTCGCCGAGATGGCCGGAACTGCCGGTCACGAGGATCGTCACGGTGCGCTCCGGCCTTATCGCTCAGGTCCTGTAGCTCGGGTCGATGCGGTCGAGCTTGCGCAGCAGCGGCGGCCAGACCAGCTGGGTCGAGCGCAGCTCGGCACGATCGGCATTCTGGAACAGCGTCGCGTTCTTCTCGACCACCTCGTCCTGCACCGGATAAACGGATGGTCCGAGCGTGCGGGTGCGGACCTGGATCGAGCACGCGCGCTCCAGATGATACATGCGCTCAAAGGCCGAGGCGACTGAGCGGCCGACGGTCAGCGTGCCGTGGTTGCGCAACAACATGAGGTTTTTGCTGCCGAGATCGCGCTGCAGGCGCGGGCGTTCGTCGTGATCGAGCGCAATGCCCTCATAGTCGTGATAGGCGAGATCGTGGGTGACGTACTGCGCGATCTGGTTGAAGGGCTGCAGGCCTTCGGCAGAGCTCGACACCGCGACGCCGTCCAGCGTGTGCAGATGGATCACGCAAGCAGCGTCCTCGCGCACCTCGTGGATGGCCGAATGGATGGTGAAGCCGGCCGGATTGATGCGGTACTCGCTCTCGGTGAGCTGGTTGCCGGCGAGATCGACCTTCACCAGGCTGGAGGCGGTGATCTCCTCGAACAGCAGGCCATAGGGGTTGATCAGGAAATGATGCTCCGGGCCGGGCACCCGCGCCGAGATATGAGTGTCGACCAGATCATCCCAGCCAAACAATGCCACCAGGCGGTAGGCGGCGGCGAGATTGACCCGCTGGCTCCATTCCGCCTCTGTCATGTTCGCAGGCACTTCCTTCAGGCGCGCTTCCGCTGGCGACATCGCCGTTCTCCGCTGATCGATCAGGTTGGAGCGGAGCGTAGTCGCCCGGTTCCACCGCGGCAAGGCGCGCCGCGGCGAGGGCAGTCATGCAGCCGGATTTTGTTTTGACGCGTTTTCTTAACGCGAACCGGTATCCACTTCGCTTGGAAACGCTCTATGGCGCGGGAATCGACAGCAGGCTCGAGATGCTCTTGCCGCGGATGTCGTAGACGCGAGCGAACACGACGTCGTCGCGCTTGATCTCGACCATGACGGGCGCGGACAGGCCCTTGCAGTAGAACTCACCAAGCGTCATCGCGAAATCGGCCCCATGGCTGTCCCAGCCGATGGTGAAGTCGGGACCGAGCGCGACCTGCGCCGGGCGCTGCGGGCCGCACACCGCGACCTTCCATTTGCGGTTTTGCGGCGGCACTTCCTGGCGCTCGTCGAGCTGGTCCTTCAGGCCGTCGGAGGCCTGCTTCAAGGCCAGACCCCAATAGTCCAGCATGAAGCGGGTGTCGGCCTCGCGCACGGTGCCGGCGATGTAGTTGAAGTGGGCGTATTGATAGGGGTGCAGCCGGATCATCTCGGCGAGCGGCAGCAGCAGGCCGAAGCAGAACACCGTGACCGCCAGCGGCTGCCAGTTCCGGCGGCTGTCGGCTTTCAGCCAGTCGAGCAGCCATGAGAACGCGAGGCCGCCGAGCAGCGCCATCGGCGGAATCACGAACACGAAATGGCGGATGCCGTTGTAGAGGGCAGGGCGCTTCACGATCGCGATCAGGATCGGCAGCGTCGCCGCGACCGTCAGCATCAGCACGATGCTCTTCTGCCGCGCCGTCATGGTGTTCCGCGACAGCGACAGCACCGAGGTGACCGCGCCGGCGATGAACAGGCCGAGCATCAATTCGGGGAGCTGGAGAGCAAACAAGGTCGGCAGATAGGACCATGGCATGTCCGGCACCGAGACCAGCGCGCCGTCGAACATCTCCTTCCAAGGCTTCTCGAAGAAGTGCGAGAAATAGGTCAGCGCCCGGAACGGATTGGCGGGCTCGATGATCGACCACGGCCAGATCAGGCCCATGACGAGATAGCCGAGGATCAGGCCCGGAACTAGCACGTAGAGCACGTGGACGAAGCGGCGGATCGCCTCGCGCGGCCCTTGCGTGCGATATTCCTCGAGGAACAGCGGCATGAAACCGACGACAGCGTAGACCACGGCAAGTCCGCCCAGGATGCGCGAGCCGATCGCCAGCCCGGCGCCGAGGCCGACGATCAGGATGGTCCGCGGGGTGGGGTAGGGATATTCCTCGGCGAGCCGCACGAGGCCCATCAGCAGCACCACCATCGCTACCGCGAAGGGCGCATCCTTCGGGTTCATGAACATGTGGCCGTAGAAGATCGGGCACAGCGCCAGCAGCAGCAGCGCACCGAGGCCCGCGACGGCGCCGCCGATCCGGCGCGCCAGCCGCCAGGTCACGGCAAGGCCGATCAGGCCGACGACGGCGCCGACCAGCCGCCGCGTCTCGAACAGCTCCAGCGGAATGATCTTGTGCAGCAGCGCCGCCACCATGTCGAAGCCGCCGCCATACATGTAAAGGTTGGCGAAGGAGAGCGCCGCGGTATCTCGAAAGCCGGACCCGTACATGCGCAGCAGCAGATCGGCATATTCGGCGTGGGTGTAGTCGTCCCAGCCGAGCCCATAGTCACGGAAGGTCAGTCCCGCGACGACCGCAACCGCTGCGAGCACGAAGACCGCAAGATCGTCGCATGTCCGTTCGACCGTACGCCGTACCGGCGTGTCGAGGACCGAAGTAGTAATCGATGACATGGCTGGTAGTGACCCGCGTCCCCTGAAGAGCCCGCTCTTGCGCTGAAAGCCTCATTCCCCGGGGC
>Ga0209233_1000843_pt1:0-7500 | contig 13561 bp, 7 predicted proteins | sample AraplaCL_Cvi_mCL_FD_184269 | JGI IMG/M metagenome (GOLD analysis project Ga0209233, IMG submission 184269) | Arabidopsis root microbial communities from the University of North Carolina, USA - plate scrape CL_Cvi_mCL (SPAdes) (version 2) | ecosystem: Host-associated > Plants > Roots >...
TCGCACCGGTCGAGCCGTTCTGGCAGAAGGTCTATATCGATGCGGTCGGGGTGCGGCGCTGGCGCGGCCTGTTCTTCGGCGCCATGGGGCAGATCGGCTATCGCCTCGATTCGAGCCGCTACAATGCTCAGCACTGGGTGAACAGCGTCGAACTCGGCCGGCGTTATGGCGGCATGCTGCGGGAGCGCTACCTCGAAGTGCGCTACGAAGCACTCTGCCGCAACTTTGCGGATGAGGGACGCCGCGTGCTCGACTTTATCGCGGCGCCGGCGGCCGAAGCGGGGCTGGAGGCGATCGGCCCAACCGTCACCACCGACGCCATCGGCAAGTTCCGTCGGCACAACCGCCTCAGGGTCGCGGCCGTGACGCGCTATGCACGGCCGTTGCTGACCACCCTCGGCTACACGGACTGAGCGATGCACCCGGCCGTGCACGCAACGTTCGACCGCCTCTGTCGCCGCCATGGCGTGGGGCAATCGGTGCTGGAGATCGGGGCGACGGCCGACCCCGATACGCTGCTGCACTTGCCTGCCCTCGCGGGGGTAAAGCAGAAGCTCGGCGTCAACCTCGAGGGCGGCATCACCAGTGGCGGCATCGATATCCTTGCCGCCAATGCCAACGCCCTGCCGATGCTCGAAGATGCGAGCTTCGACCTGGTGCTCTGCAATTCGACGCTCGAGCACGATCCGATGTTCTGGCTGACCCTGGCTGAAGCGCGGCGCCTGCTGCGACCGGGCGGTGTCGCCATTTATGGTGTGCCCGGCTATGCCGAGCACAGGGGCCTCGCCCCCAAGCTCAAGGGACTGGCGGCGCGGCTCTGGCCCGAACCGCTGCCGGGCGCGGCTTCGATCGCGGGGTCGGCCGCCTCGACCGGCACGTTGCAGGTCCACAATTTCCCCGGCGATTACTACCGCTTTTCGACCCAGGCGATGCGCGACATCCTGCTACAGGGCCTTGCGGTTCTCGAACTCGAAACGCTGCTTCGGCCACCGCGCATCATCGGCGCCGGACGAAAGACATGAGTGAACCCGCCGGCGTGGCCGCAATCACCGTGTCCTACAGCGGCCGGATGGACCATCTGAGGCGGCAAGGCGAGGTGCTGGCCCGGGAACCCGGCTTGCGCGAATGGATCGTGGTGACCAACGGCAACTGCGCCCTCGTCCGCGCCACGCTGCCGGCGTTGCCGCTTGCCCCGCGGCTGGTCGAACACGTGCGCAACGAGGGATCGGCCACGGGCTTCGGCGCGGGCATTGTCGCGGCGCTCGACGATCCGGCCAACCGCTACGTCCTGCTGCTCGATGAGGATAACCTGCCGGCCGCGGGTACAGTCGTACAGCTGCTCGCGACGCTGGCGGAGGCGCGGCAGAGCGGCGAGGCACCGGGCGGCCTCGCCGTCGCGTGCTATCGCGAGCGCGTGCACTGGGCGCAGGCGCACGGCATCGAGCCCCGGCGGGCCGATAGCTGCATCGGCTTTCACGTCGCCGACCTGCCGGCAAAGCTCCTGCGCCGGCTCTGGCCGGCCCCGCCTCCGGCTGGCCGCATACCGCTTCGCACCGCGGCCTATGGCGGGCTCCTGCTCGAACGATCGCTGTTGCAATCGGCCGGGTTGCCGCTGCCGCAATTGGTGTTGTACGGAGATGATACGGAGTTCACTTTGCGTCTTACTACTGGCGGGGCAACCATTATTCTCGATACCGGCCTTGCGATGACCGATATGGGCAATCCTGCTGCACGCCGGACGACGCTGTTTTCCTTTCCGGGCTGGCTCTCCATTGCGGACGATTTCCGCCTGTACTACGGCGCCCGCAACGAGTCCTGGCTCGACCGGCATCGCTTCGCGCGACATCTCCTCGTCTACCGCTTCAACCGGGCCATCGTCCGCGCCGTGCTCCGCTGCTATGCTCGAACGACCGAAGAGCGCCGGCGCCTCGGCATTTTCACGGAAGCCGCTGCGGACGGCGAAGCGGGACAGCTGGGCCGGAACCCCCGCTATCCGCTGCCGGAGGCCCAGACGTGAGGCTGCTGTTCGTCAGCGCACTCTACGCGCCCGAGGCGATCGGCGGGGCCGAACTGACGCTTGAGCGGATCGTCGACGGCCTCATCGCCCGTGGCCATGTGGCGGCTGTGCTGACGACGGGCAGGTTGAGCGCCGACCAGACCCTCCCCTCCGGCGCGCTGGTGCTGCGGCGACGCATCGCCAATGTCTTTCCGCTGGCCCCGATGCGGCGCTACGGCGCCATCGCACGGACGGTCTGGCAGTTGCTCGATTGCTGCAATCCCTTCGGCTACCTGCAGATGCGGGCCGCGATCCGCCGCTTTCACCCCGACGTCGTCATCACCGATTCGCTGCGCGGCGTTTCGGTCGCGGCATGGCCCGCAGCAACCCATGAGGGGGTGCGGATCGTCCACCGCATCTGCGATGCCTATCTGCTCAGTCCCAGCCTCAATATGCTGTTCGCCGGCCCGCATTCGGCCAAGGCGATGTTCCGGCGGCTGGTCCGCTGGCCGCACCGGCGACTGTCGCGGCACGTGGCGGCCGTTGTCGCGCTGAGCGTGGCGGTGCTCAACCTGCATCGGCGGGCCGGATTGTTCGAAGCTGTTCGAACCGAGGTTATACCGACCGCCATCGCGGCCGAGGCCCGGCAGGCCAAGGTCGCGGACGGGCCCATCCGGCTGGGATTCATCGGCCAACTCGTTCCGACCAAGGGCATCGAGGCACTGCTCGAGGGCTTTCTCGCTGCCGGCGTGGACGCGACGCTCGACATCGCCGGCTCCGGCGAGCCGGACTATGTGGCTTTGCTGCAGCGCCGGTTTGCCGATCCACGCATCCGATTTCTCGGCTGGTTGTCGAACAAGGCCGCGTTCTTCGCCGCCATCGACCTCTGTCTCGTCCCGTCGCGGATCTTCGACACGCTGCCCACGGTCATCATCGAAGCCTTCGCCCACCACGTGCCGGTGCTGGCCTCGCCGATCGGCGGCATCCCGGAAATGGTCGAGCCGGGGCGCAATGGATTTCTTGCCGACCTCGATTCCGCGAGCGCAATCGCCACGTCGCTGCGCGAAGTGACGGCGGACGCGGCCGCGCTCAGGCGCATGGCAGCTTCGACCGCCGCTGCCTCGGCGCGCTTGCTCGACCCGGAAGGTCAGCTCGATCGGTGGGAAGCGTTGCTCCGCGACGTCGTGCAGGTCGGAGGAGGCGGGCATGCGCGACTGGCTGGCTAGGCTCGTCGACCGAATCCGTGGCGCGGCCGGTGTCGACCGCAGCGACGCGGCGATTGTCCGCCGGCTGCGGGCCCGCGGGGTTCGGATCGGCGAGGATTGCCGCATCTACAGCACCGAATTTTCCACCGAACCCTATCTTGTGACGATCGGCGACGGCGTCGGCATCGCTGGCGGCGTCAAGTTCCTCACCCATGACGGCGCCGCCCGCCTGCGCAAGGCGCGTCGGCCCGGCATCCAGCTGCTCGGGCCGATCAGCATCGGCGCCGACAGCTTCATTGGCGAGAACGCCATTTTGTTGCCAGGGACCAGCATCGGGCGCGACTGCATCGTGGTCGCGGGCTCGGTGGTGCGCGGCCCAATTCCCGACAACAGCCTGGTGATGGGCAATCCGGCGAAAGTCGTCGGGCGGGCCAGCCTGTTCCTCGACCGGCTCGAACGAAATCCCAATGCCCTCGACACCTTCGGCATGCCCGAGGCGACACGGCGGGCGACGATCCTGCGGCATTTCGGCCTGGAGAATCCGTCATGACGGCCCACACTGCGGAATCGGTTCGCGCCATCCTGGCCGCCGCCCTCGCCGAAACAGGGCGCACACCGCCCAAGGGCGCCGAAGGCGAGCAGACGCTCACGGGGGATCTCGGCATCGACTCGCTCGATTTCGTCAGCCTCATTCAGCTGCTCGAGGAGCGGCTCGACATCAAACTCAGCGATGACGCCGCTGCCGCGGTGGTCACCGTCGACGATCTTCTGGCGCTTTGCCTTGCCGCGGTCGCTGCGGCGACGGGCGGCCCGGCCTGACGGATGGGAGCCCGAACGCCCGGAATGGGCGTGTCCGACAACCCCGCCGTCGCCATCCTGCTGGCGACTTGCAATGGCGAACGCTTCCTGGCCGCCCAGCTCGATTCCATTGCGAGCCAATCATGGCCCCGCATCGACATCTGGGCCTCCGACGACGGCTCGACCGACTCGACGCGTGAAATCCTCGATCGCTTCGCCTCGAGCTGGAGCCGGGGCAAGTTCATCATCATCGACGGCCCGAGGCTCGGCCGCGCAGCCGCGAATTTCAGGCAGTTGATCCTGCGGGCCGACGCCGGCTATCGCTTCGTCGCCTTTGCCGACCAGGATGATGTGTGGCTCGCGACCAAGCTGGAACGAGCCATCGGGGCACTGGCGGCTTTCAAGGACGAACTCCCCCGCGTGCATTGCTCTCGCACCCGGCTTATCGACGCCATGGGACGCGAGGTAGGCCACTCGCCGGCCTTCCGCCGCCCTCCCGGCTTTCGCAATGCCCTGGTGCAGAGCCTTGCGGGCGGCAATACCATGGTGCTCAACCACACCGCCTTTATGCTGCTGCGCCAGGCGTCCGAGCGCACCGGTTACGTTGCCCATGACTGGTGGACCTATCAGATCGTCTCTGCAGCCGGCGGGGAGATGCTCTATTCGCCGGTGGCAGACACCCTCTATCGCCAGCATGGGGCGAACGAAGTCGGCACGAATCAGGGGCTTGGGCCGCAATGGCAGCGCCTCCGCGCCGTGGCGGGCGGTCGGTATCGCGCCTGGAACGGGGCGAATCTCGACGCCCTCGGCAAATGCCTCGAGCTGATGACCTCCGAGAGCCGGGAGACGATGGCCGTATTCGAGCGCGCCCGAGCGGGGTCGGCCCTCGATCGCGTCGCGGCTTTGCGGCGGTCGGGGGTCTACCGCCAGACGGCAGCGGGCCAGGCGATGCTCTACGCGGCGGCCGCGGCGGGGCTGCTGTAACCGGCAGGGCCGCGCAGGACTCCGATGGGCACGGCACAAATGCAAACGCCCCGATACCTTTCGGTATCGGGGCGCTGAATTTTCTTTCGAGATCGTAATGAGATCAGATGTTTTTGGCAGACCTGGCGGCGACCTACTCTCCCAAGCCTTGAGACTTAGTACCATCGGCGCAGAGGGGTTTAACGGTCGAGTTCGGGATGGGATCGGGTTCTGAGCCCCTCGCAATACCACCAGATCGGCGAAAAACATCTGAGTGAATTCTGGATTTTCTGGCGTCGTCGCGTTCCATGCAGACGCGACGAGGCTGGTGTTCTGAGCCGATCATTTCGCTCAAGCCACAAGGCAGAACCTTGCGGACATTGATTAATGAGAACGATCAAGCCAATCGAGCTATTAGTACCGGTAAGCTTCACACATTGCTGCGCTTCCACACCCGGCCTATCAACGTGGTGGTCTTCCACGACTCTCAAGGGAATACTAGTTTTGAAGGAGGCTTCCCGCTTAGATGCTTTCAGCGGTTATCCCGTCCGAACGTAGCTACCCTGCGATGCGGCTGGCGCCACAACAGGTCCACCAGAGGTTCGTCCAACCCGGTCCTCTCGTACTAGGGTCAGCTCTTCTCAATATTCCAACACCCACGGCAGATAGGGACCAAACTGTCTCACGACGTTTTAAACCCAGCTCACGTACCACTTTAAATGGCGAACAGCCATACCCTTGGGACCTGCTCCAGCCCCAGGATGTGATGAGCCGACATCGAGGTGCCAAACACTGCCGTCGATATGGACTCTTGGGCAGTATCAGCCTGTTATCCCCAGCGTACCTTTTATTCGTTGAGCGATGGCCCTTCCACGCGGGACCACCGGATCACTATGACCGACTTTCGTCTCTGCTCGACTTGTCAGTCTCGCAGTCAGGCAGGCTTATGCCATTGCACTCAGCGAACGATTTCCGACCGTTCTGAGCCCACCATCGCGCGCCTCCGTTACTCTTTAGGAGGCGACCGCCCCAGTCAAACTACCCACCATACATTGTCCCGGACCCGGATGACGGGCCGCGGTTAGACATCCATAGTAATAAGGGTGGTATTTCAAGGGTGGCTCCACCTGAGCTGGCGCCCAGGCTTCAAAGCCTACCACCTATCCTACACATGCCACTACGAATGCCAATGTAAAGCTATAGTAAAGGTGCACGGGGTCTTTCCGTCTAACCGCAGGAACCCCGCATCTTCACGGGGAATTCAATTTCACTGAGTCTATGCTGGAGACAGCGGGGAAGTCGTTACGCCATTCGTGCAGGTCGGAACTTACCCGACAAGGAATTTCGCTACCTTAGGACCGTTATAGTTACGGCCGCCGTTTACTGGGGCTTCGATTCAGAGCTTGCACCCCTCCTCTTAACCTTCCAGCACCGGGCAGGCGTCAGACCCTATACGTCGTCTTGCGACTTCGCAGAGCCCTGTGTTTTTGGTAAACAGTCGCTACCCCCTGGTCTGTGCCACCCTCACATACTTGCGTATATAAGGGTCACGCTTCTTCCGAAGTTACGCGTGCAATTTGCCGAGTTCCTTCAACATAGTTCTCTCAAGCGCCTTGGTATACTCTACCTGACCACCTGTGTCGGTTTCGGGTACGGTCTATACGGTGGAGCTATTTCCTGGAACCGCGTCCCCGCCCACACAATCCAATAAGTGTGAACAAGTTAAGCAATCCGTCACTACCACCAGGCCCACGAATATTAACGTGGTTCCCATCGACTACGCGTGTCCGCCTCGTCTTAGGGGCCGGCTAACCCTGCTCAGATTAACTTTAAGCAGGAACCCTTGGTCTTTCGGCGAGAGGGTCTCTCACCCTCTTTATCGTTACTCATGTCAACATTCGCACTTCCGATACCTCCAGGGCCCCTCACAGGTACCCCTTCACAGGCTTACGGAACGCTCCGCTACCACTTGCATTGCTGCAAATCCTCAGCTTCGGTGCATGGCTTCAGCCCCGTTACATTTTCGGCGCAAAGACCCTTGACTAGACCAGTGAGCTGTTACGCTTTCTTTAAATGATGGCTGCTTCTAAGCCAACATCCTGGTTGTTTTGGGATCCTCACATCCTTTCCCACTTAGCCATGACTTGGGGACCTTAGCTGGAGGTTAGGGTTGTTGCCCTTTTCACGACGGACGTTAGCACCCGCCGTGTGTCTGCCTGATAGTACTCCCCGGTATTCGGAGTTTGGTTAGGATCAGTAAGACGGTGAGTCCCCATAGCCCATCCAGTGCTCTACCCCCGGGGGTATTCGTCAGACGCTCTACCTAAATAGATTTCGCGGAGAACCAGCTATTTCCGAGTTTGATTGGCCTTTCACCCCTAGCCACAAGTCATCCCAATCTATTGCAACAGATGCGGGTTCGGTCCTCCAGTTGGTGTTACCCAACCTTCAACCTGCTCATGGCTAGATCACTCGGTTTCGGGTCTAATGCAACAAACTATATCGCCCTATTCAGACTCGCTTTCGCTTCGCCTACAC
>Ga0209233_1000843_pt1:12500-13561 | contig 13561 bp, 7 predicted proteins | sample AraplaCL_Cvi_mCL_FD_184269 | JGI IMG/M metagenome (GOLD analysis project Ga0209233, IMG submission 184269) | Arabidopsis root microbial communities from the University of North Carolina, USA - plate scrape CL_Cvi_mCL (SPAdes) (version 2) | ecosystem: Host-associated > Plants > Roots >...
GCACGCCGCGACCGTGGCGCTGACCGACAAGGGACAGTACGTGCTGGCGCTCGCGCCGCCCGACATCAAGTTCCCCGAGGAAGACACCGAAGACGTCAACGTCGCCAACCTGCCCACCATCTATCGTTCGCTGTGGGAAACGGCGCGCAAGCACGACGTGCCCGACGACATCACCCGTCGCATCGTTGGCATGTATGCCTATGACATCGACGAGACCAAGAAGATCAGCGCGGGCGACTCGATCGAAATGCTCGAGACGCCCCGCGACGCCAGCGGCAAGCAGGAACTGCTCTATGTCAGCCTGGTGCTTGGCGGCGCCAAACACGAACTGTTCCGCTTCCGCGAGGACGACGGCACCATCGATTTCTTCGATCCGAACGGCGAGAGCGGCAAACGCTTCCTCAACCGGCGACCATTGCAGGGCGGCGGCCTCGGCATTTCGAGCCCCTTCGGCTGGCGCATCCATCCGATTTTCCATACCCGCAAGCTCCATACCGGCGTCGACCTCGCCGCCCAGGAGGGCACGCCGATCTACGCCTCCGGGGATGGCGTGGTGGAGCGCGCCGGCTGGAGTTCAGGCTATGGCCGCTTCGTCATGATCAAGCATGTCAACGGCTTCGAGACCGCTTACGGTCACATGAGCCGCATCGCCGACATCACCAAGGTCGGGGCCACCGTGCGGCAGGGCCAGGTGATCGGCTATGTCGGCCATACCGGCTTCGCCACCGGGCCACACCTCCACTTCGAGATGCGCATCAATGGCAATTTCGTCGATCCGCTGTCGGTGAAGTTGCCGCGCGACAAGACGCTGCCGGCGCAGGACGAGCAGCAGTTCGCCCAATCGGTGGCCCAGATCCAGGACCTGATGAAGCGCGACGGCGTGCCGGCCGTGGCGGCCGCGAACCCGGCAACTCCCGCCCCGGCCCCCACCGCCGAGGCATCGCCGGTGCCGCTCGCACCGGCCTCGACCGCCACCAACTGACCGTCGGGTCGGGCGCTCAGCCGCCCGACTTGCGCCCCGGCCGATGCTCGAGCGTGATCCAGGCGATCACCGCCGAAAT
>Ga0209233_1000844_pt1 | contig 13558 bp, 15 predicted proteins | sample AraplaCL_Cvi_mCL_FD_184269 | JGI IMG/M metagenome (GOLD analysis project Ga0209233, IMG submission 184269) | Arabidopsis root microbial communities from the University of North Carolina, USA - plate scrape CL_Cvi_mCL (SPAdes) (version 2) | ecosystem: Host-associated > Plants > Roots > Endosphere...
GCGATGCCGAACGCGCCAGCATCATGTCGCAGGTGGGGACCTATTTCGCCCGCAAGGGTGCCCGCATCGTCTGTCTCGCCGAGGGCAAGTCGGTCGCCATTCCGCTCATCACCTCGGCCCGCGCCGTAGGCGGGGAGGTGGTGGTCATCGGCGACGAGCAGTTCGCGCTGCCCCGGGCGCTGTCGGGTATTCCGCTGGAGAAGCTGGCGACTGCCGATGAACGCCTGGCGCGGGTTGCGGCGCTTGCCGATGTCTTCGTCGGCCTGCCGGGCTCGCTCGCCTCGATTTCGAGCCTCTATCTGTCGACGCTGAAAGTGGCTGCGGGCACCCACAAGCCGGTCGTGCTCTACAATCGCAACAACGCCTTCGAGGTGGTTCGCGGCTTTGCGGCCGACGTGCTGTCCCACTCGGTGCGGCATCATGAACGTCTGGTGCAGTTCGCCGATACGGTCGAGGACCTGTGGAGCCGGGCCAGCCGGCTGGCGGGCGACAAGGGGTAGGGCAGGGCGTGCGGGCGCCCGCAGGCCACAGTCTCTCACGGTGAGCTTGTCCAACCGCGAAGCGCGGGGCGGGGCCGCTACCCGATCGGCTGCGGCTGGTTCTTGAACAGCGGCACGACGTTGTCGCCCCAGCCGGCAGTGGAGGGCACCGGCCGCACCGTGACGGCAGCGGCGGGGCGATCAACAGCACGGGGGCGCCGGTCGGCCGCGCGCTTCAGCCGCGACTGCACCCGTTCCAGCAAGTATTTCGGCGACATCGGTTTGACGATCACCTCATCGATCCCAGCCTCGATCGAATCGCGCTTCAGCGCCTCGTTCACGCTGCCGGTCAGCGCGATGACCTGGAACTCGCGGTAGAGTACGCCGGCATCGGCATGCAGCGAACGGGCAAGGCTGCCGGCGGGGGCGTCGAGGTTGTCGAAATCGGCGACGAGCAGGTCCACGGGGCTCAGCCGCATATAGGTTTCAAGCGCAATCCGCGACTCGAACTGCCGCACGCGCAGCCCCGGCGTCGCCGCGAGCACGGCACTCAGCACCGACGACAGGGCCGGGTTCGCGGCCAGAACGGCGACGACCTTGATCTGCTGGTACACGGAGGCTCCCTGGTTAACTCAAGGTTAACACGGGCCTCCGTGGTCGAGAAGGCGGTGCCGACCGCGGCGCACAAAAATCGGCCGTGCGGTGTGTTGGGCCATGGCACGACGGGCTCAGGTTGGGGCGTGTAGGGGCGGCCGGTCAGGGACGCCTGCCGCCGTGCTGTGTCCTCGGCACCACCCCTCCCCAGCCCTCCCCATCAAGGGGAGGGTGCCGTCAGAGTTTGGGGCACCGCCCTCGCCTTAAGGCACGGCCGAACAACCTCCCCTGTGTGGGGAGGGGTGGGGAGGGGGTTCGCGCCGCATCCAACTCTAGGCGACGAAGAACAAACGCGGTTCCGGCATCCGGTCTGCTGCGGGGGCAGCGCATCAAAACGCAAAGGCCCGATCGCTTGGCGACCGGGCCTTTGACACAATCGGGATTGGCCAGTGTCGCCTTACTTGGCTTCTTCGTAGAGTTCGGCGACGTGGTCCCAGTTGACCAGGTTGTCGAACCAGGCCTCGAGATACTTCGGACGCGCGTTGCGGTAGTCGATGTAGTAGCTGTGCTCCCACACGTCGACGCCGAGCAGCGGCTTGCCGTTGTTGTGGACCAGCGGGCTCTCGCCGTTCGGGGTCTTGGTGACGGCGAGCTTGCCGTCCTGGCCAAGGCTCAGCCAGGCCCAGCCCGAACCGAACTGCGTCGTGCCGGCGGCGATGAAATCGGCGCGGAACTTGTCGAAGCCACCGAGGTCGGACTCGATTTTGCTCAGCAGCGCGCCCGGCACCTTGCTGGCACCGCCGCCGCCATTTGGCTTCATCCAGTTCCAGAAGTGCACGTGGTTGTAGTGCTGGCCGGCATTGTTGAACAGGCCCGGGTTCTTGCCGTAGGCCTCCTTGACGATGTCGGTCAGTTCGAGAATCTCGAGCCCCGAACCCTCGAGCAGCTTCTCGCCGTTGGTGACGTACGCCTGGTGATGCTTGTCGTGGTGAAACTCCAGCGTTTCCTTCGACATGTACGGGCCGAGCGCGTCATAGGCGTAGGGCAGCGCAGGGAGGATGAACTGTGTGGCCATCGGGGGGTCTCCTTGGGAGTCTTGGGATGTATGGCTTTTCGCGCCGCTGGCGGGCGCGAGCGGGCAACGGATTTGGTATAGGCCCTTTGTGTCAGGCCAACAACCTTGCCCGCGATAGCTTTATGCCAATCCGACGCATTGCAGCGCAAACGCATAACTCTCAGCCGTCTCCTTCAACCGATCGAAACGGCCCGAGGCGCCGCCGTGTCCCGCGTCCATGTGCGTCTTGAGATAGAGCGGATTGGTGTCGGTCTTGGTAGCGCGGAGCTTGGCGACCCATTTCGCCGGTTCCCAATAGGTGACTCGGGGATCGGTCAGGCCGGCCAGCGCCAGGATGGGCGGGTAGGCCTTGGCCGCTACGTTCTCATAGGGTGCGTAGGCGGCGATCCGGCGGTAGTCCGTTTCGCTCGCCAGCGGATTGCCCCATTCGGGCCATTCGGGCGGCGTCAGCGGCAGGGTGTCGTCGAGCATGGTATTGAGGACGTCGACGAACGGCACCTCGGCGATGATCCCGGCCCAGAGCTCTGGCCTCAGGTTTGCGATCGCCCCCATCAGCATGCCGCCGGCGGAGCCGCCCTCGGCGACGATCTTGCCGGGTGCGGCAAAGCCCTCCCGCATCAGCATTTCGGCGCTGGCGATGAAGTCGGTAAAGGTGTTGGGCTTGTGCTCGCGGCGACCGAGCCGGTACCAGCGGTAGCCCTTTTCCATGCCACCGCGGACATGCGCGGTCGCCATGACGAAGCCCCGATCGGCGAGCGACAGCTCCGAGACCGAGAACGCCGCCGGCAGCGACATGCCATATGCGCCGTAACCGTAGAGCAGGCACGGCGCCGTGCCGTCGATCGGCGTGCTCTTGCGGTAGAGCAGTGTCACCGGCACCGCCTCGCCATCGGGAGCGGTGGCGAAGAGCCGGCGGGTGACATAGTCGGCGGGGTCGTGGCCGGAGGGAATCTCCTGCTCCTTGCGCAGGGTCCGCTCGCCGGTAGTGAGGTCGTAATCGTAGGTCCGCGAGGGGGTTGTCGGCGACGAGTAGGTGAAGCGAAAGGTCGTGGTATCGAACTCGTAGCCGACCGACATGCCGAGGGCATACGCCTCCTCGTCGAAGCGGATGGTCTGTTCGGCGTCGTTGCGGAGGTCGCGCACGACGATGCGCGGCAACCCGTCCTGCCGCTCGAGCCGGAGCAGGTGGTTGCGGATCAGGATCACGTCGAGCACCAGCACGCCCTCGCGGTGCGGCACCAGTTCCTGCCAGTTTTCGACGCCGGGGGAGGCGACCGGGGCGGTGACGATCTTGAAGTCTTCGGCGCCCCCGGCATTGGTGCGGATGTAGAGCGTGCCGTTGCGCTCATCGACGTCGTATTCGCGCCCGACCTCGCGCCGGGCAACCACCTGCGGCGCGCCGCCTATCGCGTTGTCGATCAGCCAGACTTCCGAGGTCTGATGATCGTGCACCTCGATCACGATGTGGCTGCGGCTCAGCATTTCGTCGATGCCGACGAAAAAGCCCGGGTCGGCCTCCTCGTAGACGATGGCGTCGTCGGCCTGCGCCGTGCCCAGCACGTGGCGCCGCACTCGGAACGGGCGGTGGCTGTCGTCGTACTCGACGTAATAGAAGCTCAGGCTGTCGGGCGCCCAGACGACGCCCTCGGCCACTTCCTCGATGGTCTCGCCGGTGTCGCGCCCGGTATCGAGGTCGCGGATCTGGACGGTGTAGAGCTCCGAACCCTGCCTGTCGGCGAGCCAGGCCAGCAGCCGGTGGCTCGGATCGTGATCGGCGCCCCCGAAGCCGAAATAGCCCTTGCCCGCCTCGACATTGCAGTCGAGCAGCACGGTCTCCGCCCCGCCCTCGCGCGGCGTGCGGACGAGTACCGGATACTGCTTGCCCTGTTCCATGCGTGAATTGTAGTCGAACGGCCCGTCCGGCAGCGGGATGCCCGACTCGTCTTCCTTGATACGGCCCTTGATCTCCTCGAAGATGGTTTCGCGCAGCCGGGTGGTCGGCGCTGCGAAATTGGTCTCGTACCAGTCGTTCTCGGCGTCGAGGTAGGCCTTGATTTCGGGGTCGAGTTCCTCGGGAGCTTCGAGGAGTTCCTGCCAGTTCTCAGCCCGCAACCAGAAGTAAGGATCCTCGCGGGTAATGCCGTGACAGGTTGCGGTATAGGGCTTCCGGGCGGCGAGGGGGGCGACGGAACTGGGCATAGACGGGCCATAGATGGTTGAGATGGCCCCCTATAGCGCCCGCCGGCTCCACTCGGGCAAGCGAAAGAGTCGCACCGCACAATGTTAAGGTGAATACCGCTCCATTTTGGCTTGTTCTGGCAAGATGAACCGATAAATTGATCACAAGACGAATCTGGCTGGGCGGGGGGCGTCCAACCCTTCGCCGATACATGATGCGAGACATTGGTGACCTTGCCGCTCGACTCATCGATCGACGCAATGGTGGCTGGGCCGTTCGTCACGGCCGTTATTGTGCCGTTCCTATGGCGATTGCTGGGTGAGCGCGCCGCCTGGCTGGCGGCGCTGGTGCCGGCTGCGAGCTTCGCACTTCTTGCAAGTTTGGTGTCGACGATCGCCTCGGGCGGTGTTGTCGCGGCCTCGATCCCGTGGCTGCCGGCCTATGGCATCAGCCTCGCCTTTCGGCTCGACGGCCTGTCGATGCTGTTTTCGCTGGCAATTTCGGGTATCGGCGCGCTGGTGCTGCTTTATTCGGCCGCCTACCTCAGGGGCGATCCACGGCAAGGCAGCTTCTTCGCTTTCATGCTGGCCTTCATGGGAGCGATGCAGGGGCTGGTGCTGGCCGACAGCCTTGTGGCGCTGTTCTGCTTTTGGGAACTGACGGCGGTAACATCGTTCCTCCTGATCGGTTTCGACCACACGCGGACGGCGGCCCGGCGCGCCGCCATACAGGCGCTGGTCGTCACCAGCGCCGGCGGCCTCTGTCTGCTGCTGGGCATCGTGCTGCTGCATGTGCTCGGCGGCGAGTGGGAGCTGAGCGGGCTCGCGGCCCACCGCGAAGCTTTGCTGGCATCTGGGCTTGCCGGGCCGATGACGCTGCTGCTCGTCGCTGCCGCCTTCACCAAGTCGGCCCAGCTGCCGGTGCATTTCTGGCTGCCGAACGCGATGGAGGCCCCGACGCCGGTGTCGGCCTATCTCCATTCGGCCACCATGGTGCAGGCCGGGATCTACCTGCTGGCCCGGCTGTCGCCGCTCTTGGGGGGCACGGCTCTCTGGGTAACGGTGCTGTCGGCCTTCGGTGGCGCGACCCTGCTGTGGGGCGCCGCGGGGGCGCTGCGGCAAAGCGACCTCAAGCAGGTTCTTGCCCACTCGACCGTCGCCTCGCTCGGCCTCTTGGTCCTGCTGCTGGGCGTCGGCGGTGAAGCGGCGGCGCTTGCGGCGGTCGCCTACTTCGCCGCCCACGCGCTCTACAAGGCGGGCCTGTTCCTCGTCGTGGGGTTGATCGACCATGAGACTGGCGTGCGCGACCTCACCGCGCTCGCTGGCCTGCGCGAAAAGATGGCGCTGGCCTTCATCGCTGCCGCCCTTGCGGGTTTCTCGATGTTCGGCCTGCCTCCGGCAATGGGCTATCTCGCCAAGGAGGCAAGCTATGCGGCCATTGGCGGGCCCGGCTGGTCCGAACTGCTGCTGCCCACGGTGCTGGTCCTCGGCAACGCCGCGATGGGCGCCGTCGCCCTGGCGCTGGCCCTGGCGCCATTTCTCGGACCGGAGATAGCAACGCCGAAGCGCCCGCATGAGGGGCCGGTTGAAATGCTCGCCGGACCATTGTTGCTGGGCCTCTGCGGCATCGGCCTCGCCGTGTTGATCGGCTGGAGCGGGCCGCAATTGCTGTTGCCGGCGGCGACTGCGATCGTCGGGGGCGCAGTACACGTGCACGTGGGATTCGAGGTGTCGATTGCCGATCCGGCGCTCTGGCTGTCGCTCCTGACCTGGGCCCTGAGTGCGGCGCTGTTTTGGCGCCTCGGCGCCCTGCGTACCCTACTGCGCCGGCTGGAAGCGGGCGCGCGCTTGAGTTTCGACCGAGCCTTCGATCTGGGCCTTGCGGGTCTGCTGGGGCTCGCTGAAATCGGCAGCCGGAACTGGCAGAACGGCCGTCTGCGGTTCTACGTCCTGGTGCTCACGCTTGCCGCCGCCGCTGCCTTGATCCTCCCCCTCCTGATACTCGGCGGGCTTCCCGCCTTGCCGTCCTCTCCCGCTCCCGAACCGCTGGAGTGGGCAGTCGCGGGGCTGGCCCTGGTCGGGCTCATTGGCGTTGTGGCGGCGCCCACGCTGCTGATCGGCATTCTGGCGCTGGGTGTGCAGGGATTGGCCGTGGCGCTCATCTACCTGCTGTTCGGCGCCCCCGACCTCGGCTTCACGCAGTTCATGGTCGAAACGCTGTCGGTCGTAATGTTTGCGCTGGTCATGACCAGGCTGCGGCTGGGCCTCCCGGCCCACCGTCCACGCGTCGCCGCGATCCGCGATGCCGTCGTCGCGCTGCTCTGCGGGGCCGGGGTGACCGGCGTGCTGCTGGCCGTCCTCGATCAGCCCTTCAACAGTCGGCTTGCCGATTTCTTCACCGCCAATGCCGCCGCGCTGGCGCATGGCCGTAATGTGGTCAATGTCATCCTCGTTGATTTCCGCGGGCTCGATACGCTGGGAGAAATTGCCGTGGTGATGACTGCCGGCGTCGCCGTGCTCGCGCTGGTCGCCTCCGGCGGCAAGCCCAAGCCAGCGCCGCGCGTCCGGAAGCCGCGGCGAGCCAGAGGCGGGCCTGCTTCGGAGGCAGCGCCATGAACTCGTTGATCTTTCGCACGGCTGCGCCGCTGATCGTCATCGTCATGCTGGTCTTTGCCGCCTTCGTTCTGCTTCGAGGCCATGATGCTTCCGGCGGCGGCTTCATCGGCGGCTTGATTGCAGCTTCCGCGGTGGCAACCTACGGGCTGGCGTCAGGCCCGGCGGCGGTGATGCGTGCCCTGCGCGTTCCTCCTCAGTCCATAGCCGGCTTCGGGCTCCTCGTCGCCATTGCGTCCGGTCTGGTGTCGTTAGCGGTCGGCGCGCCCTTCCTGACTGCCCAGTGGACGTTCTTCCGCGTCGGAGATGCCGAAGTGGGGCTGTCGACGCCGCAATTGTTCGATATCGGCGTGTTTCTGGTGGTGTTCGGCACCCTTTCGGCGATTTTCATGGCTCTCGAGACCGAAGGGGGCGAGCGCTGATGGCCGTGCTCTTTGCTGTGCTGGTGGGCGCCTTCGTGGCAGTCGCCGTTTACCTGCTGCTGGCGCGGACGCTGCTGCGGGTGCTGCTGGGCCTGATCCTGCTCGGCAATGGTATCAACCTCCTGATCCTCGTTGCTGGCCGGTTGCGCCGCAACGACCCGCCCATCCTGCCCGAAGGCGCCGATAGATTTGCCGGGGCCGTCGCAAACCCCGTTCCGCAGGCCCTGATCCTGACAGCGATCGTCATCGGCTTCGCCTTCCTGACGGTGCTGCTGGTGCTTGCCTACCGGACCTATGCCGCCTTGGGCACCGATGAGGTCGACGCCATGCGGCAGGCCGAGCCGGAGGCGGGGCCACGCGCGCCGATGGCCTATTGATGCAGTCGTTACCAATCCCCACTGCCGATTGGCTGGCCCTCGCACCGATGCTGCTGCCGCTGCTCGGCGCTGCGGTGCTGCTGGTGCTGCGGGGCCGGCCTGCCTGGGCGGTGCCCGTTGCGCTCCTGGTGGTGGCCGTGACCGGGGTCGCCGACCTCGCATTGCTGCAACGCGTCGCCGTCAACGGGCCGCTTGCGATGACCATGGGGCGCTGGCTGCCGCCCTTCGGCATCAGCTTCACCGCCGACCTCATGGGCACGCTGTTCGCTGGCATTGCTGCCATCGTGGCGCTCGCTTGCTTCGTTACGGCGACAGTCGAAGGCAACCCTGCGGATCGCCCGACATTCTTCGCGCTGGCGCTGGTGCTGCTCGCTGGCGTCGATGGCGCCTTTCTCACCGGCGACTTCTTCAACCTGTACGTCTGGTTCGAGGTGATGCTCGCCGGCTCGTTCGGGCTGCTGGTCATTTCGGGGACGCCCGCGGCGCTCGACGGTGCGCTCAAGTACGGGCTGCTGAACTTCCTCGGCACTTCGTTGTTCCTGCTTGGACTTGGCCTGCTCTACGGCCTCCTCGGAACGCTCAACATGGCCGACGTCCTAGGGGCGGCGAAGTCGGCCAATCCTGCGGCCATGACTTCGGTCGCGGCGCTGCTGCTGCTCGCTTTCGCCGCCAAGGCGGCCGCCTTTCCCATCAACGCCTGGCTGCCGGCCTCATATCACACGCCTCCCGCTGTCGTTTCGGCGCTGCTGGGTGGGTCGCTCACCAAGGTCGGCGTCTATGCGCTGGCCCGCACGCTGGCGTTGCTACCTGAAAGCCGGACGCTGCTCGAGCCGGCAATTGCGCTGGTCGCGGGGACGACGCTGCTGGCCGCCCCCCTCGGTGCGCTGGCCGAAACCAATTTGCGGCGCCTCATCGGCTTCCTGCTGGTGGGCGGCGTCGGCGTTGCGGTCTCAGGCCTCGCCCTTGGAGGACCGGGGGGCTTTGCCGGAGCGATCGCCTACGTCGCCAACGCCATGCTGACTATCGCAGCCCTCTATCTGGTAGCGGGCCTCATCGAGCGGGCCAGCGGCGAGACCGACATCCGCCGCATGGCTGGCCTTTACCGCGCCCGGCCTGGCCTTGCGGCACTCTTCGGCCTGCTGCTGCTCACGGTGGCCGGGGTGCCGCCGTTTCTCGGCTTCTGGCCCAAGCTGCTGCTGGTCGAGGCGGCGGCCGGGCGGCTTTCCGCCACCTTCGACTGGAGCGCCGTGGGGCTTGTCGCCTGCCTGCTGCTGAATGCGCTGCTGACGCTGACGGTCGGGGCACGCCTCTGGGGCCAAGTCTTCTGGCGTCCCGGCGCGGACAGCGACGTCACCGTTGCCGCCCTTTCGACCCCGGCTGGCGTCGATGGTGCGCTGGCAGTCGCCGTTGCGCTAGTGGCCCTCATTACCGTTCTCGGTCTGTGGCCGCAGCCCTTGCTGCAGGCCGGCCGCGACGCCGCAGCGAGCCTGCTCGATCCAGCGCGCTATGTTTCCGCCGTCGGTCTCGCGGGGACAGGACCATGAATCCGAGCTTCCTTGCCGCCGTGCTCGCTATCGGCTGGGTCGCCATGACCGGCGGGCTGTCGTTCGCCAACTTCGTGGCCGGTCTCGCCGTCGCCTGCTGTGTTCTTTTCATCCTGCGGGCTCAGCTGGCCGGGCGGGCCGGACCCGCCCGCATCGTCGCCGTGGTTGGGCTCGGCGGCATCTTCGTGCGCGAACTGGTCTTGAGTGCCCTCGGCGTCGCCAGGCTGGTGCTTACCCCTTCGCTTGCGACCCGGCTGAAGCCGGCCATCATCGCACATCCGCTCGAGGCGAAATCCGACCGCGAAATCACGCTCCTCGCCAACCTCATCACCCTGACCCCGGGCACGCTGACGGTCGACGTTTCCCCCGACAAGAAGCGTCTTTTCGTGCATGTGCTGTCGCTCGAAAGCGAGGCGAAGACCATCGACGCGATCAAGACCGGTTTCGAAAGGCGAGTGATCGAAATCTTCAGATGACTGGCGCTACATTTCTCGATGTGTCCGAAAATCTGGCTCTTGTGTTGCTCGGCGCCGCCGTCGCGCTCGTGCTGTGGCGGCTGTTTTCCGGCCCCACGCTGCCCGACAGGATCATGGCGCTCGACCTGTTGACCACTCTGGCGGTGAGCATCATCGGCGTTCTGGCGCTCCGTTCCGGGGTCGGCCTGCTGATCGATATCGCGCTTGCCTTGTGTCTTGTCGGCTTTGTGTCGACAATTGCGCTGGCCCGGTTCGTCCTCGCCCGGCACGCGCTGCACGAAATCGCCGCGTTGCCAGAGCCGTCGGTGCCGCCATGATTGCCGAAATATTACAGTATGTTGCGGGGGGAGCCGTACTGCTGGGTGCGACCTTCAGCCTCCTGGCGGCGTTGGGCATCCTGCGCTTCCCTGACCTCTACACCCGCCTCCATGCCGCCACCAAAGCGGGCCTGGTGGGGGTTGGGACGGTACTTCTCGGTGTTGCCTGCGCCAGCTTCGACGGCGCGGTGGCGGTCCGCTCTCTGGGCGGGGTTATCTTCCTCGTCCTGACCTCGCCCGTGTCGGCACACCTGCTGGCCCGGGCGGCTTACGCAGCCGGTCTGCGTCCTGCGCACATTACCGTTGTTAATGTTCTGGCAAAGGAAACAGACATCAAATCATAATATTGTGCTGCGTTCGGCGGCTGCCCATATTATTCTTTAAGTGCAGTTGCCAGCATCGACAAATGGTTTTAAGACACGCCCTATGTCGCTGACAGCCCTCTCTGTCCGGCAGAATAATCAGAACGAAAGGCACCAATATGAACGATCTCTCCGGCGTCGCCACTGGGGCCGACACCGATCTCATCGAACTCAGCGCTGAGATCGTCTGCGCATATGTTAGCCACAATGCTTTAAGTCCTACCGATCTCGCCAAGCTCATCGCTGAAGTGCATACAGCGCTCAATGGGCTGCAGTCGCCTCAGTTGCCCGAACCCCTCGAGGAACTGAAGCCCGCCGTCCCTGTCCGCAAGTCGGTCGCTCCCGACTACATCATCTGCCTCGAGGACGGGAAGAAGTTCAAATCGCTCAAGCGGCACCTCCGCACGCACTACGATATGTCGCCGGAGGAATACCGCGAAAAATGGAATCTGCCGGCCGACTACCCCATGGTCGCCCCGAACTATTCAGCCACGCGCTCGCGCCTGGCCAAGGACAACGGCCTCGGCCGCAAGGCTGGCAAGTAAGCCGCCTGTTTTCTCGGCAAGTGTTATCCCTTGACGCGCAAGCGGCCACTTCGGTGGCCGTTTTTCGTTCCGGGTGAGACGCTGCGCCGCAGATCCTCCGGCAATCCCATCGGCGAGGCTCACTTATCCCCCCTGACTCTCATCGCGATATAGGAATAATCTCCTATGTGACGGAGTCGAGCGATGGCGGGCGCGGGAGCGGTCGGGAGGGCGGACAGCGGGGCATTTGCTGCCCGGGCATTGGCGGCGCGTGCAGAACGGCTGCGGCGGGAGGATCCGAGTGCGGCGGTAGCCCTCGGCGTGGTGGCCGAGGCCAGGGGTGTCGCGATCACCGAACTGCTGTTGCCCAATCGTGGCGTTGCCGAAATCGCGTTTGCGCGCCAGTTGGCGATGTACCTCGTCCATATCCTGCTGGGGCGGAGCCTCACCGAGGTCGGCGCAGTATTCGGTCGTGACCGGACGACGGTCGCCCATGCCTGCGCATTGATCGAGGACATGCGGGAAAAGCGTCGCTTCGACGCCGAGGTCGATCACCTCGAGACGCTGATCAACGAACGTTGCGGCTTCGCCCAGATGGCGGAGGCGCACCGTGCCGCCAGCTAGCCGCCGGGCCGTCCGTTTTGTCCGGGCGCTGCTGCCAGCGGGGGTTGCCCGCTGCGGTGCCGACGGGGTGTTCCGCACGGGCCCTGCACCAGGCGCTTCGCTCGAGGCGGTCACGGTGGCTGAGCTCATTGGACACGGCGTGCTGGCGGGCGACCGCGACCAGTGCTGCCCTGGCCCCGACGTCCGCACCTGGCTGCGCCGGCAGTTGCTGGGCGGTGAAACGCCGCTGGCAGCCCAGCACCGCCTCGAGGTCACCGAAGCAACTGGTGTCGTGCGCAACCTCGCCGAAAGCCCGCTGAGCCGGCTCGCCACAACGCAGAGCGGGGCAGGCGGCCCGTTCCTCGCACCGCATCAGGTGGAGGCCGGGGAACGGCTCCGCCAGCTGGTGGAGCGGGCGCAGCTGCGGGCGCGCGTCACCATGAGCTATGATCCAACGCGCACGCCGGGCGCGCCCGGAACGGCAGCCGAACTCGGCGACTTCGCCGCGGATGCGCGGCGCACGCTGGCCAGTGTCATGCAGCAGCTCCCCGCCGATTGCGCCGATGTGGTGCTCGACGTCTGCGGCCTCGAAAAGGGGTTGCAGCAGATCGAACAGGAGCGTGGCTGGCCACGGCGCAGCGCCAAGCTGGTGCTGCGCATCGGGCTCGAGCAACTGGCCCGGCAGTTCGGACTGTCGCCGCTTGCGGTGGGCAACGACGGCGGTCGGGCCCGCAACTGGATGGGGCAGGGCGCGCGGCCGGAAATGTTCGCTGGAGACTGAAGGTCAGGCCAGATTGACGGAGCCCCGAGCTCAACGTACTGGCGGCTACGCCAGCGCCTTGGCCTGGCTGCGGATGCGGTTGACCATGGCGATGAGGCCGTTGGAGCGCTGCGTGCTGAGGTGCTCGCGCAGGCCCAACCGGTCGAAGACGGCAATGGCATCGGTCTCGGCGATGTCGCGGGGACTGCGGCCCGAGTAGAGGGCGACCAGGATGGCGACGAGGCCGCGCACGATCATCGCGTCGGACTCGCCGCGATAGGTGAGGTGGAGACCGTCGGGCGCGGCCTGCTCGTCCGACACCAGCCAAACCTGCGATACGCAGCCGTGTACCTTGTTATCGGCGTTTCGCTCCTCGGGCTCGAGTGGCGGCAGCGCCTGCCCGAGTTCGATGATGTAGCGGTAGCGATCCTCCCAGTCGTCGAGGAAGGACAAATTCTCTTCGATGTCGCGGAAGGCTTGGGGCTCGGTCATGCCCTTATCTAGTGCGGTACGGCGGAGCCGCCAAGCGGGCTGAGCGGCAGAAATGAGCCGCAGGCGCGGGGCAGCGCGCCTGCGGCTCGACCAGAGGTCGCTTGGAGTAGCGTCGGGGGAAGTGACGCGACCCCTGGCCTAGGTCAACCAAGCCGGGCGCGGAAGAGGGAACGGCGCGCCTTGGCCTGGTGCGGCCGCCGGCCGGGCGGCCGGCGGCGCCTGCGACGCCGCGACAGCCAAGGGAGGAGCGCTGTCGGTGTCGCAGTGTAGGGTGAGGCAGTTCCGCTTGATCAGTTCGCCGATGACGATCTGCTGCCCGGCGGCCAGCGCCTGGTCGGATGCGGTCGAGGCGACCTTCCCAAGGTCGACATCCTTGGGGTGTAAGGCAACGAACGCCACCGTCAGCCAGAATGCGGAACGCACCAGAAACATCGATCGAAGGCCCCCGAACGGCCCGATGGAAACTACCGAATGTGGCGACTGTGGGCCCGTCCGTTTAAGCCCCGATGGGAACACCAGCTAAAACTTTAGCAAATTTGTCCCCCCGTGGGTGAGACCTCATAAGGCAAGCTCTCGTTTACGCTAACCCCAGAAACCCCGATTCCTTTCGCCTCTATCGGGAGTTTGGACCTTCGGCAACTCAGACACTTAAGGGTGTCTTAGGTGCTTGAATCGCAAGTTCCGCGGAAAAGAACGATCCGGCGTCTATAAGTGAGTTCGGTGGTGCGTAACCTGCTGCATT
>Ga0209233_1000845_pt1 | contig 13557 bp, 9 predicted proteins | sample AraplaCL_Cvi_mCL_FD_184269 | JGI IMG/M metagenome (GOLD analysis project Ga0209233, IMG submission 184269) | Arabidopsis root microbial communities from the University of North Carolina, USA - plate scrape CL_Cvi_mCL (SPAdes) (version 2) | ecosystem: Host-associated > Plants > Roots > Endosphere ...
TGATTGCGCCGGTGGAATCAGTGACGGTGCCGGACAATGTGCCGCGATACTCCTGCGCTCCCGCAACGGCGGAAAGCAGCAGAAGAGGGCCCACTGTCAGAAGGGGGGAGTGTCTGAACATGGGTACTGACCTCGTCGTGAGTGAAAACAACCAAACAATACCGTTGGACAAGAACTGTCACGTCCAGCGGTGAAGAGTGAATATGGATGATGTTCACGAGTTCAGTAAGTTTTGGTCAACGAAATCGGCGTTGCCAAAAACAGTCATTCCTCGCCCTCTCACGCCGCGTTCCAAAATGACAACGAAGGGCGAAGTGGCACGAGCCCGATAAGCAACCAAACTAATTGTTGTGAAGTCTTATGCGATCTTCAGACACGGATAGCTACTTTGCTTGCGGCCTCGTCCATGTGCTCGTTGCCACTAGGAACCGGTGAGCAATAACGGCGCCACCAGAGCGAATTGCGAGCTTCGCCTGCAAACTCCGTAGGAGTGCCTGGCTCCGGCATCCATAAGGGGAGCCCGGCTTCGGCGGCCAGCGTCGTGATGCGTTCCGGCGGCTGGTACCAGGCATGGAACGCCAGGCTGAACAGACCCCAGTGAATCGGCATTAGCACTTTTGTACGCAGATCCAGCGCAGCCTTCATTGCATTGTCCGGGCCAAGGTGAATCTGGTCCCACAGTGGATCAAACGCGCCAATCTCCAGTGTGGCCAGATCGAAGGGGCCGTACGTTTCGCCGATCTCCCGATAGGCGGGCCAGTAGCCGGAATCGGCACCGTGATACAGGTTGTGGTGTTCTGTCTTCAGCACAAACGACGACCACAACGTTTCATAGCGCTTCAATCCGCGTCCGGAGAAGTGCCGTGCCGGCAGTGCTGTCAGAGTGAGCGGTGATTTCGATTTGGAAGGCACGGTGAAGCTGTCCATCCACTGCATCTCGTGGATTTTTTCAGCGGCAATGCCCCACTTCCGCAGCAATCCGCCTACGCCGATGGAACAAACGAACAGGGGTGTGCGTTCCTGTAACTGCAACACAGCACTCTTATCCAGGTGGTCGTAGTGGTCGTGGGTCAGCAGAACGGCGTCGAGCTTTGGCAGCTCCGCAATGGTCAGCGGCGGAGCGAAGAATCGCTTCGGCCCGAACCACTGCACCATGGACGTGCGCAGGGAAAATACGGGGTCGGTCAGCAGCGTGGTGCCATCGATTTCCATCAGCAGAGACGAGTGACCCAGCCACGTCACGCGCAGGCCCGATGCCGGCGGCCGGTCAAAGGTGTACAGGTCGGTGCGGAACGGTCCCAGCGGCTTCCGGGGCACGCGCTCTTCCTTGCCGGTGATCAGTCGGCGCAACATCTGCGGGAAATGTTTCGTAGCGCCCACTTCGGTGGGAACCGGGTTCAGGTAAATGCCGTCTTTGGTTTCGGCAGGTTTCAAAAATCCCATTGCTTAAATTGGATGCCGGGAAGCACAGCGCGTAGCAAATATCCTCAGGAAAGTTGCAGTGCCCGGGGCAGCCGCAACGGGAGTACCCTGAAGGGACGGGTGAAACATGCATTGGTCTGAGGCGCTGAAACTGGCGCTGCAATCGTTGTGGGTCAACAAACTGCGCACCGTGCTCACGCTGTTGGGCGTGGTCATTGGTGTGGCTGCCGTTATCACTGTCGTTACGCTGGTAAACGGCGCAAACGCCTATGTCGATCAGAAGCTGAACACCTATGGTTCTGACGTGTTCACGCTGGGCAAACAGCCCGGCCTGATCACCAGTTACGAGGAGTTTCAGAAGTATAAGCGCCGGCGAAATATTTCGTTGGACGACTACCGCTACGTTCGCGACAACTGCCAGCGCTGCAAGGAAGTCGGCGCAGCCTATTCAACCAATTCCAACTCGGTGAAGTATGGCAATGAAACCGGCACCAGCGTCTCCATCCGCGGATGGACGCCAAATATGCCGGAGATCAACAACATCAATATTGTGCAGGGTCGCATGTTCACCTCGGTTGAGGACGAGCGCGCCACGCCGGTTGCTGTTATCGGCAGCGACATCCAGGAGAATCTGCTCAAGGGAGAAGACCCCCTCGGCAAGGTCATCACCGTCGACGGCATGCCGTACACCGTCATCGGCCTGGGTGAAAAGCAGGGTAAGACGCTGGGTGCAAGCCAGGACAACTACGTCATCCTGCCCATCACCACCATGCAGCGTATCTACAGCTCGCATTACAGCAACACGATTTACGTGAAGGGCCCTGGCTCCGGTCCTGTGCTGGAAGAGACAGCGGAAGAAGTACGCACGTTGATGCGCTCCATCCGTCATGACCGTCTTGGTGAGGACGACAGCTTCTCGCTGGAATTGAATAACTCATTTCTCGCATTGGTACACACCGTCACGTCGCTCTTCGGCGCCATCGCCATTCCTGTTGCGGCCATTTCGTTGATCGTGGGCGGCATCGTCATCATGAACATCATGCTGGTTAGCGTGACGGAACGTACGCGTGAAATCGGCATTCGTAAAGCGCTGGGAGCCAAGCGTCGCGATGTGCTGCTGCAATTCGTCATTGAGAGCGGCCTTATGGCCACCGCGGGTGGCATTCTTGGTGTCATGACGGGCGTCGCGATTGGCTTTGCTATCTCTACGGTGGCCGGCTTCCCCATGAGCGTTGCGTGGTGGAGCGTGATCGTGGGTCTTTTGGTCAGCACCAGTGTTGGCATCTTCTTCGGCGTGTATCCCGCGCGCAAGGCAGCCATGCTCGATCCCATCACGGCTCTGAGGGCGGACTAAGTCATGACATTTGCAGACGTCAAAGAGACCATCACTATCTCGCTCGATCAGTTGCGCGCCAACAAACTACGCAGCGGCCTTACTGTGCTCGGCATTGTTATCGGTGTGCTCACCGTCATCATCATGTCGTCTGTGATCAACGGGCTCAACGGTCAGGTCAACGGCATCATCTCGCAGCTTGGATCAAACACGCTGTTCGTCTTCCGTTTTGAAGTCTTCGGTAAGCGTCCCACGCTGGCAGAACTGGCTCGCAAGCAGCTCACGTATGAAGACATGATGAGCCTGCAGGATCTGCCGCACGTTGTGGCTGCAGATGCGGGTCTCCGTTACGCGGACTTTACGTTTGGCGGCGGTGGCGGCATGGCTTCTGCGAAAGCAGGCACGCACAAACAAGACAGCGTCGGCCTTGCAGGAGAGAACTTCACCTCGCCGGAAGTCAACGATTGGCACATTGATCGCGGCCGTTTCTTCACGCAGGACGAGCAGAACCGGGCAGCCAAAGTTGTCCTGCTGGGACATGACACGGCAGAGGAACTCTTTCCAGATGAAAGTCCGCTCGGCAAGGAAGTTACGATCCCGGGCATGACCGCCACGGTGATCGGTACGTTGGAAGCCGTAAAAGGACTCACACCGGGCAAGAATCCCAACGACAGCTACGTTTACATGCCGCTGACCACCTTCCACAATCTCCACCCGGAGGTGCTGGATTATTGGATCTCGGTTAAGTACGACGATGCGAAAAATCGCTCGCTGGTGGAAGAAGAGATTCGGGAACGTCTTCGCATCCGCCGCAAAGTCACCGTCGATAAAGACGACAACTTCGTCATCTTCGGATCGGATTCACTCTCCCGCTTGTGGGCGCAGCTTACCGACGGGCTGTTCCTGTTGATGTTTGCGTTGTCCAGCGTAGGCCTGATGGTGGGCGGCGTCGGCGTCATGAACATCATGCTGGTTTCTGTCACGGAACGAACGCGAGAGATCGGCGTGCGCAAAGCTATCGGCGCAACCAAGCGAACGATTCTGTTGCAGTTTACGCTTGAGGCAATGGTGCTGTGTGCTGTTGGAGGCTTGATTGGCATCACGCTCGGCTCGCTGATTGCGCTTGGCATGGGAGTTGTCCTGCCATCCGTGCTCTCCAGCGCATGGGTCATCGCAGCGTTCACTGTTTCCATCGCAATTGGACTCGTCTTCGGCATTTATCCCGCATGGAAAGCCGCAAGCCTGAACCCGATTGAAGCCCTGCGGTACGAGTAATCATCGTCCTTGCCACGCTGTCATTCTGAGCGCAGCGAAGAATCCCTACGCACTGCACTTGCCGAAGCATTCGAAAGTTTCGCGCGAGAAAGCTTCTCGTTTCTCAAGACGATGAACTCTCGCGGGATTCTTCGCTGCGCTCAGAATGACTGCGTGATTACTTTGGCTTCGGAGTAAGTACTCCCATCACCGCGTTGGGCCGATGATCCACCTCCTCGTTATCCATGCCACTGGATACACTGGAAGGGTGACCGTTGCAGAAGCTATTACCCTTGTCACCACGCTGCTCACGCTGGCTGGCCTTGCATTCCTGCTGATCGCCCTGCTGGCGGCTCGATCGTTTCGCCGTGAACCTGTGTCCCCAATCCCAGCGTCGCTGCCCACAATCAGCATTCTGAAGCCGGTCAAGGGCTGGGATCCCGGTCGCTACGATGCCTTCGCCAGCCACTGCACGCAGAACTACGGCGGCCGCTACGAGCTTCTGCTCGGCCTGTCTGATCCGGAAGATGCGGATGTACTCGCGGAAGTGGAGAAGCTGCGCGCCGCACACCCGCAGGCCATTATCCGCGCAGTTCCATGTGGCCAGCGACTTGGCGCCAACGGCAAGGTCAGCACGCTACTGCAGATGGTGCCGCATGCGCTGGGCGAAGTGCTGATCATCAACGACGCCGACATTGTCGTCTCGCGCGATTATCTAGCCCGCATCATCGCGGATCTTTCGCAGCCCAATACCGGCATGGTGACTGCGCCCTACCTCGGACGCACGGCTGCCAAACCGTCGCTGTGGGCACGTTTGGAATCGCTCGGCATCAGCACGGACTTCCTTCCCGGCGTACTCACAGCGCGATTGCTTGATCGCGGCGTTCGCTTCGGTCTGGGCAGCACGCTGGCGCTGCGACGCGAGACATTGGATCGCATCGGCGGCTTCGAACCGCTGCTGGACATGTTGGCCGACGACTACGAACTGGGCGTGCGCGTCCACAAAGCTGGTAAGCGCGTGGTGCTGTCGCCCGAGGTGGTTAGCACGGCGGTTCCGCAGTACACTTTCCGCGACTTCTGGGACCACCAACTGCGTTGGTCGCGCGGGGTCCGCGACGCCCGCAGGCTCGGCTACCTTGGCCTCTGCCTCAGCTATGCACTGCCCTGGGCGCTGGCAAACGTCATCGCCAGCGGCTTCGCACTGCCCAGCTTCACCCTGCTTTCGCTGGTGTTGCTGGCACGTGTCGCCGTGGCTCTGTCCATAGGCGCAGGCATCCTGCGCGACGGGCAGATTTTTCGTGATCTTTGGCTGTTGCCATTGCGGGACTGCTTTGGCCTGTTGTTTTGGGCTTGGAGCTACGCCGGTGAAGATGTGTTGTGGCGTGGGGAACGCTTCCGTTTAAAGCAGGGTAAGCTGATCCGCGCATAGCAGATCGCATCCCGGGTAAGTTGTAGTTCCAAAAGTTTTACAGGCGTCGTCCGTCGTCCTGCGGCATGCAGGCAAATGCGACTACGCAGGGGAATATCACGGCGCCTAGCGCCATGCTGGCAAGTATTAGAAGTGTCATTTAGGGCGGCCTCCGCTCTCTTCGCGATCGGTGTCGGCTGGAGCTTGTTTGGTTGAGGTTGCGCAGAATCCCGTTCCGGTTCGAACGGAATTGATAGAGATTCAGTTCCTGTAGCGAATAAAAGTTAGTTCAGTTCCTGTTCCCGTCGCTGTGACGCATCGCGATCAGGCAGGGAAGTACGAGCATTCCAAGAAGAACAGCGGCTACCAAAATACCGTGCCTTGGGAGAATCTCAATTCTGAAGTCTGAAGGGCGTCGCTGTGCCTCTTCTCTCTTTACGGTTACCCATTTGGCACCGAATCGTGATTCCGCCAAAGTTGTATAGAGATAGCTTGTTCGGGTCATATGATGGCCCGAACGTATAAATGGATGCCTGAGTTCGAAGAGGTGAAATAATAAGGGTGCCGCGCCTTCCCGCGCTTACTCGCCTGAAAGGATGTTTCCCTGATGCCTATCGATTTTGAGGCCCCTCTCTCCCTGTCCGATCCAGAGATTGCAGAACAGATTGCTCTGGAGGCTGTGCGTCAGCATGACGGACTGGAGATGATCGCGTCGGAGAATTTCGTCTCGCGCGCTGTGCTGGAGACGGCTGGAACGGTCTTCACCAACAAGTACGCCGAGGGCTATCCGGGCAAGCGCTACTACGGTGGTTGCGAAAACGCTGACGTCGTGGAAAATATCGCCCGCGACCGCGCCAAGCAGCTCTTCGGCGCAGAACACGCGAATGTGCAGCCGCACTCCGGTTCGCAGGCGAACGCTGCTGCGTACATGACCCTCATCAACCCCGGCGACACCGTCCTGGGCCTCGACCTTGCGCACGGTGGTCACCTCACCCACGGCCACAAGCTGAACTTCAGCGGCAAGCTGTATCGCATCGTGGGCTATCAGGTTCGCAAGGACACCGAAACCGTCGACTATGACGAGCTGGAAGCACTCGCGAAGAAGGAACAGCCCAAGGTCATCGTGGGCGGAGGCTCTGCCTATCCGCGTATCTGGGACTTTGAGCGGATGCGCGCCATTGCAGACGCGGTTGGCGCGTACCTGATGATCGACATGGCTCACTTCGCCGGTCTGGTTGCCGGTGGAGTGCATCCTTCGCCCGTGCCGCACGCGCACGTAGTCACCACCACCACGCACAAGACCCTTCGCGGGCCCCGCGCCGGCATGGTTCTGTGCAAGCAGGAGTTTGCGCAGGCGCTCGATCGCTCGGTCTTTCCCGGCCAGCAGGGCGGCCCGCTGATGCACATCGTTGCGGCCAAGGCTGTTGCGTTCAAAGAAGCCTTGCAGCCTGAGTTCAAGACCTACGCCGCGCAGACCGTTGCCAACGCCAAGGCACTCGCAGAGGCATTGGCAGCCGAAGGCTACCGCATCGTCTCCGGTGGCACAGACACGCACCTGCTGTTGGTCGACGTCTTCGCCAAAGGCATCCTGGGTTCTGAGGCAGAGGTCGCGCTGGGCAAGGCAGGCATCACCGTCAACAAGAACGCCATTCCTTACGACACAAACCCGCCACTCAAGCCGTCGGGCGTTCGTTTCGGTACACCTGCGCTCACCACGCGCGGCATGAAGGAAGCGGAGATGCGCCAGATCGCCAAGTGGATCGGCGAAGCTCTGGAGAACCGCACTGACGACGCGAAGCTCGCACAGCTGCACGGCAAGGTCAGCGAACTGGCGGAGAACTTCCCGCTCTACGGCTACCTGCGTCAACCTGCTGGCCAGACGGAACCGGAAGCAGCGCTCGCCGGGTAGGAACGCGGGTATAACGAATCGTAAGGGCACGACTTCGGTCGTGCCCTTACTCCTTGATCTAAGCGAAGCTCATACGCGCCAAGCGCGTCATCCTGAGGGAAACGAAGTGAAGCCGAAGGACCTGCATTCCTTTCCCTCACTACGATTTTGCTCGAAAAGCAACCCTGCTCAAATCGCAAGATGCTTCCTGAAAGCATTGCAGTGAGCGCGAGAAGAATGCAGGTCCTTCGGCTTCGCTCAGGATGACGACCTTCGGTCGTATGAGCTTCCCCCGGTACAGCGATGACGCGTGGGGAGAACGAGGCGTATCGCTAAAAACTTGCGCTCAGCCACTGCCGTAAGCAGTCACGGAGTATCCTGCATCCAAATACGCTGGAGAACTCCACACATGGCAGAGCGGCATTTTGACGCGGTGATCATCGGCTCCGGGCAGGGCGGCAACCCATTCGCAAAGGCTACAGCAAAACACGGCTGGCAAACCGCCGTCATTGAGCGCCGCTATCCCGGTGGTACTTGCGTCAACGATGGCTGCACACCTTCCAAAACCGTCGATGCCTCCGCGCGTGTTGCCTATCTTGCACGACGTGGTGCAGATTTCGGCGTACACACCGGCAACATTACCATCGATCTCGCAAAGGTCTACGAGCGCAAGCAGAGCCTGCTGATGGCTTCGCGCAACAACATTACAAAGTCACTCAGCACCAGCGAAAACAGCACGTTGCTCATGGGGCAGGCATCCTTCGCAGAACAGCAGCCTGGCGATGGCACATATCGCATCGACGTGGCGCTGAACGATGGTGGCGCAGAAACCATCTCGGCCAGCCGCGTCTTTCTGAACACCGGCGAGCGTCCACACATTCCTGACAATGTGGAAGGCCTCGCCAGTCTTCCCATCCTCGACAGCACCTCCATGCTTGAGCTGAAAGAGGTGCCGCAACATCTGCTGGTGCTGGGCGCAGGTTACATCGCGCTTGAGTTCGCACAGATGTATCTTCGCTTTGGTTCAAAAGTCACAGTCATCGAACGCGGCGAACGCATCGCGCAACATGAAGACGACGACGTCGCAGAATGCCTGCGCGAAATCCTGACGGAAGATGGCCTTGAAATCCTCACCTGCTCCGCGGTCTCCCGCGCTTCTGGTTCAGCAGGCAACATCACGTTGGACCTCGTCACAGACAATGGCCCCGTCGTCCTGAAGGGAACGCACCTGCTCGTCGCCACCGGGCGCACACCGAACGTAGAGCCACTGCACCTCGATCGCGTAGGTGTGAAGCAAAACAAGTCGGGCCACATTGAAGTGAACGATCGTCTTGAGACATCCGCAAAAAACATCTGGGCCATGGGCGATGTCAAAGGTGGTCCCGCGTTCACGCATATTTCCTATGACGACTACCGCATCCTGCGCACGAACCTTCTGCAAGGTGGCAACGCGTCCATCAAAGATCGCTTGCTCACTTACTGCATGTTCACTGACCCTGAACTCGCGCGCTTCGGCCTGAACGAAGCCGACGCAAAGAAGCAGGGTAGAGAAGTGCGGGTCGCTGCTATTCCCATGAAGTGGATGGCGCGAGCCAACGAGATGGATGAACCACGAGGCATCATGAAGGCGCTCGTCGATCCGCAAACAAAGCAGATCCTCGGTGCAACGATTCTCGGCGTCGATGGTGGTGAAGTAGCGGCGCAATTACAGATCGCCATGATGGGCGGCCTGCCATACACGGCGTTGCGCGAAGGCATCTTCGCGCACCCCACAAAGTCAGAAGCGCTGAACACGCTGTTCACATACTTCCGCGACGGCAAAGAATAAAACGCAATCTATGCAGACATGCGAAGGCTGCGAATCAATGCAGCCAGCGCCGCTATTGTCTTTACGAACGAATTACAGTCGACGGTGGTTCGGAATGCGTATAGAGCGGTATGAACGCTCTTTCCATCTCGACTCGGGCCACGCTGCCTGACAATCGCCACCACATGCAAGAAGGGGATGCGATCATCGCATCCCCTCGTTGTTTCTTGTACGTATTGCTTAGAACGTTGTGCTGACGCTCAGGCGGAGTGTCTTACGCGGTTCGCGCAGGATGTAATCCGCACCGTAGAACTGCAGTGCCTGTGCGTAGGTGTAGCGACCGGCTGCCGTGTTCGGGAACATGCCCTGGAAGGTGGCAGCATCCGTAGCCAGCTTCTGTGGCAACGTCTCGTACAGGCGCAGCGGGTTGTACGCGTAGAACAGGCGGAACGGCGCGTTCACGATCGGCAGCACCACCTGCAACTCCACACCGTTCGACATACGCGGTACGTAGTTCGTTCCAGGCGCCGTCTGCAGGCGCGTCGGGAAGCTCAACTGCTTGCCGCCGGTGCAGGCACCGTTGACGAAGTCGCTGCAGCCATACAGCGGGCTGCTGAGTGAAGCAGCACCCAGAACGCTCTGCTGCAACTGGCTCGGCAGTGCGTTGAAGGTCATGTTGAAGTCCGTGAAGAACGCGAACGTGACCTGCGAAACGATTGGGATACGGTATTCAATGTTGCCCGTGAACGACGTATCGCCACCCACCGTTACCAGGCGGTAGATCGGCAACGGAATCTGCGCGTTACCCAGCGTGTTGTTCGAAGGATCGCGTGGAACCGTCGAGCCATCCGGATTCGTCAGGTTAAACATCACCTTCGTCGGAATGAACACATAGGGCGATGCCGAACGGATATCAAAGCCGCGGATATCGCTTTCGCCGCCACCGTACACACGGTTAAACGGAGGAGCTACCTGCCCGCCGAAACCTTCCGTATGCGACAACTGAGCGCGCATACCCAGAACGTTATGGCCTTCGCGGTTAATCCGCAGACCCTTCATTGGGTAGAACTGGCGGAATGCTGCAACCGGCTGGAAGTACTTCACATTGCCGCCCGCGCCTGCTACCTGGATCGCCAGGTTGAAGTCGCGTCCGGAGTGCGGGCCTGCCGCACGATCCACCGATGAGTAGGTGAATGAAGGCGTAATGACCGACGAGATGATGCCACCCAGCGCATTCGACGTCTGCAGACCGCTGCGGTAGTTCAGCGTCTCAAACACGTTGCGGGTGTTCTCGTTGAAGGTGGTAATGTTTGACCGCGTCAGAGCGTACGACACACCCACACGCGTAATACCAACTGCATGCTTGAACACATGGCGCAGCGGTGTGGACGCGGACAGCGTCAAACCGGTGCTGGACTGGTTGTAGTTCGTCAGCAGCGACTGCTGTGCATTGGTTAGATTCTGGTTCTGACCCGCTGCGGCATAGCTCTTCGCCGGGTTGTAGTCATACTTCTGCGCGAAAACCTGGAAGCCAACAGAGATCGGCTTATTGCGCAGGTACGGCTCGGTGAAGCCGAAGGTCAGGTTACGCGACAGATCACCGATATTCGCTACGACCGACAGCGTTTCACCAAGACCAAGGAAGTTGTTCGTCTCGTAGTTCAAACCGATGAACGAACCGCTCAGGCCGGACAGACCGCCGTTCAGGCCGATGGAGTTCTTACCCTTCTCCTTCAGCTTCAGCAGCAGGTCAACGGTGCCTTCGTCGTTGTTGGTGCGGGTTTCGCTGTCCTGGTCGGCCTTCAGTGTTTCGAAGTAGTTCAGCTGGTTCAAACGCAGGATGGAGTTTTCCCAGGCCTGGTTGTTGTACTGCTGACCTTCTTCCAGCATCAGTTCGCGGCGGATCACGCGGTCGCGCGTGATGGTGTTGCCGCTGAACTCAATGCGCGACACATAGAAGCGCTTACCGGCATCAATGTCGATGGTCAGCGTGATGGTCTTCTTCTGCTCATCGAACGTCGGCGTGGGAACGGCGGCCATGTTGATGAAGCCGAGCGATCCATACGCCTTACGCAGATTTTCCAAACCCTTGCCGAAGAGTGTGGCGTTGAAGTAGTCGCCGTCCTTCTCTGCAAACTGTGCACGCAACGCTGCTGCGTTCACAACGGTCTTGTCATAGCCGGTGAACTTGATGGCTGCCAGCTTGTAGCGTGAGCCTTCTTCCAGCGGAACTTCAATGTCAATGCGCTTACCGTGGCTCGGACGCATCGTGAAGATGTTGAATCCGCCGCTGTCGCGTACCTTGGTCAGCGGTTCGCCCGGCTGAACCTTAAAGTAGCCGCGCTCGCGGTACACCATGCGGACACGTTCCACGTCCTCATCCAGCTTGGTCGCGTCAAACGTGCGTGCGAACAGGTTTTCCAGGATGATGGAGTGCGGAATGCCGATGGGCTTGGAGTTCTTCATCGCAGCGCGTAGTGTGCGGCTGTTGATGCGCTCGTTGCCCTTGAAACCGATCTTGCCTACCTTCACCGTCGGGCCTTCCTTCACAATGAAGGTGACCGCGACACGCGCTGGCGGAATCGTCTTGACTTCGGTGCGCACGGTAGCAAACTGGTGGCCGTGCTCGGCCAGCAGCTGCTTCAGGACAACTTCCTTGCGCTTGATCTTGGTGGGGTCGTACTGGCTCTCAACAGAGACGCCGACCTTGGCCTTCTTATCGCGTTCCAGTACGTCGCTGACGGTGACCGCGTTCAGACCCTTGTAATTGATTTCGCCAATGGTGGGCTTTTCGCGCACATAAACGATGAGCTGGGTGCAGCCATTGCCTTCGGCCTTTTCAATCTGCACGGACTCAAAGAAGCCAGAGTTCCAAAGCGAGTTGAAATCGCGCTCCACGGTCGCCGGGTCATACTGCGAACCCTGACGCGAGAACAGACGCGCAATGATCGATTCCTTCGGATAGCGCCGGTTGCCGATCACCTGCGGTGCGCACAGAACTTCTCCCGTGCCTGCAGATGCGGCAGGAGCAGGTGCTGCCTGCGCTTTGGCGATTCCTGTCGTCGCGGTGCCGCAAAGCAATACTGCGGCGGCTGCCAGTCCGGTGGTTCCACGGCTGCCGATGGCGCGACTAACTCCGATCAAACGATGAAGTGAGGAGAACCGCTCTTGTCTTGGCTGATGCTCTGGGACGCTTGTCACGCCCTGTTCTACGGTTTTGATAACAACACCCTCACTGCCCATGAAACTCGGATACACACGACGGCCCGCGGCTCCCTTTCGCACGGCCCGCAATCCCGTATGACTGAAAGACGATTATAGGGGAATGGGGATAGCCGGAGCGAGTCCATGAATTTACAGGAGGTGTCGTTCATCGCACCCTGCACCTCTTCTGGTGCAGACCAGGGCCTTTCCGGTGCCCAAAAGGGCAACCCCGGGTAATAAAATTTTCGGAGACGACTTTCCTCCTCCCGAAATTCCTGTTGCCGAGGACGGTACGGCGCAAGATGGAGTTCCCTCCGCCCTTCGAATCGCGTCACACTTGAATAAGCAAGACTGACTTCGCTGCTGACGCATCGCCGCGATACTTTTAAGTCAACGTTCCGGTGCCGAGGTGACGCTGCATGGCCTTTCAACCCGTTACCCGTCGCAGGCTCATGCGCTGTGTCTTTGTCTCGGCGATCGTCTTCGCGGCACTCCTGGCAGCCTCCACCAGAATTTCTGCACAGATGACACGCAATCCCCTGCGTAGCGTCAGTGGCTCCGTTACCGACGGTGGAAGGGAACCGCTACGCGGTGCAGTTGTGCAGATTGAGGCGGAAGACACACTCGTCATCCAAAGCTACGTCACAGACGAACGCGGAACGTATCACTTCCGCAACCTGCGCCCCGACGCCGACTACCGCATCTGGGCCACCTTCCGCGGCCAGCGCTCCAAAACGCAGGAGATGAGCAAATTCGACCGCAAGCTCGACCGCGAAATCCCGCTTTCCATCGACCTTACCCGGTAGTAGAGCCACCTCCGCTGATCGCCCGCTATAGATCCGTCGCAAAAAAAGCAGCGTACACTGAAGTGAATGCAGGTGGATCGAACGATCGCTGCTGTTGCACGCACGTTTGTTGCAGCAGGGGAGGAAAGTCCGGACTCCGAGGGGCAGTGTGCCGGGTAACGCCCGGGATCGGCGCTTGAAGGCGACGAGACGGCAAGTGCCACAGAGAACATACCGCCAACCGCGCAAGCGGAGGTAAGGGTGAAAAGGTGCGGTAAGAGCGCACCGCGTCGGCAGTAATGCAGACGGCATGGTAAACCCCACACGGAGCAAGACCAAATAGGCGGGAAGATCGCACGTTCGCGTGCGTGATGCGTGCCGGCCCGGTGCGCCAGACTCGCGGGTAGGTTGCTGGAGCCCCGCAGTAATGCGCGGCCTAGAGGAATGATCGTTCAG
>Ga0209233_1000847_pt1 | contig 13555 bp, 7 predicted proteins | sample AraplaCL_Cvi_mCL_FD_184269 | JGI IMG/M metagenome (GOLD analysis project Ga0209233, IMG submission 184269) | Arabidopsis root microbial communities from the University of North Carolina, USA - plate scrape CL_Cvi_mCL (SPAdes) (version 2) | ecosystem: Host-associated > Plants > Roots > Endosphere ...
AACCCAGTAACCGATACCAAGCGAGAGGAAGATCGCGATTTCGGGGTAGTGCCTTAACGTCTCTGCAAACCAGTCCATGTGCCTCTCCAGTCGAGGAAAAACATGTGCCGTATCTGTATAGCTACTCCGACCCCACAAAACATACTGTAAGTCTTGTCAGTTTTGCCCCTTGTCATCCTGTGTTCGACTTGGCGTTGCCCCGTGGCTTTCCTGGAAGGGGTACTGCAGTGGAAGGACTTAGTCATTCCATTCGCGCTATGAGGTTAGCTCTCATGGTGCGGGCGAAATTGGGTTCCGACGGATGGAGGACTATGAAAGTCGCCGTGTTGGTGCTGATGTTTCCTTTGTATGTCTCGATGCCTTCTGCTCTGAAAGGGCAGGAGCAAAGTGATCCGCGTGCGGCACAGATCGAAAGCCTGCAAAAACGTTTGAATGATATCCAGGATGAAGTGAGGCGTATTGAATCGCTTCGCGGTCAGATGGATCAGATTCAAAACGAACTCAACGCCTTACAAAACAAGACGTCCGAGGCGAAACCAAACGCTGCTGTCACTACGAGTGTGCCCCTCGTCGCTGCTGTTCCACCTGTTGCATCTGCCCCCAAACCAGATGGCACGATCGTAACTAATCAGCCTCTACCACCGCAGGTACAGCTCTCCGAGAGGAAGACGAGGCAGGGCGCTGGTCAGGCGACACGAACTTACGACACCTTCTCAGAAGACCCCTTCGCCGTTGCGCGACTTTATAACGTGCCGCTTGATCCTAAATATTCCGGCTACTTTGTCCTTCCCGGAACACAGACGCTCATGCGCATCGGTGGATACGCAAAATCGGATTTCAACTATGACCTGCGACCTGCAGGTAATGCGGAAGAGTTTGTCCCTGCCACAATTCCTGTTCCGGGTGTGGCCAGCACAAATAACTCAACAGTCAGCATTCGTCCCACGCGACTTACTGCGGACTTCCGCATTCCCAAGAGTGCAGCCGGCGATGTCCGCATGTACTTCGAAGGGGATTTCTTTGGAACGAACGCCACCAGCTTCCGCTTGCGTCACGCTTATGCGCAGGTCGCCAATATTGTCGTAGGTCAAACCTTTTCTAACTTTACGGATGGCGATACCTGGCCGGACACGCTCGACTTTGAAGGACCAAATTCAATTCTCAATGCTCGTAATCCTCAGGCGCGCTACGGATTTCCTGTAGGCCCGGGTCAAAGCGTCTATGTGTCGGTAGAAAAACCGACGTCGGATGTTGCCTTCACTGTGAACGAAGGCACGGCGACCGCTACCAGTCCCGCGCCTGATGGAAGTGTGCGATATCGCTATGAAGCAGAGCGAGGACACATCCAAGTGGCTGCTCTCTTCCGTGATGTTGCGGCTTATCTTCCCGACAGCCGCCATGTTTCGACCCTTGGATGGGGCGTTAGTTCTTCCGGACTCTGGCGCTTGAAGTCCGACAATCTTGTCTATCAACTTGCGTATGGCCAAGGCATCTCGCGCTATATCAACGACACATCTGGTCTTGGGTTGGATGCTTCGCCCAGGTCTGCTTCTGATCCGTCACTTAAAGCAACCCCTGCCTTTGCTCCTTACATTGCCTATCAGCATTACTGGACTCAGCGAGTACGTTCTACTGGAACGTTCGGTTATGTACTTATCCAGAACTCAGCCTTTGATGCTCCGTCGACATATCATAAGACCACTTACTCTGAGGCAAACGTTATCTGGAATCCACTCGGAAGTTTGAACGTCGGTGCGGAATTTCTTTATGGATGGCGCGAGAACAAGGATGGCCAGCATAACTATGCGCCGCGCATCCAGTTCTCAGCGAAGTACAGTTTTATCAAAATGAAACCCGATAACAAATAACGAAGTTGCACCAAAGAGGGAAACCTAAATGCACGCACTCGCGGAGTTTCTAAGGTCCCAGCCGGAAATTGCTCTCTTTATTTCTCTCGCATTGGGCTATCTCATCGGTAATCGCAAGATCGGCCCATTCAGCCTTGGTGGTGTCTGCGGAACATTGTTGGTTGCGCTTGTGCTTGGCCAAGCAGGTGTGCGACTTTCCGCCGATCTTAAGAACGTGGCGTTCGCGCTGTTTATCTTCGCGCTTGGTTTTACCGGAGGGCCGCAGTTCTTTGCCAACCTCCGCACTGGTTGGCGATACGGCATTCTCTCCGTGATCGAAGCGGTTTCCGTGATGGCCATCGTGATTGGCGCGATGCTGATCTTTCATCTGGATGAAGGGACAACCGCCGGCATGCTTGCCGGAGCGGCCACGGAATCCGCGGTTGTCGGAACAGCATCCGAAGCCATAGGCCGACTTAGCCTTCCACCGGATCAGATTCAGAGCCTACAAAATAATGTCGTTACAGCCTATAGCGTTACCTATCTCTTTGGCTTGATCACGATTGTTCTTTTCACCAGTCAGATTGCGCCTCTTATCCTCCGCATCAACCTGCGCGAAGAATCGGCCAAACTATTTAACAAGATGAGTGGCGGGGCTTCGCTCGGAGAAGGGCAGGTTGCCGGTGCGCCCTCTCTCGTCGGTCGTATCTATCGCGTTGAACAGGCCGCAGGAAAAACCGTTGCCCAATTTGAAGCAGCTCATAAGATGGGGATCACGATTGAGCAGTTGAAACGTGGTGACACGGTTCGTGAAGCAACTATGCAGGAAACGCTCGTTGCAGGCGACCTTATCCTCGTCGTCGGTCGTCGCAGCGAGCTTGTGCTTGCAGCTCCAGAGATCGGGCCGGAAGTAGGTGATGCAACGCAGCTTGATGCCATTGAGGGTAGCGAGGACGTCTTTGTCACACGTCGCGAAGTACAGGATGTTGCTCTTGAAGACATGCGTTCGAAAGCGCCCGTAGACGTGGGCCGTGGCGTATATGTCTCTGCAATCAAACGTATGGATACTTCAATACCTGCACTGCCTGCGACGAAAGTTCATCGTGGTGATGTACTGACGCTCTTCGGTCTTCGTTCTGCGATCGCCCGGGTAGCCAAAGAACTTGGTTACGTTGTAACTCCAACCTCAAAGACAGACTTTGTGTATCTCGGTATGGGGATTGTTGCCGGAATGTTGCTTGGCCGCATCACCTTTCGTTTCGGTGGTGTCCCAGTGGGCTTCGGAACAGGCGGTGGTTGCCTTCTGAGTGGATTGCTCTTTGGATGGGGACGATCAAAGTTCCCGGTGATCGGATCTTTTCCCGCGGCAGCTTCGCAAATCCTCAAGGACTTTGGTCTGGCTACTTTTATCGCCGCCGTTGGGCTTTCGTCCGGTCCGGATGCGGTTCGCCTTATCAAGTCATACGGACTTCTGCTTCCGGTTGTCGGTGTTCTGGTTGTGCTGATTCCGGCGTGTATTTCGCTCTTTGTCGGACGGCGATTCCTGCACTTTGATGCACCTATCCTCCTGGGAGCGATTGCAGGACAACAATGCAGTACGCCCGCCATTAGTGCGGTTACAACCGTCTCCGGTAATTCCATTCCGATCATCGGTTACACCATCACCTACGCCATCTCGAACGTTCTCTTACCGTTGCTAGGCCCGCTTCTCATTGGCATTGCTGCTCTGCTTCATCAACGCAGCACGCCCTAATACTTCCAAGGAGCTACGATCATGAGCACAAAAATCAACACGAAAAAAGTGGCAGGGCTTAGCCCGTTTGAGATTAAGGACGAACTCATCAAGATAGCCGGAAACAGCGATGCCCATGTCATGCTCAACGCGGGGCGTGGCAATCCCAATTTCATCGCGACAGTGCCACGTTACGGTTTCTGGCAACTGGGGCTGTTTGCTATGCGCGAGGCCGAACGCTCCTTCGCCTATCTTCCCGAAGGTGTTGGTGGGTTTCCTAAACTGGATGGCATTGCGGAACGTTTTGAGATCTTTATCCGCGAGAACGGAGATACGCCCGGCATTAAGTTCCTTGCAGGAGCTGTGTCTTATGTCCGCGATCAGCTTGGCCTAAACGACGCTGCATTTCTTTACGAGATGTGTGAGGGCATTCTCGGATGTAACTATCCTGTACCAGATCGCATGCTCAGGCTTTCTGAGCAGGTTGTGGCGCGATACATCCATCAGGAGATGATTGGTAACTATCCCTTCCTTGGCAAATATGATCTGTTCGCCGTAGAAGGTGGAACTGCTGCGATGGCCTATATCTTCAACACCATGAAGGAAAACGGTCTCATCGAAGCAGGAGATTCCATCGCGCTTGGACTTCCCATCTTCACGCCCTACATCGAGATTCCTGCGCTCAGCGACTATCAACTTAACCAGGTGAGTATCAATGCCGATCCAATTACCTGGCAGTATCCCGCGCTTGAGTTGGATAAGTTGATGGACCCGAAGGTAAAGGCCTTCTTCCTGGTCAATCCCAGCAATCCTCCTTCACGCCGTATCTCGCAAGAGGGGCTTGAACAAATTGCACGGATTGTTGAGAAGCGCCCTGACCTGATCATCCTCACCGACGATGTCTACGGCACTTTCGCAGATGATTTCATCTCGCTCTTCGCGATCTGTCCGCACAACACGATCCTGGTGTACTCCTTCTCGAAGTACTTCGGCGCCACCGGCTGGCGGCTTGGTGTGATCGCAACGCATAACGACAATGTTCTCGACAAAAAGCTTGCCGCACTTCCTAAGAAGACGAAAGACGTACTCAACAAACGCTATAGCTCGATCACTATTGAGCCGGAGAAGTTGAAGTTCATTGACCGTCTGGTTGCGGATAGTCGCGCGGTGGCTCTCAACCACACGGCGGGTCTCTCCACGCCGCAACAGGTGCAAATGGTTCTGTTCTCACTCTTTGCGTTGATGGACACGAGCGATGACTATAAGCGTGCAATGAAGCGTCTGTTTCGGAATCGGATCACGGCGCTCTATCGAGCCGCTGGGCTAACACCTATCCATGACCCCAACGACGTCAACTACTACACGATCCTTGATCTTGAAGTTCTGGGCGAGAAGGCCTACGGCAAAGATTTCGTGAAGTGGATGCTGAAGCAATTTCAGCCCAACGAACTTCTTTTCCGGCTGGCTCAGGATTCTGGCGTCGTCCTGCTCCCGGGCCGAGGTTTCGGGACAGCGCACCCATCCGGTCGCGTCTCGCTCGCCAACCTCAACGAGACGGACTACATCAAGATCGGGCAGTCCGTACGCAAGCTGATCGATGAATACGTTGTGAAATACAACAAGGAAATGAAGAAACATCTACAGCCGGGCAAGAGCAACTGACTGTGCCGGTTCGGTCGGTGAGCGAAGGCCACGCAGGTTATGCGTGGCCTTTGCTGTTTCCGCCAAATAGGGGCTTCCGAGACTGTTCTTGGTGTTTGGGGCAATTTTGCCGCATGATGAATGCTCGAAGGCCCCACACACCACGCGGAATTGCGGCAAAGGCAAAGTCCTGCGCCGCCCGTGCATCTCAGTGTGGAGACGCGTTTGCCGCATGTCTGCCATGCTCTATGCAGGCAGAGAGTAAGCTCATGCCGTGGGCTTTATGCCCGTTCTGTTTGCTGCCTGATTTCTCTGAGGTTCTGAGGTGTTCATGGAGTTCCATATTGCCCGTGTCTTTCGCGACCGATTTCAGTTGCGCGATCTGCTGTTTTCTTACACGGGTAATGTCATCTTTGCGAACGTAGCGGCCAGCCGCCATCTCGCACAGCAGATGAACGACGCGCGTGTGGCCATGGGCGGGCCCACCGCGCAGGAGGACCCCACCGCTGTCGTTCATGCGGGCCAGTTGTTCGCCATGGGGCTGATTGACGAACTGAGCCACGCGGTTATTGAGCGTTATCGCAAGCAGCAGGATCCTGACGTGCTAAAGGATGCGCTGCGTTGGTTTGGAGAACGCGTGGGTGCGGATAATGTTGACGCGCTTCTGCTGTCGTTCACGGAGCGTTTTCCAAACGTTGCGGTTTACAACGGCAAACTGACCGCGAAGGAGTGGCTTGCGGGATCGACAGATGGCATGTCGCATCGGGAAGCTGCGCTGGAAGAGTTGTTGCTCCTCTGGCTGGCGAATCAGAACCCGGCGTACAAGCCGTTTCGGATGTTGTTTGACGACACGACCCTGCGCACCACGCTGCCCGCCTATCGCGAGATGCAGAAGGATGCCGATGCTTATTTCGAAACACGGCCACAGTTCTCAGCCGATGCTAAGACATTATTGAAGGCGCTACGGGCACCCTTTGAAGCGTCGCCCGATTCGCTCAGCGGGCAGCTTGATTTCATCCGGCAGCACTGGGCCGACGTGCTTGGTCCGGCGCTCTCGCGGACGTTACTTGCGATTGATACGTTGCGCGAAGAAGAAGTGGCCATCTGGATGCAGTTCCATCCTGCGGGTCACAATGTGCGCCATCACGGGCCTGTGGAATACGGCGGTAAGGAAGGCTTCGTTGGCGACGAATACATCGGATTCGACGAGTACTGGGAAGATGTTCGCAACGACGATGGCAGCATTTCGCGTCGCAGACGTACCGGCAAACGCTACGCCAGCGATTACCAGGCACCGCTGAATGAGTACGAGGCTTTCTCTGTTGACGATGCGTGGATGCCCAATGTGGTGCTCATGGCGAAGAGCACGTATGTGTGGCTGGAGCAGTTGTCGAAGAAGTATCGGCGTCACATCTATCGGCTGGACCAGATTCCGGTAGAGGAGCTGAAGCTGCTGCGCGATCGGGGTCTGACGGCGCTGTGGCTCATCGGTTTGTGGGAACGTTCGCGCGCATCGCAAACCATCAAGCGTTTGCGCGGCCAGGCGGATGCCGTGGCATCGGCATACTCACTGATGGACTATCACATTGCCGAAGACCTTGGCGGTGATGAGGCTTATCAGAAGTTGCGTGATCTTGCGGCCAGCGTTGGTCTTCGATTGGCCAGTGACATGGTGCCAAATCACATGGGTCTTGATTCCAACTGGGTGATTGAACATCCGGAGTGGTTCCTGCGTCGCAGTGAAAGTCCCTATCCCAACTATCGTTTCGAGGGGCCTGATCTTTCCACTGATCCGCGGGTGGAAATTAAAATTGAGGATCATTACTACGACCAGACCGATGCAGCGGTGGTGTATCGCATGCGGTGGCGTGATGCTTCGAATCGCACAGAGTTCGTCTATCACGGTAACGATGGCACGACTTTTGCATGGAACGACACGGCGCAGTTGGACTACTCGCAACATGCGGTGCGGGAGCACGTGATCCAGGTCATCCTTGAAGTAGCTCGTCGGTTTCCCATCATCCGTTTTGACGCGGCGATGGTGCTTGCCAAGCGTCATGTGCAACGACTGTGGTTTCCGCTGCCCGGCGTTGGTGGATCGATTCCATCGCGTGCGGAGAATGCGCTTACGCAGGAGCAGTTTGATGCGCTGATGCCGCATGAGTTCTGGCGTGAAGTGGTGGATCGCGTACAACAGGAAGTTCCCGGAACGTTGCTGCTTGCAGAGGCATTTTGGTTGTTGGAAGGCTACTTTGTACGCACGCTGGGCATGCACCGCGTGTACAACTCTGCATTCATGGTCATGCTGCGCGATGAAGAGAATGCCAAGTATCGCAGCTATCTGAAGAAGACTATCGAGTTCGATCCGGACATCATGAAGCGCTACGTGAACTTCATGTCGAACCCCGATGAGAAGACGGCCATCGAGCAATTCGGCACGGGCGACAAGTATTTTGGCGTTGCGACGATGATGGCGACGATCCCTGGTCTGCCTATGTTCGCGCATGGGCAGATTGAGGGTTACACCGAGAAGTATGGCATGGAGTACAAGACGGCCAAGTATGACGAATGGCCGAATGACGACCTTGTTGCACGTCACATGCGGGAGATTGCTCCGTTGCTTGCAAACCGTGCGCTGTTTGCCGAGAGCGAGAACTTTGTCTTCTTCGATTTCTGGACCGAACACGGCACGGTGGATGAAAACGTGTTTGCCTACTCCAATCGTCGTGGCAATGAGCGCGCGTTCGTTATCTATAACAATGCGTACGCATCCACGCGTGGCATGGTTCATATCTCTGCTGCTTCCATGAACAAATGGACGGGGCAGTTATGGCAACGTGCGCTTGCAGACGCGCTTGCACTCCCGCGTGGTGATGAATTTCTTATTGCATGGCGCGATGCCGCATCGGGGCTGGAATACATCCGCCGCTCCAATGACCTGGTTCATGGCGGTCTTTCCCTGGATCTCCGCGGTTATCAATATGCAGTGCTCCTGCATTGGCGGGAACTGCGGGCTACAGCAGAGCAGCCGTGGGATCAGCTCTGTGATGCGTTGCAGGGAGCAGGTGTACACAATCTCGATGAAGCACTTACGCGTCTGCGTCTTCGTCCTTTCACGCGAGCTTTGCGTCACGCCGTCAGTCACGATGCCGTGAGCCTGATAGCACCGAAAGGCGAGCATCCTTATTCTGAGACAGAGGCCACGCGTACGTGGGGAGACGGGGCAAAGAATATCTTCTATCGCTGGTCCGATCTGGAAACGCCTTCATCGGTGGCAACGACAGATCGTTACGCCGCTATTGCGACCGCACTTGGTACCAGTGCGGTGCAGGCAGTGGTTGCGGCAAAAGCCGCTCGCGCATTGCCTCCGCAGATGAACATCGAAGCACATCCCGAGGCGCTCTGGACACCGCTGCTCACCGTCGCGGCGTTGCGCGCGTTGCCCTCGGAGTCGAAGGATATCGTGGATGATCTTGGCCTGCGTTCCTCGCTTGCAGAGATCTTTTCTGAAGTGGGTGTTCTTGGCGAAGACTCATGGCGTGCAGCGGCACGTGTGCGGCTTGCGCTGATGCGGCCGAAGTTCGATGACGTTGCGTTCTGGAATGAAGGCGATGTGCAGTGGCTTGCCGCAGTGAACGAACACGAAGGCGTGCGCTATGTGAATCACGAAGCACTGGAGCAGCTTCTGCAATGGCTTACTCTTACAGCTGCCATGCAGCCTGCTGGTGAAGTGAAAAAGACAGTGCCGCTTGCAGAAATACTTGCAGCCGCAAAATCAGTAGGCTATCGCTATGACGAAATGGTGAAGTTGGTTACACAGAAGCCATCTGCAACGAACGCGAAAGAGTTGGCGGAGAAGCGACCCGTACCGTCACCGGCAGTCGCGGAAGAGCCGTCTACCGCAATAAAGAGTGCGAAGGAAGCTCCTGCGAAAAAAGCCGAGACGAAGCAGGCGCCGATGAAACCATCAGCCGTAGTCTCTGCTGCGAAGAAACTGGATAAGAACGCAGTAACGATGCAAACGCCGGATACTTTGAAAGCTCATACTGTGGACGGCCATCTGACAGTGGACACGGCCAGCATCGCTGACAAATCAGTGGCGGGCAAGACGGCTGCGAAAAAGGCAGCGGCAAAGAAAGCCCCTGCGAAGAAATCGCCACCGGCGCTGTAACCAACAGCGTATTACCAGGTGTAGTCTGTCACTGATCGACGGAGGTTTCGCTATGCGTGGTTCCGGAATCGCTCTTCTTCTTGTGTTTGCTTCGGTCTGCTCGGCTCAAACTGGCAATGCGCCCGTTGCACCGGCAACGGCTCTGGCAATGTCGACGGGCAGCTGTCCTATCCGTATTGAGGCACGTCAGCAGCCACGCGAGCCATATCTGTTGGCTGACACTACTCGGGTCGTTCACCCGTCATACCAGGTCACGTTTCGTCCACTCGGACCTCGCGCGATTCAACAGGTAGTGCTTGCCCTATCTGGTCCGAGCGGACTTCATCTGCGCAATGCTGCGACATCCAGTGAGGCGAACCAGACAGAGACGTTCACTCTCACTGGTTCGCGTCACATCACAGTTGCGACGAAAAAGCTGACAGCCGTGGAATGGTTCAGCCTGGTTTCCGTTACGTATACCGATGGCAGCCAGTGGCAACGCAGCGAGACGAACGTCTGCCGAGTTGCGCCAGTTGGCTTTGTATTAATCCAGTAGCGGCTTAATAGGCAAAGATGTGCGGTGCGGGATAGGTAAACGTGCCATCGCTACGCTGCACTGCAATGAAGAGACGCTTATTGGGATCGCCATTGATGGTGGCTGCCACCAGCAGTGTGGTGCCGAACGTACCGGAGCCATCGCTCACACTTTTGTCTACATGGTGCGAATGAATCGGGCCAACGGGTGAGTACTTGGTCCAGTCTTCCGTGAACCGCTGCAAGGGATAGCCACTGTACTTGTCCGGGTGTTGTTGCCAGTCAGCATCGTTCTGGTAGATGCCATATGCCTTGGCAAAGTCCTGCTGTTCAATCGCTGTCAGGAACTTGTTTACGCGATGCTCTGTGTATATGTTGCTGAAGAGCCAACCATGCCCTGAGATGAAGCCAGCAAACGTGGCGACGATCAGCACCGCGACCAGAACTCCTGCTCCGATCAACGCATACCGCATCCGTTTGGCTTTTCCCGCGTCGTAGACAGGTGCATTCATCAGCGTCATGGATCGTTCCTCTTCTCTCGGGCAGTCTTTGCCGCCTCTGAAGCATTAGACACCGCGGCAGTGGAGATTGGTCAACGCGTGTCCTAAAGTTTCAGAAGACATTGCGTATCAACTGCACATCTGGCCTGCCTTTTTCGCGAAGATGTACCAGCACGGCGTCAAAGCGGATGGCGATCTTTGGTCTGCGGCTGTCCGGCCAGGGCAGTTCTCGCACATAGGCATCGGCCTGGCGTTCCATTGCCTGCTGCTTTTCCTTGTCGATTGCGGCTTCGGTGGCGATCGGAGCGTTCTGCCTGCGTGTTTTTACCTCAATGAAACAAAGCGTCTCGCCCTCCCAAGCCACAACGTCCACTTCGCCCGGAGCAAAGTCGCTTTCCCAACGCTGCGCCACTACCTTGAAGCCAAGACGGCGTAGATGAAAATACGCCGCATCTTCACCTATGTGGCCTCGCGCAGTGGCGCTATCCACGCCTCGTCGTCGATCGTGCCACTGCGTGGAGATCGTCGTAAGACGTTCCATCAGCCCAAGTAACGGGTGTAATCGCAACATTCGGTTCCAGTATGTCAAATCTGACAGTCGTCACGGGGCGTTTCTGCATCCAACCTGATAAAGCATGAGGATGATGTTTTCCGGAAGATACAGCCGACTTTTGGCCTGCTCGTTGGTGGCAGCGCTTCTCGTGCCTGACCTGTCAGCTCAGGCAAACGGAGGAACCCCGGCTTCAGCTTCCGGTGGTGGTTCCAACAAGCAGGTGACGCCACAACAGGGGCCTCCCCAGGGTGCGCTTGCATCTGCGCCCACGGGTAATGGTGCGCATGGCGATCCTTTCCCGGATCTTGGCCGCAAACGTATTGGTCTGGCACTTGGTGGTGGTGGTGCGCTCGCGCTGAGTGAGATCGGCGTACTGCGATGGATGGAGGAAAATCATGTCCCGGTAGACGTGATTGCAGGCACCAGCATGGGGTCGTTGCTGGGTGCGTTGTATGCGACAGGGCATACTCCAGATCAGATCACTGCGCTGACCAGCGACACAGTTTTTTCCAAGGTCTTTCGTCTCGACACGGATTTTCGTCAGTTGAACTTTCGTCGCCGCGAGGACCAGCGTTTTCTCCCGGGTGGCTTCAATCTTGGTTTGAAGCATGGTCTGTCTGCTCGCAATGGTGTCCTGCTTGATTACGGGTTGAACCAGTTTTTGAATGCGCAGTTTCTGCCTTATGGTGCGGATTTTTCGTTTAACAATCTGCCACTACCATTTCGCTGCGTGGCCACGGATATCCTCGTTGGCCGGGAAGCTTTTTTCACCCGGGGCCCCCTTGCTGAAGCGGTTCGCGCTTCCATCTCTATTCCTGGCGTTTTTCCTCCGCTGGAGGATGGCGGTCATATTTATGTGGACGGTGCGTTGACAGAAAATCTGCCGACGGATCTGGTCAAGCGTGAGCTTCATGCAGATGTGGTGCTGGCCGTTTCTCTACCGCTGACGCCTCCGGGTGCAGGAGATACGAACTCGCTTCTCGGCATTCTTGGTCGCAGCTTTTCAGTTGCTTCGTGGAGCAACGAGGTCCGTTCCCGTCAGCTTGCAGATGTGCTGATTGAACCGATTGCGCCTGCGGGTGCGGGAACTTCGGACTACGCTAAGGCCAGTGTTCTGGCCCAGGCCGGCTATCTGGCTGCGCAGAAGATGGCGCCGCAACTGCTGAAGTACCGTGTCAGCGATGAAGAGTGGGAGGCGTACATGGCCCACCGGCAGGGGCGTAAACCGCGTCCACCGCAGAACATCGCATCCGTCAAGGTCATCGCACCTAACAACCGCAGCGCCGTTGGTGTGCGCGATACGGTGGACGACCTACCCGGCAAGAAGCTGGAGACGGATCAGGTAGAGGCGAAGTTAAACGAAGTTCGCAGCGATGGCCGTTACAACACGGATTACTTCCTTACGGCTCCGGGACAGAAACTCAATACGGACGTGACGGGCCCTGCGAATGTGGGGCGTCACGTGGAAGGCAGGGAACTGCTGCATCCGGATGAGAAACGTGGCCCCGGCGACGACACGCTACCGGAAATGGTTGAGACAGCAGCACAGCCAGCTGCAACGTCTGAGACTCCGAACAACACGATTCCTCCCGGTAAACCCACGAAAGAATCGAAGAAGAAAGAGCCCAAACAGGTTTTTGAGACAGTCGCTCCCAGCAGCTCGGGCAAGGCTGCGGTTGCCATTGCGCAAAAGCCCGGTTATGTTGCGGGACCTGATGACGTGGACCTAAATATGGTGGTGCGTGACCGTCCTGGTGGACCGCCTTACGTTCTTCTTGGCGGCAACATCATTGCGCAGAGCGGGGGGACCAGCCGCGTTTCGCTTGATGCCGTCTTCACTCAGCAGGACCTTGGCACGTATAAGAGCGAAGGTCGCATGCTGATGCGTGTGGGACGTGTGACACAGTTTGTGCCGGAATATTACTGGCGCCCATACGATAAGAATTTCTTTATCGCGCCACGCCTTCAGCTGTACCGCACATTGGAACCTGTCTGGGAAGACCAGCGCAAAGTATCCGAACGTCTGACCCAGGCGGCGGGCGGCGGCATCGACTTCGGGTTTAGTCAGAGCCACTTTACGGAGTGGCGGTTCGGCTACCAGATGACGCATCAACTCTGGAATCTCAGCACGGGTACTGATAGTGAGCCTGACATTCGTGGCAACTCCCAGCTTGTGCGCATGCAGTACAGCTTCAATGGCCAGGATCGCGCCATGGTGCCGCGACATGGTCTGCGTGCGGATGTGTCCGCGGGGTATCTCTTTAATACGGTGAACAGCGTAAATGCACCGCGGCTTGAGGCTTCCGGCGCATACTTCCACGATCTTGGGCATGGCAACACCTTGTCCTTCAGCCTGGAAGGCGGCACCATGGGCAATCGCACTGTGGCTGATCCCTTCCGCTTCACGCTTGGCGGCCCTTTGCGGCTTACAGCTTCGGCATACGACGAGTATCGCGGCACGGACTACTTCCTGGTGCGGCCCGCTTACTTCCGTCGCATCGCTGAGCTGCCCATGCCTTTGGGACAGAGCATTTACGTGATCGGCACCTATGAACTCGGTCGCATGTACGCACCCGACCGCGACACGCTGATGCGACA
>Ga0209233_1000850_pt1 | contig 13529 bp, 8 predicted proteins | sample AraplaCL_Cvi_mCL_FD_184269 | JGI IMG/M metagenome (GOLD analysis project Ga0209233, IMG submission 184269) | Arabidopsis root microbial communities from the University of North Carolina, USA - plate scrape CL_Cvi_mCL (SPAdes) (version 2) | ecosystem: Host-associated > Plants > Roots > Endosphere ...
CGCAGCGCCAGGACTGGCTCGATGGCGCGCCTTCCGTCGCTGCGGGAAAATGACCCGCCCCATCTCCCCGCCCGCGTGGCGCGCTCGACGATGCATTGCGCCGCAATGCCGGCCTGGATTTCTCGCCACCCTGCTCAGGAACCGACACATGACCCATTCCAAGCTTCTCCAAGATACACAACAATTGACGTATGCCGCGGCTGCGATCGCCATCGAGGCCGCAGTCGCAAGGTCGAAGAAGATCGCAGCGCCCGAATGCATCGCTGTTGTTGATGCCGGCGGCAACCTCCTGGCCTTCGCAAGGGTGGAGGGAGCCGCAGTGCTTGCCCGCGAGCCCGCTGTCGCCAAGGCTGCCACGGCGGCTTCCCTGGCCATCCCGACAGGTAGCATACCGTTCGAATTTGGTGCCAATCTCGGCTTCGCGAGCCAAGGCGGCATTGTCAATCTCGGCGGCGGCTTTCCCATCATCCTCAACGGCCGCGTCCTCGGCGCGATCGGCGTCGGGTCCGGCACAACCGAGCAGGACGTAGCGGTGGCCGAAGCCGGTCGCGATGCTGTGCTCGCTGCTCTCTCAGCCCAGACCGATTGATAGGCCGCCCCATTCCGGACCCGATGATGAGCCGTCTTCCACGCCCCACCGCAGCATGCCTCGCACTGCTTCTAGCATTTCCTCTCGGCGTATGCGCCGAAACCCACGGAGAAATCATGAACACGTCAACTCGCGCGCCAACGGATCGTCCGATCGGCGACATCGAGCCGGTTTTCGAATTTCGGGGCGACATGCCCACCGGCGTGACCGTCGCCAGCAACGGTCGGATCTTCATAAACTTCCCGCGATGGGGAGGCGAGGTCCCCTTTACGGTCGCAGAAATCCGCGACCGGAAGATCGTTCCATATCCCGACGCGACGATAAATAGATTCGATCCAAAGCGTCCAGGCGAGACGCTTGGCAGCGTACAGAGCGTGGTCGTTGACCCGGCGAATCGGCTCTGGATCCTGGACACTGCGGCTCCATCCTTCAGCACGCCCGTGCCCGACGGCGCGAAGCTCGTCGCCGTCGACCTCGCGACGGACAAAGTGGTCAAGACCATTGTGCTGGCGGCGACGTCCGTGCTGAAGACCACCTACATCAACGATGTGCGCTTCGATCTGCGGAAGGGCAAAGCCGGCTTTGCCTACATCACCGATTCCTCGGTTTCGGGCCCGGGCGCAATCATCGTCGTCGACCTCGACAGCGGTGAAAGCTGGCGGAAGCTGAGCGGGCATGCTTCTACGTCCGCCGATCCCGCATTCGTTCCCGTGGTCGAGGGCGAGACCCTGGCAATCCGCGAAACGGGAAAAGCGTCTGTTCCCTTCGCCGTGGCATCCGACGGTATTGCTCTCTCTGCGGATGGCGCGACGCTCTATTACTGCCCGCTGTCGAGCCGGCATCTGTTCTCAGTCCCGACCGCCCTGCTGCTCGACCGTTCGGTTTCCGAGGCCGACGTGGCGAAGGCCGTCGTCGATCTCGGCGAGAAAGGCGCGTCAGACGGGCTCGAAGCGGACGACCAGGGCCGCATCTACGCCGGCGACTACGAACGGAATAGCATCCGGCAGCGTCAGACCGACGGCGAATGGAGAACCATCGCTCATGATCCGCGCATTCTATGGCCGGACACACTTTCTGTCGCGAGCGACGGGTATCTCTATTTCACGGCCAATCAGTTGCATCGGCAGCCTCAATTTCACGAAGGCAAAGACCTGCGCGAGAAGCCCTATTCCCTGTTCCGGGTGAAGATCGACGCAGGACCGGTGCTCCTTAAGTAGCTGTCGAGCGGGAGGCACACAGAACGATCGGGACGGCGAATGCCGCCGTCCCGAATGGACTTCCGTCAACCGATATCGACCACGAACTTGCCGCGCGACCGGCGCTCCGCCATCGCCTGGTAGGCATCGAATGCGGTTTCCAGCGTGAAGCGCTCAGCGCTGAGGTGCGGCCTCAATTTCCCGGCCTCAACCATTCGTGCCACCTCGAGCAGGATTCGGCCGTGATGGCGGCGACCCTCTCCCGTGAGCAAAGGCATCAACGTGAACACGCCCGAATAGCTCGCAGCCTTGAACGAAAGCGGCGCGAGCAGGTGCTTGCCCCAGCCGAGCGCGCTCGCGACGTGACCGAATTTCCTCACCGCCTCGAATGACGCGTCCAGCCCCGCCCCGCCCGCCGTGTCAAAGACCTTGTCGAAGCCGTGCCCACCCGTCAGTCGGTCAACGTAGCCGACGACCGCTTCGCTGGATTCGATAAATGTTGCGCCGGCGCGCTCGATGACGTCGCGGCTCGAATTCGAGCCCGTAGCGAACACGTCAGCCTCGAAATGACGAGCGAGTTGAATCACCGCCGTCCCGACGCCGCCGGCGCCCCCCTGGACAAGAAGCTTGTCGCCGGACTTGATCTGCATCCGGTCAACCAGCCCCTCCCACGCCGTGATCACGACCAAAGGTAACACCGCCGCTTCGCGGAACGAAAGATTGGCCGGTTTGAGGGCGAGCAGATCGGGATCGACCGCCGCGAACTCCGCGAGCGTTCCCTGGAGTCCGCCGACGCCGCCCACCATTCCGTAGACTTCGTCGCCCATGTTGAACCTGGTGACGTCTGACCCGACCGCCTCGACGATCCCGGCCATATCAAGCCCGAGAACGGTGGGCGGTAGCTGGCGTGCATGGGCAGCTGAGCCGTCATGAATCTTAAGGTCGAGCGGATTGGTTCCACTGGCGCGTATTCGCACCAATACGTCACGTGGCCCTGCCGAGGGGCGCGGCATAGTCGTCACGTGGAATGGACGGCCATATTCTTCGAAGATTGCGGCTTTCATTGTGCTTGTCATGCTTGCCTGCGACTGATTGAACGCTGAACCTCTCGCCGTAGCTTGGCTACCTCCAGGAGGCGCGCGCCTCGCAATCCCTCGCCGAATTGTTGCAGCGTGACGCCGAGCAGTTCATCGACTTCGTGGCTGCGTCCCTGCGCGAGCCAAAGCCGTGCCAACGGAATGGCTGTCCTGAGCTCCCAGCCCCTGGCGCATTGCTCACGCGCCATTGCCAACGAGCGCAGCAGCAACTCTTCGGCAAGCGGCGCATCAGGACGCATCTGAACTAGAAGTATTTCTCCTTGCGCGCGCATGAGATCGGGAAGCTCATAGGTCTCGCCCCGCTCCGTTGCCCTGGCGAGAGCGCCATTGATCATATTCGCCGCCTCTTCTGCTTGGCCACTGACGGCCAAGCCCTCAGCTAACGCACGTTGAAACGCGGTCATGAACATGTGGTGCTGTTCCTGATGCAGAGCAGCCAGTGCATCACGCAGCATGACGACGCCGGCTGCTGCGCCTCCCCGGCACACTGCTAATTCTCCCCTGAAACCAAGCCCAATGGCATGATAGGAGGCAAGCGAATGCTTCGCCGCATGAGCGACAAGACACTCCACACGTCTGTTGGCAAGCTCGTAGTCAGCATCCCACAACGCAACCGATATTGTATAGAACAAGGTAGCGCATAGGCTTACGGGATGCCCGCAGCGCTCCGCCTCTTCGATTGCCTGACGCGCTGTCCGTTCAGCCTGTTCCGGGAAGCCACGCAGCCATAGGACGCGAGCCAAGACCGCAAGGCTGCGAACACGATGATCGTAGCCAAACACATTGATCTCGAGCTGCCCTAGCGAGGCAGCCCGTCTGAATCCAGCCTCGCAGTGGTGCTGCGCTCTCCGCTGGTCGCCGATCAAATGGTAGGCGGTGCCGCGCATCCAATCCGCAGCCACCTTGGCGTCTACCCGATCGAGATCCGCTGCTAGGACGGCGCTTCGTTCAGCCGCTTCTGCGGCGCCGGAAAACTCGGCACCGCGGATCAGAAAGAGATGCAGCCCGGCATTGAAATACAGTCGATCCTCCGACGTCCCGACTGTTTCGGCAAGGTCAAGCCCTCGCTGCAAGGCATGACGAATATCCTCCGGTTCTCCTCTGGTGAACATGATCGAAACTGTCAGGTATCGCCGAAGTACGAGTTCAGGGACGCCTCCTCGATCAGAGTCCTCCAGCGCGGCCAGCGCATGTTCACACCAATGGCGACACTCGCTGAGCAACGACATCCGTAGAAATAGCGGTGCGGCACCGACCGCGAGTTCGCCTCCGATCTTGTTGTCTCCGCCATGCGAAAAACACCACTCGAGCGCCGCCCGAATGTTGCCCATATGGAGCCTGTACGAACCCGGTTCCTGTCTATCAACGTCGCAGATCGACCGAGATCGGAGCATGTCGCGATAGTATAGGGCATGCCGACCGGCGACGATATCGCGCTCCCCCGTCGCCTCAATCTTGAGCATCGCGTAAGATCGCGTGGTATTCAGCAGACGATAGTAGATCTTGCTGCCGACCGCCGAAACCTCGATCAGGGACTTGTCGATCAAACCGGCCAGTGCCTCCGCAGCGTCCTGCTCCGATACCGCCTCGTCGGCGACAACGCCCTGTGCTGCATCGGGCGGAAAAAGCCCGGCAAAGACCGACAATCTGCAGAGAACGCGCCGCTCGTGTTCGGACAGGAGATGGTAGCTCCAGTCCAACAAAGCGCGCATGGTCTGATGCCGCGGCAAAGCACTGCGCCTGCCTTCCCAAAGCAGCTTAAATCGGTTCTCCAGTAGGTCGGCAGTCCCCTGAATTCCGTATGCACCGACCCGGCTGGCCACCAGTTCGATCGCGAGCGCCAACCCGTCGAGCTGCCTGCAAATGCTCGCCACGGCCGGCGCTTCGTCGTCGCTGAGTTGCAAGCGATATCCTCCGGCGGCCGCCCGCTCCATGAAAAGCTGGGCGGCAGACCAGCCGACTATGCGATCCGCAGTCAGGTCGAGCCCGGCAGGAGGCGCGTCAAGCGGATGCAGCAGATAGACATGCTCGTCTTCGACCCGAAGCGTTTCGCGGCTGGTCGCAAGGATGAACACGTCTGAAACGCTGGCGAAGATTTTCTCGGCAAGCGGTGCGACTCTGTCGATCACGTGTTCGCAGTTGTCCAAGACAAGCATCGTCTGCTTGCCGGCAAGAACAGATACGAGGCTTTCCAAACAGTCCTGCGAACCCGTTGACAAACCAAGCACCGACTCCACCGCGTTTCCGACGAGGGAGCCATCAGAAATCGCGCTGAGGTCGACGAAGTAGACCGCTCCGTCGAATCTATGCAGGAGCGAGTGGCATACAGCCGTTGCGACCGTTGTCTTACCTAGGCCTCCTGCTCCCACCACGCTTACGAAGCGGTGCTCAAGAAGGAGCCTTGAGAGCTCCAGGACCGTCTCGTCACGCCCGACCATGCGCTCCAAACGTGGTGGCAAATTGCAGGGGGGCACCGAGGAATGGCGCAGACCGGGATTAGCTTGCGATTGCGGCGCAAGGATTCGCTTAACAGGCGCTACGAAGCAATAGCCTCTGCCAGGAACGTTCGTCACGTACCGAGCGCCATCACGGCCATCGAGCAGCGCCTTGCGAAGATTCGTGACGTGAACGCGCAGATTCGCATCTTCCACCAATAAGTCAGGCCAAACCTGATTCATCAGGTCTCGCCGAGAAACGGTTTCCCCGGCCCGCTCGACGAGTGCAATCAGGATATCGAGCGCGCGACTGCCCAGCGGTACAGGTTTATCGTCTCGGTACAGGATGCGTCCGGCGGACGAGAGGCGAAACGGTCCAAAGGACAAGACTTCCTCCGCCCTCATAGCCGAATTGTTCGCCATGAACGTTTCACCTGCGCGGGGCGTGCCACGCTGATATGATCGAGACTCGGCGGGAAAGCTGCACTTGGATCGGCTATGTTGCGCTTTGTCATTCGGCACGAAGTGGTCCTGACGTGCTAAGTAGTACTCGAGGTCCTGCAGCCAAAGGCACCCAGGTCTCTCAGGGTCCGAGGATGGTCTCCCAACGTCCAATAGGTGATATCATCGCAAGCAGTGAACCTGGCGCCGGCTGTGAAAAGACGGAACGTGCCAGAAGTCGGGGGCGTAAACTGGACCATGCCGGGGACTACGGATGGTGCGGGAACAGCTTTGGTCGGTGGGCTGCCGTGAGAGCCTCGAGGGCTGAGACAGGCTCGCGCCGTTCATTGCAAGATGCCTCAAGAGGGCTGCTGCCGGTCATGGCTATTCTCCACATTGCTTCCCTACCCTCGAGGGATAGCAGGAGCTCGGATGGTACCGCCTCAGTCGAATGACTGACCAGATGACTGAACTCCATCCGCTCCGATCACAGATTGGGGAGAGCGCTTTAATGCCTCTTGCAGGCCGGCCCGCGTCGCGACTCCGAGTTTCGGAAAGATCCGGTAGAGGTGAGAACCGACGGTCCGGTGCGACAAGTAAAGCCGCGCGCCGATTTCTTTGTTCGAAAGGCCGTAGGCGGCGAGTTCCGCAATCTGCAGTTCTTGGGACGTCAACGCGTCGATCGCGAGCCCCGCCTGCGGGCGGCTGGTTTCACCTGCAGCGCGCAATTCCCGTCGTGCCCGGTCGCTCCAGGGCAAAGCCTCCAAGGCATCGAGGATGTCGCGCGCCGTTCGCAGAGGCGCGCGCGCGTCCATGACTCGTCGCTGACGCCGCAACCATTCGCCGTAGGCCAGAAGCAATCGTCCGCGTAGGAATGGCCAGTTTTGCGCAACGGTGCCGAGCCCCTCCTGAAAGAACGCCTCTGCGCGGTCCGGTGCGGCAAGCAGCGCCCTGCTGTAGGAGAGCATCATCTGGACCCACGGCACCGCTACAGGGCCCGAACGTCGCTCGACCTCCGCGATGAACGAGGAAGCCGCGGCCTCTTGTCCGCAGTAAATCGCCGCCTCGACGAAGTCCACGAGGCTGAAAAACTGGAGGCTTGTGTTGAACGCCCGATCACCCGGGACGTGGAGCCGCCTGAGGTGTTCGTAGGCCTCCGCGGATCGACCGGCACCGAGCGCGGCGACGCCTCGCGCGCTCTGAAGTAATGCCGACAGGAAATTCACGCCTGGTGAAAGAAGCAACCGCTCTGCCCGCAGCGCGTGAGCCTCGCATGCATCGAATTTGCCCCGAACAGCGGCGAGTGTCGCCAGCACGATCGTTCCTGCCGCAATCCAGACCGTCGCCCCCGTTTCCTCCGCAAATCGAATCGACTCCTCGGCCGAGCGAAGCGCGCTCATCCAGTCGCCCGTCTCCATCTCGGCCCAGCCTCGGGCGAAGAGCACCCGCGCTAGATCACCGAGTCGCCCCTGCTCGCGGAATGCCGTGCTCGCCTGGTTCAAATAGTTGAAGCCGAAGTCGAATGCGCCGATGGTATTGGCCGCGAGTCCCAGCGTCCACGCCGCGACGGGGTCCGCCAGACCAGCATCCGCGTGCGCCGCGAGCTGTTGATGCACAGCTTGTCCGTGCCGCAGCGGCTCCACATAGGCTGCGACGGCGATGAGGCGCGGGTCGCTCGCGGGCAGTCCCAGTCCCATCGCGGAGGCGAGAACACCCTCGCGCACTGTATCGCTCGCGTTGCCCCACCAGCAGCGCTGAGCCGCGCGCCACAGCAGGTTCTGCGCGACGTCTTTGGCGCCATCGGCTCGCGCATCGGCGGCAAGGTGGACCAACACGGGAATCCGGCCGGGATCAATCACTGTGAGAGGCTGACTCAGATCACGGGCCAATGCGACTTGCGCCCGCAGGCGCGGGTGCGGCTGGTCCGAGTCCGCCGCGCCTAGCAAGCGCTCCACGGTCGAGGGCTGGCCCAGATCGGCGGCAAGCTCAGCCGCACGCAGCAACCGTTCGCTTCTGGCCAGCACCGTACCGCTCAACCGCGCTGCGTTCTCCAACGCGAGTATTGCCATTGCCAGGGCGCCCCGATGGCACAATCGAGTGGCAGCGTCGTCGAGCTCCTCAGCAAGAGCTTCGTCGGGGCCGACGGTCGACATCATACGGTGCCAAATGGCTCGGTCCGCCTGATCCTTCATGACTCGCCCCAATGCCGCGTGGACATCCTGGCGCATCATGGGGCTCGCTGACTGATGAACTGCCGAGCGGACGAGAGGGTGGCGAAACCGCACCTCACCCCTATGAATCTCGATCAGCATAGCGGATACCGCCGGCGCAAGGGTATCAAACCCTGTGGTCTCGCCGAGCAGTACTTCCCCTGCGTTGAACACCTCGTGGAGGGATCTGCTGTCATTCTCCGCGATCACCAGCAAAAGCATGCGGGTGGCTGCCGGAAGACCGGCGATCCTGCTGAAGAACGCGCGCTCCAGACGATCCGTGAGCGGCAGCCATGGCCCCTCGATGGTCTCCGTCGTGCGCTCGCCACGAGGCAACTCGACCAGTGCCAGAGGATTACCCGCGGCCTCGCTCAAAAAACGACGACGCAGATCCAGAGGGAGGCCGGGCGCCGCGTGGTCGAGTAGACGCTCGGCCGCCGCTGCGCCGAGTCCTGACAGCCGGTGTCGCAATACGCCCGAGTACGGCCAGGACTCGCCCGAGCCTTCGCGCATCGCCATCAGAAGCACGATTGGATCGGAGCTCAATCGACGGGAGATGAACGCCAGGACATCGTGACTCGGTTGGTCGATCCATTGCACATCGTCCGCAAGCAGCAGAATGGGTTTGCAAGCGGCACTCGCCGTAAGAAGATTGCGCGCCGCCAGGCCGATGAGGAATATATCCGGCGGGGCTGTGCCCCCGCTCAGGCCGAAGGCAACCTGCAACGCCGACCGCTGGCGTGGCGGCAGCGATTTGAGCTGTTTCAGCATCGGTCCGATCGCCTGGTGAAGCGCCCCAAAGGGCAGGTGCGCCTCGGATGGCACCCCGCAGAGGCGAATTATCTGCATTCCAAGCGCCCGAGCGCGATCCTCCATAAGCTCGAGCAATGTGGATTTTCCGATTCCCGGTTCGCCACTGAGGACCAGCGCGGTGCCGCCGTCGCGAACACCGTCGATCAGCCCGCCAATTAGGGCAATATCGTCGTCGCGCCCACAGACAAGCCGTGGCGCGCGTCGCCGATGTCCACCATCTTGTTGTTGTCGCTTTGACCGAGGCGCCTCGATAGCGAGTTGTGTCATCCATTTGCCCCGAGCTGAGAATTGTTAATCGGGCACCAGAACAAACGAGCGATGGCTGGCAGGCGCTGCTGCACTTGATGGTCTTCGATCGTCCAGATTTGCCCTTCCGCACGAAGTTTGCAGGGAGAGTATCCGGCACAGCCGAATTTTCTATTCGAATGGAACGATCCTGACGAGATCGTGAGAACCTATGCGCCAAAAATCAAGACGCTGGCTTTCCGACATCGACCCGACGGACCTGATCCTGCACAGTTCCATTACTTCTGATAAAAAGAAATATCCCTTGCTCCGTCGGGCAAAACGGTGGTTCATAAGGTGCTGGTCCTCGCCGATACCGGAGCCAGCCCGATGGCAAATGACGTCGACACCTCCTCGGAATTGTCCAAGATTGCGAAACTGAACGGTGACTTCCGAAGGAACTACGGCACTCTCATCGGAGCGATTTTGTATCTCCGCACCGTGAGCGCCGCCCGCCGAAGCCCTTGGCTTTGGGCTGGCCTGATTTCGATCGCTTTTTCGACGGTGTTGAGCTGGCTGGGGCGACACGGTTGGTTTTTGCGAGCGCTGCCTTGATAGCCCCGAACAATGCCCCCCTCTCGCGGTAAAGCACGCCCCGATGGCGACGAAGGGAGTCCGACGAGAGCCAGACGTAGCGTCCCGGCTTAAACGGGGCAGACAACAGTACGTAGTCCTCGATCTCCCGATTTGCCGGGTCCAACCGCATCACGGCAAGCAGGCCCGATGAGATTTGCCTTCGATAGGCCTTCCATTGCGCGGTGTGGTCCTCTCCCCGACGCGCCATTCGTCGCGCGACGAGAAACGAAACTACCCGCGCGCCTTCGACATCAACGCCGATGCCGTCCGGAACGAGCTCCGGCTGAACACCGAGGTCGCTTCGCAACACCTCCGTGAATTCGGCAGCATGCCTCGCTTGTTCGGAGGCCCAAAGCTCGCGGGTGTCGATCCAGTCGCAGTCGCGCGGTGACTTGTATCCGATCAGAGCATAGGCCTTCCGCAGCGATCCGAAATGCCTCACGTACGATGAGACATGATTGAGACCGAGTGTCGTGTTGATGATGCGCGAATTGAGCTTTCCGCGCCGGCGCAGGGTGAGACGAAGGCGCAACAGCATCTGATTTTCGGGGATCTCCACGCGCCGTTCGGCCAGCAGTTTCTAGGCCCGCGCGAAGATGCCGGGGTCCACGATAGGCTCGATCTGCGCAGCGCCTCTTACCCAGGTGTGATCCGGGTTCTTGACAAGTTTCTGCCCCAGACGTCGCGAGGTGCGATTGTAGATGGTCTTACCGATGTAATTCGCGTTCGCGAGGACGGTGGGGATCATGCCGTCGGTCCAAGGGCGACCGTTGTGATTGGCTATGCCCGCGTCGTTCAGTTGGCGCCTGATGTCGCTGTACGATTTCCGCTCGTTGACAAACTGATCAAAAATGGTCCGGATAACGGCTGCCTCCTCGGCAGAGCCAGGCCGTAGTCGAACGCGATCCGATTGCAGAGCCTTGAACTGACCCTTTTCGAGAAAGCCCATCGGGTGCTCGCTTTCGTTGACCATCAAGCGTCGGAGGCCGTAGCCGACGGGAGCTCCCACGCGGTAACCAAGGCTCGCGACTCGGCAGTGTCCGGCGTGCACCTTGACAGAGAGCTCTCGGCTCCACTCTGCGGCCATACCGCGCTTTAGGTTTTTGGCGATCCCTGAAACGAAGGTGCCGTCGTTCTTGAAGAGCTCCGCGCAGTATGGGGCTGTCGCAGATCTTGGCGTAGGATCGACGCCGACGTCCGACCCTTGGGTGGCGAAGGCCATCCACATTCATAGACGATTTATTCGATCTTGAAAGCATTTCTCGCCTGGTCATCTGACCAGCTCGCGTACCTTCATCGTGGCCACCCAAGCTTCCTTTTGCAGAACTTTTACTTGAAGGAGCAGGCCGAAAATTTCATGAGACCGCGCTGGCCGACGAGGCGCAGCAAGCTGCAGCGGCCCCTATTGCATGGCGCGCCCAGCATCGTCGCCCGGCCGAGGAGGATCCGCTCCTACACTTGGACGCGGGGTGGGGTCGCTCACCATTTGAATGAAGCCGCAACTTCATAGCTGCGAGGGGCGCCGAGAATGATCTGGTCGGTGTAGCCGGGATCACCCCAAGCGGCGTACAGCTTGTTCGTCAGGTTGCGCACACGAAACGACAGCCGCGTGTTCTCGACACCCGTGAAATAGGTTTTCGGGATGTCGACGAACGCGAATGCATCGAACGTCGTGTAGGCGTTCATTACGACCATATTGTCCTGGAAGTTGAAGCGGTCGCCTACGTGGCGCATCGAGGCGCCGATCTCGACAGGCAATGCGGCTTCGAAGCGGTAGGATGCGCCGGCGTTGGCGACGAAGTTGGGCACGTTGGGCGGCGTCTTGCCCGAATATGACTGGAACACTCCGTTGCCGTCGACGTAGCTGAAGTCGATGAAGTGCGACTGGACGAAGGCGACATTGCCCCAGAGCTTCAGCCCGGCGACCGGGTTGATCGCCGCAGCAAACTCGACGCCCTTGGATTCGATCTTGCCCGCGACGTTGAAGACGATGCCGCTCTCCGGGACGTAGACGTTCTTGCGCTCGATGTCGAAGGCCGAGAACGTGGCCTCGGCGCGTTTGTCGGCCGATTGCAGCTTCACGCCGGTTTCGTAGGTCCGCGACGTCGTCAGCAGCAGCGGAACCGACGGCGCAAGAATGAAAATGTTGGCAACGGTCGGATCGGCAGCGGTCGCATACTGGCTGTACAGCATCACGCCCGGCGCGATGTCCCACGTATAACCGACGCGGCCGGTGATGGGGTTGAACGTCGTCGAGAACGGATAGCCCTTGGCGGACTCGAGTACACCGCTCGGGTCGAACCGCGTACGGTCCAGCTTGATATCTTCGAACCGGATGCCGCCGATCAGTGCGAAGGTCGAGGTCAGCTTCAGGCGGTCCTCGAACGACAGCGAGGCGGTGTCGAGATGGGTGTAGATCTTCTCGTCGCTGCGCGGACCGTAGAGCCCGCGGTCCGGATTGAGCAGGTCGACGTAATCGTTGAAGAACAGCGTGTCCTGCGAGACGTTGAACTGGTTGCTGCTCGCGGCGACCGTGGCAACGAAGCGGTTGTCGAGGCCGCCGATGTTGGAAAGGACGGTGAGGTCGGTGATGTTCCCGTAGAGCCGCTGGGCGTGATCCAGTGCCAGGCGCTCGCGATAGATGCTCTGTGCGCCCGCGAAATTGCCGACGGCCTGGTCGAACGACGAGATCTCGTTGTTGAACCAGTGCCGGTGGGCATCAAAGCCGTAGACCTGGCTCTTCAGCGAGACGTTGTTGGTGATGTCCCACTGGAAGCCGCTGCGCAGCCAGAGCTCGCTTGCTCCGCTGTGATTGTCGAGCACGTTGTAGTTCGTCGTCAGCGTGCGCGCATCGATGGTGGCTGGAGCCGGGGTGCCGCCGCCGAGATAATAGTTGCTCCAGGTGCCCGAGACGATGCCCGATGTCGGCACGATGCCGGCCCCGTTCGCGGGCACTATCGGCGTTCCCCAGTAGAAGCGGTCCCTGTCCTGCTTGTACTCGGCCGCGCCCCAGACCTTAAGGCTGTCGTTGACGCGGTAATTCAGTTGTCCTGAAATGTTGCTGAGCTTCGAATAGCTGTCATCGATAAAGCTCTTGTCATTGAAATGGCTGATGTCGAAGCGGTAGTCGAGGCCGTCGACCAGCGTGCTGCCACCGGACCCGTAGCCGGCGCGGTAGCCGTTGAAGGAATCGTAGGAGGTGAAGGCCTCGTTGATGATCGGACCCGTATGCGGCGCCTTGGTCACGTAGTTGACGGCGCCCCCTGTCGCGCCGAGACCCGCTACCAGCGAGTCCGGTCCCTTGATGATCTCGACCTGCTGCAGGCCTGCCACATCCATGGGACGGCCAGTCATGGTCGACGGCCCGATCGGGATGCCATTGTAGAGCGTGGTGAGCTGATCGCCGCTGAAGCCGCGCATCGAGAAGATCGCAGGCGCTCCGGGCGCGTCGCCGCCGGTCACGCCGACCGCAGTCTTGGCGACACCGGTCGTGGTCCGGACCCCCTGGTCCTGCATGGTCTGCTGGCTGATGACCTCGACGGTCGCGGGCGTCTCCCGTACAGAAATGCCGAGGCGGGAGGAGACGCCGGTGATGGCGGCGGTGTTCAGCGGCGTCTCCGCCGCGGTGCCCGCGGACTGGAAGCGCGGCCTTGCAGCGATCGTTGCCGAGGGCTTGCGTCCCGGGGTACGGCGCGCGCCTTGAGGTTTCTGGCCGCCAGGGCTGATTGCAGGACGCGGCCTTGGAGCGGAGGGAGAGACCGTGATGGGACCGATCTCCACGGGAGGGCTGTTCTGAGCCGCCGTCTGCGCGATCGCTGCCGACGACAGCGACACCGAAGAGAGCAGGGAGATCAGGAATGCACGCGAAAACCCTGACGTAACGCCAG